>Ga0247841_10002801_pt1 | contig 33717 bp, 47 predicted proteins | sample LaCruzMarch2015__2_FD_192410 | JGI IMG/M metagenome (GOLD analysis project Ga0247841, IMG submission 192410) | Freshwater microbial communities from meromictic Lake La Cruz, Castile-La Mancha, Spain - LaCruzMarch2015_18m | ecosystem: Environmental > Aquatic > Freshwater > Lake | place: Spain...
ATAGTAGCTACATTGTAGCTACAATAAACGTTTAAAGCTATCTAATGAGCAAAATAAGCAAAAACAGTCTAATCAGTTAGCAAATACCTTTGAGTGATTAAAATTGCATTAAAAAATAGGGATTTAAATTGTTTAAAAAAATAGAAAAAGCAAAGGACTTTGTCCTTTGCTGTTTTTTTTTTAGTTTTATTGTAGTTCGATTTTTAATCCGCCAGTTAGTTTTGCTATAATTAAGTTATAGATTGCTGCGCTAACTATTCCTGCGATTGCTCCTACTATTACTCCTACTATTATGGACACTATTAGTCCAACTACTCCAAGAGCCCCGCCTACTAATGAAGCGCCTGGTACTGTTGCTACAAGTCCGCCCATTACGAGCATCATTACGCCTACTATTATTCCGTATATTAGTCCGCTTACAGCGCCAACCTTTAGAGCTGACATGTAATCGACTGATCTAATTGATTGCATTCCCATTGAACCAACCCCCTTTTAGTTTTTTGTTCAATGTAGTAGTAACAGATTAAACATATTTAATGCTTTCGATTTTTGTTTTAGGGGTGGTTTTTTGGGGCAAATAGCATTTTTTGAGGTTTTAGTGCATTCTCTGTGTTGGGTGTATTTTTGTCAAAAAACACTTTTTTTTAATTTGCTTACTATTTTTTTTGCTATTTGTTTTGCTTTTTCTTCTTCTTTTTCTCCTCTTACTAAGAGTTTCCCTGATGGGAATATTGAAACAATTATATGGTCAAGTTTTATCATTAAGAGTACTTTTGATGCAATTTCGGTTTTGGTGGTGTTAGCAAGTTCTTCTTTTGCAATTTCTAGGTTTATGTGTACTGGTTTTTTTGGTAAGAATTCGTATGCCATTTTGCTTCTGCATGGTTTTCCTGTGTAGTCTTCTAGTTCCATATAATCACTTATTTGTAAATACTAACTTATTCATTTGAATTGTATAAACCTTGTCAATAACTTATTTGCAAAGTATTAACTTGTTTGTTTTAGTTGTATAAACCTCATTAACCATTATTTGCATGCATTTACTCGAGTATTTTCAAGTACCACTTCTTTTGCTGTGTTTTCAATTCTTACTTTTTTTACTGCGCTTTCTACAAGTTCATTCATTTTGCACTTTTCTTCTTCAATTTCGGTTTCTTTTATGTGGCTTCTTGTTTTTGGTTTTCCGCTTGCTAGTACATCGCACATTTCTGGTCCTTTTGATGTTTCAAAGTACCCTTCTTTTATGCTTTTGTCAATTATTTCTTGTTTGCTCATGAATAATAGCGGTCTTAGTACTTCAATTTCTACGCTTGAGTTGATGGTGTTTAAGTTGCTCATTGTTTGGGAGCTTACTTGTCCTAAACTTTCTCCTGTTGCAATGAATTCTATTTTTCTTTCATGCGCAATTTTTTCTGCGCACCTTAACATGAATATTTTTATTAAAATAAAGTAGTATTCAGTTCTTGCATTTTCTGCAATACTTTTGAACTCGTTCCCAGCGTCAACAACACTCATTTCTTTTAATCCAAGTGCTCGTGCAAGTAGTAATGATTTTTTTTCTGGAGTGTCATCAGTGAATGGGACTTGAGAGAAATGAATAGCTTCTAAACTAAATCCAGCTTCTTGAAGAAATTTTCCTGCTACTGGGCTATCTATTCCGCCTGAGATTAAAAGCATGGCTTTTTTTTCTTTGGTTTTGTTTTGCCCACTTTTTAGGGTTTTCATAAGTATTAATTGTTTGGAAAAGTTAATTAACTTGAGTAGGGGTATTATTTGTAGCATGATAAAAGTTACTTCAAAAAAATTAACGAGCGCTGGAGAGCGTATTAGTGCGATAAGAAGTAGGGGGCTTAGGGCTTCTAGAGGGTGTTTAGTTAAGGAAACCACTCGTCAATCTCTTTCGAGAGAGTTTTTTGTTAGAACTCGTGCTATTCCTTTTTTTAAAGAAAATCTTGGTGAAAGCTTTCTTGCAATGACTTTGCATGGGAGTGCGCAGCTTGGTGTTAGGAAGGCCACTGAAAGAGAATCGCGTGTGTATGGAAAGCATAAGAGCGATGTTGATATTTCTGTTGCGGTTCCTAAGGGTTATTTTAAGTCACTTGAAGCGCGCAAGGCTTATGAGGATGATTGTAGTAAAAGGTTGAGTCAAATTGGTTATCCAACACACGTTCATGTCTTTAACACGGCTGAGTTTGTTAATAATCTTAATTTTGGTTTGACTAATGGTGAACCATTTCAAATATTATTTGGAAGGAATATTATTGCTAATTCTGATAAGTATGTTCCTAACTTAAAGCTTGATTTAAAAAAGCTCCCCAAAATTAGAAAAAGTTATACAAAAGGAAAGTATTTTGCTAGGTAAGTAAATTAGTAATTGCTTGTATTGGAAAAGTTAATTAACTTGCTTTGAGTGTTATTTGGATGAAGCGCACTGCGTTAAGTAAAGAATTGTTCTATGGTTTAGTTCATGGTTTGAGGAAGCATTTTTTTCCGCGCACTTATGGGAATGCTTTGTATAGTCATTTGCAGCAAGAATCTTTTTTGAGAGAGGGTATTCTTCGCAGGTTTGTTTTGCCTCGTGCAAAAAGGGTTTTTAGGGAAAATCTTTTGGCTGTGGTTTTACTGGGTAGTTCTCAGGTTGGTGTGAGGAAGTCTTGGTCTTCTAGCGATCTTGATTTAGTGGTTGTTGTTAAGAAACCGAATGATGATCAGTTTGCGCGTTTTGAAAGCCAAGTTGTTGGTGTTAGCAGGCGTTTTGCAGTAGTTGCAAATCCATTTTTGTGGCATGAAAAAGAGTTTGTAAAAAAAATTCATGGTCAAGATTTTCTACCAGCTCCTAGGGAAATTCCTTTTCAAATTATTTATGGTAAGAATTGGATTCAGAGTGTTCTTCCAAAAGAAGTTTTGGGCCATAGGGCTGCTGTAAGAAAGGAGTTGCTTGCTTCTGGCAGGTATGAGGGTAGAAAATAATTCTGTATGTTATTGAATAATTTTTTATTTGTGCATAATAAATCTTTCGTAATTCAAGCAAATTGTGCGAGATATAAAGTTAAGTAAAAAGTTATTTGTGAAGAAGAAGTTTTTTCGCTTCTTCTTCAGTTAATTAGAATTTACCTTTTTCTGACGATTTTTACTGCGTTCCCATATTTTTGGTATTCAATAGCGTCGCCTGATTTTAGGTCTGGTATTTCGCTTTCTGCGTTTGGCTTTGGTGCGTCTAGTGTTTCGAATGTTGTTGTGTCCATTATTTGTACTATTTCTCCTACTACTGAAACAACTTGTCCGTCTGCTTTTGGTACTATTGGAACTTCTACTTCTGAATCTGTTCCTTTTAGTAGTCCTCTTTTTTGTCCTGAAAAAATATTAAATGCTGTTACTCTTACTTTTGCTGCTCCGTGTTTGCCGGGTTTTGATTTTTCTACGCTTCTTACTTGGCATACTTCTCCGTCAATTAGAACTAAGTGGCCTGGTTTTAGTGAACCTGCGCCTTCAAATTTTTTTTCGTCAACCATTTTTCCCACCTTTTTGCTTTTAACTCTTTTGCAATCAGCTTTTCCTTAAACACACTGGTTTAGTTGGGTTTAAAAATCTCGCTTTTTAGCTGGCGTTGTAGATTAATGGGTTTCTCGTTGGGTGTGTAGATTAATTCATTATTGTTAAGGAGAATAGCGGGCAATAAAGGTTGCAAATGTTTATCCTAACAAAAAGCACATCTTTAAAAGACAAAAATGCTATATTATGCTATGCAAAAAAGAAGCTATTTGATTCTTATCTTAATGTTGCTATCTTTAGTCATTGTTTCAGCTGATTCTTTTGCTGTTTCAACCATGCCTCGTGATATCATTGCAAACTCTATTCAATCAGTTATCACTGGGGGAGCAATAACTTCTCAACGCTTTAACATTCAAAAAGACGAAATTATATCAGGCAATAACTTCGCAGGTGGAGGTATAGACCCTACTTGGATAGTTTTTGCAAAAGATTCGTCATTAAATAATACTTTTTCTGCAGGAATTAACGATGAGGGGAACGTTTCTTATTTCAGGTATTCAGGAGTCGTAAAAGCAACACTCAGGGCAAAAGTTTTTTGCCAAGCAACAAGTGAGGCAATAATTAATCTAATTCCAGAAATTGGAGAAACCATTGATACTACTCAGGTGAGCGCAGATGTTGAAACCTTGTGCGGAAACAATAATTCTCAACCTTGTTGTTTGGTTGTTTTACAAAGGAGCGATAGTTCAGTAGCATCAGAGTATTACTCCTCTCCAGCTTACTTTTTTAATTTGAGCATCACAATTGTTTTTTATGTAATTATTCCCTTAGTAATTTTAATCGGACTTGCCTTCTTCCTAAGAAGGCTATTCAACAAGTACACGCATAATAAGTTAGCAAAGAGTATCATTCACTTCATTATATCCTTGCCTGCAATTATTATGTTTGTTCCAATAGTAGTTTCAGGTTTATTGGACAGTGGCATAATTCCCCTGATGTCTATTGTTATAATCATATTTGGGGCGCCAATTGTTTTATTTGTTGTTGGGCTTCTCGTTACATACTTAACGAAGAATGAAGCTTTAGCAACAAAAATCTTGCTTATCCTTTCAATTCTTGTTCTTATTTGGTATATGTTTCTTTTAGCAAGTGTTATCTTAATGGTAATGCAATCAATCCATCTCGCTTAAATTCATTGTAATGTTGTTCCTTTTTTCAGATTTTTGTTTGTGAGGTATTATTTATTTGCTTTCCAATACTTAGTTGTGCCTTCTTTTTATGTGTTCAAGTTTTAGCTGGTTTTGTAGATTAATAATCATGTCATTAAGAAACATTTAAACAACCAGCGCCACAAGAATTCTGTGTAATGTTATGCTTGAGATTGAATTAACTTTTCTTGCTAAAGAAATTCCTGTGGGGCTTTTGGAGTGTCAATCAAAGAAAGTTATTGATATTTACCTGCCTAACGCTATTAAGGAGCATGCTCCTATTCGTATACGAAAAAGCGGGGATGTGTGTGAGATAACTAAAAAGCACAGGCTTAAGGAAGATGATGGTTCTCAGCTTGTTGAGCAAACAATAAAACTTACTCAAAACGAGTTTTCGCTTCTTGAAAAAGAAATTGTTGGTAGGCGTATTGAGAAAACAAGGTATTATTACAATTATGGTGGCAGGACTGCTGAAATTGATGTTTTTGAAAAAGGGCTTTTGGGTCTTGTGATTGTTGAATTTGAGTTTGATAATGAAAAAGAATTGCGGGATTTTGAGATGCCTTCTTTTTGTCTTGCTAATGTTACTCAAGCTAATTTTACGAGGGGCGGGATGCTTTGCGGGAAGAATTATGCTGAAATTGAACTTGAACTAACAAAGTATGGGTACAAAAAGTTAGTGTTGAAATAATAAAAGCGCTATAGTAGTTTTTCAAGTATTTCTTGCTTTTTTTTTGAATTGCTTAATCTAGTCCTTCTATGTAGAATTTTCCTTGTTTGTAGTTTTCTAGTATTTTTGCTGTTGGGATGTATAGGTTGTTTGGGATTTTGTTTAAGTCAAACCATCTCCACTCTGTTATTTCTTCTGGTTCTTTTACTTGTGCTTCTCCAAAGTATTTTTTTGCTAAAAATCCTAGTGTTACAAAGTGTGCGTGTTCGTTTTTGTCGTTGTTTACGCATAGGACTCGAAATTCTCTTAGTTCGATTCCTGTTTCTTCCATTAGTTCTCTTTTTGCGCCACTTTCAAATGTTTCGCCGTATTCTAGTTTTCCGCTTGGCATTGTCCAGGTTCCTTCTCCGTGGAGTTCTGAGTCTGCGGTTTCGGGGGATTCGTTTCTTTTTCCTAAGAGTACTTTTCCTGCTCTTACTACCATTATTCCAAATTCGATTCCTATTTTTTTTTCTTCAGTCATAATCTCACTTCTATAACATTAATACTAATCTTGTGTTTAGGAGCTCATTTAAATATTGCCTTTTAGGTATGCTTGTCGAACTTTTTCAGGGAATTTTTCTATTGCGTACCTTAGCATGGTTCGGGGCATTTTTTTGTAGTGTTTTTTGAGGAATTTTTCTTCTTCTTCCATATTTATTTTTCCAACTTCTCGCATCATCCATCCTACTGCTTTGTGGATGAGGTCGTGTTTATCTGTTAATAATATTTCTGATATATTAAAGGTGTCTGTGAATTGGTTTTGTTTTATGAAAGTGTAGGTTGAGATTATTGCTATTCTTTTTTCCCAAATGTTTTGTGATTTTGCGAGTGTGTAGAGGATATTTTTTTCTTCAGGGTGTTCTAGAATGTAAGCGCCTGTTATTTTGTGGGCGCTTAAGTCTACTAGGTCCCAGTTGTTTATGTTTTTTGTGTTTTTGAGGTAAAAGTCATAGATTTTTCTTTTTTCTTCTGTTGTTGTTTTTTTGTTTTGGTATTTGTGGACGAGGATGAATAAAGTGCATTGTCTTTCTTCGTGGATTTTTGAGTTTAAGTGTTTTTGGAGTTCTTCGAGTGGTATTTGAGCGAATTTTTTTGCGGTGTTTCGCATATCGCAGTAGCTTATTCCATAGAATTCATCATTTTCGCCATATTCTCCTTTTCCTGTTTTAAAGAAGCGTTGGTTTGCTTGTGCTTTTGTTGGGTTTTTTAGTGAGAGTAATTCGTTTTGTAATTCGGTTGAATAATTCATTTCATCACTTTTAGTTAGTTATATTATTTTTAGATAGTGTTTTATTATCTTTTTATTAGATTATCTCGTGGTGTGGTTTCATATCAAAATCTCGCTTTATTTGTATTCTTTGGTTGAAAGAATAGTATTTTATTGTCTTTTTGCATTTAATAGTTACGGTATTGGAAGTTAATGGATTGTTTTTGGTCGGATGGTTGTTTGTATGAATTTTCCTGTTGGGGGTGTTACTACAAAAGGGGATGTGCCTTTTGATTTGGTTGTAAAAGTACAAGAGTTTTTGGATTCTCGTTTTAATGGTTATATTATTCTTTCAGTTAAAGGTACTTTTATTGAGGAAGGGGCTTTGTTTTTTAAGGATGGAGTGATTCTTGCGTGTGTTGTTGAGTGTTTGGGTGCTGAGGCAATAGTTAAGGGTACTGATGCTTTACCTTATTTTTTTAATGAAACTAGGGGGTTTGGTTTTTTTCAGTGTGTTAGTTTAACTAAGAGTCAGGTTGATCTCGTGACTGCTTTTGATGAAAAACTTTTAACTAATAAAATAGATTTAAAAGACGTTCCAAGGATGATTCCTTCGGTCTTTTCGCCAAGGTTTAACAGAGTTCAGACGCAGAAGAGTGCTCTTGAAGCTTATGGTCTTGGCGAGTTAAAAGTTTAGTAAAAGGCTTAATTGGTGAGCAAAAAAATGGTGATTAGGGTTTTGCGCAGGTTCGCTTTGCGTGTTCTTGATGATGACACTAAGAAGCCTCATTCTCAATTAGAATTTTTAAGAGACTTTTTGTCGAAGCATAACTATGTTTATTCTCAGGATTTTGAAGAGAATTTAGCAATTTTGAAGAAGAAGCATTTAGTTGATTCTTTTTTAGTTACAAACCTTGATGGTAGTTTGGTTGTTTCAAGTGAAGGTAATGGGCATACTGATGGGATTATTGGTACTGCTATGCTTTCTTATATTAAGAGTGAGTTGCCTGATTCTGAATCTGTTTTAATTAAGCGTAATGATTCTTGGTTCATGCTTTTCCCGCTTGAAAAAAAGGTTTTTATTGTTAAGGCTGGGAGTGAGTTGTCTAATGTTGAACTTAAGGCTCTTGCTTTTGAGTTGAGTAGTTTGCTTCAGACTAATAAGCAGAGTGGAGAAAAGAAGAAGCTTTCACAAACGGCATGATTTATTTAATTAGGGGGAATTTAGAAGGGGTATTGTTTTTTTTGACCCATGAGTAGTTTTTTATTTGTGAGTCTCTTTTATTATTTGGTGTTTTTATGGCTAGGATAATTGCAATTGCTTCGGGAAAAGGCGGTACTGGTAAGACTACTATTACTGCTAATTTAGGTATTGCTCTTGCGAAGATGGGTCAAAAGGTTCTTTTGATTGATGCTGATGTTGCAATGGCGAATTTGTCTTTGCTTTTAGGTATGCAATCTTCTCCGATTACTCTTCATGATGTATTACTAGGGGAAGCTCAGGTGCATGATGCTGTTTATGATGGTCCTTTGGGTGTTAGGTTTATTCCTTCTGGTTTGAGTCTTGATAATTATAAGCGGGTTGATAGTGAGCGGTTGAGTAGTATTGTTTCTCAGCTTACTGATAGTTATGATTTTATTTTGCTTGATGTTGCTGCTGGTATTGAGAAGAATGTTTTGAGTGCGTTGAGTGCTTCGCAGGAAACTATTCTTGTTACAATGCCTACTTCTCCTGCTATTGCTGATGCTTTAAAAACTAAAATTGTTGCGCAGAGACTTGGTTCTAAGGTTGTTGGCGTGATTATTAATTTTGTGATGAATGAGACTGGAGAGATAGCGAAGAATGATATTGCGAATATGCTTGAGCTCCCAATTTATGGTTCTGTGCCTTATGATCCTGAAGTTAGGAAGAGTTTCATGCAAGAGAAAGTTTCTCCTGTTATTGTGAGAAAGCCTGATTGTCCTGCTTCTGTTGAAGTAACTAAAATTGCTTCAAGAGTTAGTGGGTTAAAGGTTTCGGAATCGGCTACTGCTAGAAAGGGTGGCTTTTTGCAGGCGTTATTTTCAATTTTTAGGAAAAAGTGAGGTGTTTTTCATGAGTAATAGACCGTTCGATTTATTGAACGAAGCAATAGAAAAAGAAGTATTGGTTGTTTTAAAAGGCAATCAGCAGGTTAGAGGAACGCTTAAAGCGTTTGATGTGCATATGAATTTGCATTTGGAAAATGCCTCTCAAGTAGTTGATGGGGAAATGAAGACTAAGTATGGGAAAGTAATGGTTCGCGGGGATAGCGTTATTTTGATTTCTCCTTAATTAGCTGCTTTGCCCCTTTTGGGGCAGCTTTTTTCTTTTGTTTTATAGCTTTAACATAACCTTTTTATTCATGAGAAATCAACTATATCTAGTTCTTTATAGTTTTGTGGTATGATGGATAAGCGCGCTACAGTCATTGAATCAATCCAAAAGCTCATTGCTCTTGGAGTTTCTGATAAAGAAATTGCTGATAATTTGTATGATGTTGGTATTGATCAGAGTGAAGCAATGAAGTTGATTGGTGATGCGAGGAGAGTTGTTGAGTCAGGCGGTGCACCAGTAGATGTGCAATCTCCAAAAAATCCTGTTTTAAAAAAGACTGTTGAATCAACTAAGCCTGAGTTTGATGAACCTGATGTTTCGATGGATGAGCAGATTGTAAAGCAAATTCCAATTGCTAAGAAATCTTCTGAAAGCGGGCTTGCTATTAAGGGTTCAAATGAAGCGCCTGTTAAGAGTGAAATTGATATTGCTGATAAAATTATGAAGGATGTTGCTGATCAATCCGGTGAAGCAATGGATGATGCGGGTGAATTTAAAGAGGATATTGAAGAAATTCCTGCTAGTGAAGAAAAAGCTGTTGTTTCTCCTGAACAAAAAACAAATTCTTCAAATAATAGTACTTTAACTTCTGATGCCAAATCTTCTCAACCTCAATCTAATAATAATGATAATAAAAAATCTTTAGCTCCTCAACAAAAAAATATTCAAGCTCAAACCCCAAAAAACCAATCTTCTCAATCTAAAAATTCTCAACAACAATCTTCTCAATCTCAAACTCCTCAATCTCAAGTTTCTCAATCTAAAAATTCTCAACAACAATCTTCTCAAAATCGTAAACCTCAAGCTAGTCAAGCTCCTGCTTCGTCTCAAATTCAGGAGTCAAATTCTTCTCAAGTTTCTCAATCAAATGTTAAGCAGGTTTCAAGTAATAACAATACTAAAAATAAAAATGATTTTAATCAAAATAAAAGTGCTGGTTCAAGAGATGTTGTTCCAAAAATGGACTTTGATGCGGCAGTTAAATTTGCGAGTGCAAAGAGTTCTGGGGATTTTTCTTCGTTTAATATGTCAAATTCAACTTCAAAAGATATTCAAATGAGTCCTGATTTTGAAGAGCTTTGGAAAAAAGGAATTGTTGTTGCTGTTAATGCAAAGCTTGCTGAGATGAGGCATTTGAAAGAGGATGTTGATTCTGCGGTTCAAGAGAGGGTTGATGAGGCTGTAAGAAAGGAGTTGTATCAATTCAAAACTTTAATTGATTCTCAAAAAGATCTTATTCAGTCAAGTAATAAAGAGTCTCTTGATCAAAAGCAAAAAGAAATTACTTTTATAATTGATGCAAAAATAGCTGAGATTAAACAGTATAATAGGCAGTTGAGTGAAACTTTGTCTGCGATTGAGAATTCAAAAAAACAACAAGAACTTGCTCTTTCAGGGATTGCTTTGGCGCTTGAGGGTGTAAAGAAGATGAAGAATCAGATTGTTGTTGAAATGAATTCTGAGCTTATTAAGAGTAAGTCTAGTGCGCAGGCGTTTATTGATTCTGCTTCTGTTCATTTGTCGCAGATGGATGAGAGGATAAATAAAACTCTTGAGCTTGAAAAGAATATTGCTGAAGGGATGCTTAATCAGGCGGAGCAGCGGATTGAGCAGCTTACAATTCAGCGTGCGGATGAGTTAATTGCCGAGCTTCAGGTTGAATTAAATAGGCTTCAAGCTGTGAGTAAGAAGATTTCTCCAGAAGCTCTTGAGCAGAAGATTAACATTCTTGAAGAGTTTAGAAAACAATTTTTGGCTGGAATGCAAGCGAGTTTGACTCAGATTAATTCTGCGATTGATGAATTGAATATGAAGAATGCTGCAGCTGACAGGGTGCTACAGGAAAAAACTCTTGTAATTGATGCTAAGATTGAAGAATTGACTAAGTTTGAGAAAGATCTCACTACTAGGCTTGAGAAAAAGTAATTAAATAATTTAATAGAAAGTTATAAAGTGATTATTGTTATTATAAAACTTATTTTAAATTATTTTATCCTGTGCTTTGTTGTATAACAAGTAAGTTTTTTATTGTATTTTTTTGAGTGTGTGTTTTTTTCATTTTTGTTGATTTTTAATTTGCCTGTTTTAATTTCGTTTTTTATTTTTTCAATCATTTCGCATGTTTTGCATAAGTGTTGTTCTGTTGGTTCGCCGCACTTTTTGCATTCGTGAAGTAGGTTAGCAAGTTTTGGTTTATCACGGTCTTTTGGTTTAATGTATTTTTGAAGGTTTTCGTAAAATCTAATGATTGAGTACTCGGTTCCAGGGAATCTATTCTCAAAGTTGTTTAGCATTTCTCTAAACTCGTTTCTTTTTGCGGTCCATGAGTATGGACAGCATTCAAGCGAGTGGTGTTTGATACCGTTAAATGCGCAGTATGCTATTATTTCTTTTTCAGGGGTTTCGTATAATGGTTTTATTCTTTTTACAAATCCTTCATGGTCTACTGCTCCTCCGCTTGCACTCATTCTTTTCATTCTCTCAAAATCATTGTTGAATACGTTCATTACAAAGCTCTGCACTTCGTCATCTAGGTTGTGGCCGGTTGCGAGTTTGTGGGATTTTGATTTTTTTGCATATCTGTTCATGATGTTTCTTCTCATTGTTCCGCAGTACGCGCAAGTTCCACCCATTTTTGGGTTGCTTAAAATTAAGGGCATTAGTTTGTCGTTTGTTATTCCAAATTCTTCTTTAAAAGAAACTACTTTGTATGGTATCGAGAGTTTTTGACAGTTTTCTATTGCGGTTTTTATTGATTTGTCTCGGTATCCTTTTACGCCTTCGTCAATTATGATTGCTTCAAGCGTGTTTAGTTTTGAATAGTATTTTGAAAGTAAGTGTAGTAGTGTTACTGAGTCTTTTCCTCCGCTTAGGGCGATTAAAATTTTTTCGTGTGGTCTAAAAAGCTTGTATTTTCTTATTGTTTTTCTAAATCTCTGTTCAAAAAAATAAATAAAGTGTTTTTCACAGAAATTGTGTGGCCCGTATTCAAGTGTTATTGCGCTTTTTTCTTTGCACCTATCACAAGTGTTTTTTTTGTCTTTTTTGTTGTTCTTTTGCTCTTCCATAGTGAACGTTTATATACGGCAAAGTTTATAGTCATTTAGTGGTTGAATGCCTCAAAAATTAACTGTTGGATCAAGAAAAGTTGTTGGACCTAGAAAGGTTGTTGGGCCAAAGGCAGTGTCTCCTTTTTCGAATTTGGTTAATAGAGTCTTTTTGTCTGATAGGAATTTGCTTGTTGCAAGAGCCGCGGCCAGAGGTAGAGTTACAAGAACTCCGATTAAGAGGCCAATTGTAGCAAAAAAACCTGTTCGCCCTGGTCAAGTAGCAAAAAAAGTTTGATTTAGGCTCTAATTTTCATAATAATTTTAAGTCGGCAAAATGGTTCAAAAAGATTTATATTTCGTTTTTCAAAAAGTATATTAAGGTGATTGGGGGTAATTAGTATATGACAAATCCTTCAGAATTGGCTTTAGCTGCACTTTGGAAAAAACTAAACTTTAATACAAATACTTTAGCGGACCGCATAAGGTTGCAAAAAACAGTATATTTACTTTCCAAATTAGGCTATAATGAATTAAAGGCTTATGAAAAAACGTATCAAATGTACATCTATGGACCATATTCGCAAAAGGTAGCAAGAGATGCGTTTATGCTTTCAACTCAAGAAATAGTAGATACTCCATTGTCCAAAGAGCAAACAGAAATATTAAAAAGATTTTGTGATTTAGAATCATCACTTCCAAATAAAAATGAGGCTCCACTATATTCAAATTTAGAACTTATGGCAAATATCTTATATTTATTGGAAAATAATCAATCACATGATTTGAAATCAATTTTTGCTTACTTAGCAACCAAGAAAAGTTATTTCAATGATTTAGTATATTTCAACAAAGCTCTTGATATACTCCAAAGTTCTGGCTTAATTCACTTATGAACAAGCAATTTAAATCCTGTTTTCATAACCAAAAGAACAGCTGTACAATTTGTGGTAAGAAAAATGATGGAAAATGTACTTTGCAACCTGTTCTCGCTGATGCAAGTGTAATTCTATCAAAGTATTTGGAAGAGTCAAGGACTTTAGAAGCTAAGGATTTTATTAATACAAATCGTCATTTACACAGAATTATTGTCAATGGCCTTATTTTAGGAGAAGTTTTGAAAGTTATTGTTGAAGAACATTCAAGATTGAAAGAAGAAATTAATAATATTATGCTTGATTTACAATCTTTTGAATATGAAGAAATAAACTTTAATAATGAAGAATTCAGAAAATTACTTGATGTAATTATTACAGCCGAGCTACGTTGTGGTGAACGAGATAGGGTTCACATAGCAGTAGCAGCATATCAAGGAATACCTTTTGCTTCATTTGATGGAGGAATAAACGATGGGGACGTCCCTGTGATAAATAAAGCTATTGAAGAAACCGGAAAAAAGTTTAGGTTATATAATTTTAAAAAATAATCAAACTTGCCGGCAATTCACTTAACTTATGTTTAAAAATAGTCTATAACCAAGTTTGTTTTATGGTCTATAAATTATCCCCAAGTGCAATCAATTTGTTTTTGGAGTGCCCTCGTTGTTTTTGGTTGGATAAGCATGGTGTTTGGAAAAGACCGGCTGGAATTTTTCCTTCTCTGCCATCAGGAATGGATAGAATTTTAAAAGAACATTTTGACAGGTTTAGAGACAATGGAGAATTACCTCCTGAGATTTGTACGCACGAACATTGTAATGGGCTAAAGTTGTTTGGAGAAACACAAGAAGAAAAAGACTTGATTAATTCTTGGCGAAACAACTTCAAAGGAATTAGATACACTGATAAAAAAGGAAATACTCTATTTGGCGCAGTGGATAACATTCTAAAAAACAAAGACACGCTAATTGTTTTAGATTACAAGACAAGAGGGTTTCCGGTAAAAGAAGATACTCACGAGCACTATCAGAACCAAATGGATACTTATAATTTTCTTTTAAGAGAAAACGGTTACAAAACAGAAGACTATACTTTTCTTTTATTTTATATGCCTTCAAAAGTAATGCCAACTGGAGAAGTAATATTTGACACCACTTTACTAAAAATAAAAACTAACCCAAAAGATGGGGAAAAAATATTCAAAAAAGCAATTAGTTGCTTAGAAGATGATTGCCCAAAAAAGACTTGTCAGTGGTGCAAAAAGACTTGATTGAACATCGGCAAAGTACTCTCAAAACCTTTTAAAAGCAATTAATGGGTATGTTAGTTATGAAAATTGCATCATTGTTTTCAGGTTGTGGTGGTTTGGACCTTGGCTTTACAAAAGCTGGGTTTGAAATGGTTTATGCTAATGATTTTGATAAGGTGTGTTGGGAAACTTTTGAAAAAAATCACGGGGTAAAAATTGATGGTCGTTCCATTGTTGATGTCAAATCTGATGAAATACCTGATGTTGATGGTATTATTGGAGGACCGCCTTGTCAAAGCTGGAGCCTTGCAGGGGCAATGAGGGGAATAAAGGATGAAAGAGGGCAGTTATTCTACCAATACATTCGTATTCTAAAAGACAAAAAACCGAAGTTCTTCTTGGCAGAAAATGTTCCCGGATTAATTTCAAGCGCACACATTAGTGAATTTAACAAAATTATTGCTGAATTTGAAAAGCTTGGCTACAATGTAACATACAAATTGCTTGATGCTCGAGATTATGGCGTTCCACAAGAACGTAAAAGAGTAATTGTTGTTGGTCTCAGAAAAGATTTAGGAAAGACTTTTGAATTTCCGAAGCCCACGCATAAGAAAGGCAATGAGGAAAGATCTGAATGGTTAACTTTGAAAGAAGCGCTTGCTGGGTTACCTGAAGCAAAACCCGCAAAAGAGAAAAATAAAAAAAATGAAGATTTGAGCTTTTCTAATCAAGAATATATGAATGGTGGATTTTCAACAATCTATTTGTCAAGAAATAGAAAAAAAGAATGGAATCAGCCTTCATTTACAATACAGGCTGGTGGAAGACACGCCCCACTGCATCCGGATTCAGCAAAAATGAAAAAACTTGGTCCTGACAAATGGGAATTTGAAGGCAAGAATCCAAAATATAGACGTTTATCAGTAAGAGAGTGTGCAAGAATCCAAACATTTCCTGATGATTTTATTTTCTACTACAACAGTATAGCTGATGGATACAAAATGATAGGAAACGCAGTGCCAGTAAGACTTGCCGAAGCCATGGCACGGAAAATCAAGGAATCATTGTAATCCCTTTTTCTTTAAATAAACACCATTTTCTTTAACAAATTCGAATGTTCTTTTTCTTGTTTGGTTAATCCAATTATTAACAAAAATTCCATTTAGTTTTAACTCTTCACTTGTTATATTTGCTGGCTCGCTAACAGATTTTGTTAAAGAATTATAAAATGTTTCAATCGTAATGTCAAACTGTTTTACTCTGAAATTATGCACAGAGTTTGCCCTATCAGTATTCAACTCTTTTATCCAATTATCCCACTCCGAGATGTAATATTTTCTTAATTCAGGATTATCTTTAATATACCGCGCATTAATGTTATTGAGTTTTAGCTTTCCGTCCTTAAATATGTTCATCAGTTCTGTTACTGATTTTAATTTATCTCCACTCAACTTGAAAATTGAATTCTTTATTTCATGCCGCACTAATCTATCGCATGATTCAATAAATGTGTCTAAATAAAAACTAAACTCGCTCACTGTTGCAACTTTGATTGTGGTACTAACTTTGTGTTGAACAGCGCCCGAGAATTTAAATTTGTCACGATGCTCAAAAATCTTTTTCATCGCCTCTGCTTTAGCCTTTTCTTCTATTGTATTAATTGTTGATGAGTAGAAGTCAAGGCATTTGTTTGCCACGTAATCAATTTTTAGAATAAAGAATGTTCTGGTTTGAAGATAAGGGTCCGCAGTTGAATTAGCCAGTTTTGCCATTTCTTGTATTAAGGCGTTTTTATCCACAATTATTTCTCTATTGCATCTACTTTTATAAGTTCGGTTAGATTGATGCAAATTGGGTCCATTTTTTCTGTTGCAAATATAGTTCCATTTTCTTTGAATATTCTGCCACTGGCGTTGTGTATTCTTATTCTGATTTTCCAGCCATTATTGAATTCAAGTAAGAGATGACTTCGGGGATCAATATCATTTTCACTATACGGATAGGTTATTGATGCTTTTGTTGGAAGTGTAGAATTTGAAAAATCTTTAATCACAATTTCTTTTGGTTCGTTCTTTATTACTGTATAGTTTGTTTTACCAACCAAATACTCAAATAATGCTGATACACATTGTGAATTGCTTAAGTGGCGGTTCAAAAAAGTTGTTGTATGTTTCATTAGTGGAACATACAAATAATCAAACTTTATTTCAGAATCAAGTTTCTCATATCCTGTTATTTTTTTATTATTCTTTCTTACGTTTTCTCCAAATTTTTCCCAAATTTTAGCATATCCTCGCCGATATTCTTTATCTTCTTTTGTCCCTTTGCTAATCCCACATTGCTGCGGCAACGAAGGAAGTCGGGGATGCTTTAAGGCATCATGGTGATTTTTTATTGATAAATTTTCTGTTAGAGTGCTTCCGTCTTTTTTAAGTAAAACTAATTTTATATCAGTGGGATCAACATTTTTAGACGCTTTATCATCACTAAGCCGGTCAATTGTACCTCGTTCCACACCTTTTAATGAACCTTTACTTTCAAGCCAGACATTGATTGCTAAAGAACACCTTGCAAAATCTTCCTTATCTTGTAGGGGCAACGCATCAAACTGGGGTTTATCCCTAAAATTTAACCGCTTTGTTTCCTCACTGGAAATAACTTCAACCTTATTATTAACTAAAAAACGTTCAAGTCCAAGGGCAACACAATACTCTAAAGCCCTACCATGATCATTACAATCAACCATGCAAAACTATTAGTTCAAACTCTTTATTAATCTACAGAAGCTGTTCCAAAATAGTGCCAAATAATTAATCTACAAAGCCGTCATAAAAGGTAGCTTTATAAATGCTTTTTTTGGTGTTTTAGTTATAGACGTTTTATTATTCTGGTGAGTTAATGGGTGCAGCTAAATATATTAGAGAAGCTTTTCAAAATGAGTGGAAGGGCGTTAAGGATGAAAATTATGATTATGCTTTGATTATGCGTAAGCGCGGGATTGAGTTTAGAAATGAAGAGAGGGCGGTTGTTAAAGTTGATCATCCTACTAATTTGGTTTCTGCTAGAAGCGTTGGTTACAAGGCTAAGCAGGGTATTTTTGTTGTTAGAGTGAGAGTTAGAAAAGGAACTGGGACTCATCATAGACCAAAGAATAAGAGAAGACCAAAAAGACAAGGTCAGGCTAAATTGTCAAGACGATTAAGCACTCAAGCTATGGGTGAGCAGAAGGCTTCTAAGTATTACGAGAATGCTGAAGCTCTTGGTTCGTATAAGATTGCTGAAGATGGTAGATGGCATTATTTTGAAGTTGTTCTTGCTGATAGAACTGCTCCGGGTATTATTAATGATAAGAACTTAAAGTGGCTTTCTAGCGGTGCTTCAAGAGGAAGAGCTGAGAGAGGAAAGACTTATGCTGGTGGCGCTAACAAGTTGACTAATTTAACTAATAAAAGAAAGATTAGAGCAAAGAAGGCGCTTGATCATAAGTATACTTAAAGTTTGGTTTTGTTGTTACATTTATCGCTCAAGGGGAAGGTTTATTTTCTCTTGTGTGCTATTAACCTAAAAGGTTTTTTGCAATGGATGTAGTATATGCTCAGCCGCTCAAAGAGTTGCTTGCAGTTAGTGCGTATTTCAAAGAAGATCTGATTGTTTTAGTTAGTACTAGTGCTCAAGAAAAAGTTGCAAAAGATGCTAAGTTGACTCCTTGTTTTGTTGTTTCTACTAGTACTCCTTCTAGCGATTTACAAAAACTTTCTAAGAAAAAGAAAGCTGTAGTTGGTTCTGATTTAAAGGAGAATGAATTTGCTGTTAAAATTAGGGCTGATTTTTTGCTTCAACCTTCTAATACTAAACAGAATTTTGATTTGGGTTTAGCAAAAAAGCTTTCTGATAACAATACTGTTGTTGTTTTGATGTTTGAGGAATTAATGAAAACTAATTCTTTTGAGAGGCATCAGTATTGGAAGAATTACATTGAAGTTGTTAGGTATTGCAAAATGAAGGGTACAAAGTTTGTTGTAGCTTCTGGTGCAAAGGATCCTCTTCATTTAAGGCCAAGAAAAGTAAGAGAGGCACTTGCGGTTCTTCTTGGTTTATCTGATGGGCTTAGTAAAAAGTATTTGGAGGAAGTAATAAAGTAGTTTATTTGTTGTTAAGCAAATTCATTTGCTATTACAAAAATTCATTTATTATTAAGAAAATTTGTTAGTTGTATTACAAAATGTTGTTATTGATTTTTATGAAGATTGAAAAAGTAAAGAAAACTATTACTCCGCTTTCAAAGCGCGAGAGGAAGAGGTATATTTTGCTTGAAGTACTTAACGTGGATGTGAATGAGAAGGATTTTTACTTTGGTTTTTGGATTGATTTGCTTTCTTTTTTTGGTTCGAAAGGCTTAGCTGAAATTAATCCTAGAATTGTTTTGTTTAAGGGGAATAAGGCTATTATTAAGTGCAAGCGTGGTAAAGAACTTGATCTTATTGCAGGAACTGCTTTTATTGAAAAGATTAGGAATAAGAAAGTAATAATTAATCCGGTTTTAACTTCAGGTACTATTAAGACGCTAAAAGAATACGCTAAAATTGATTAAGTTCTAATTATTCAGACTAGTTTTGTCGGCAAACCACTTCCGAAATGTTTTTATTGCATTTATGAAAGCAAGTAAATTATGGTGCAAACAAAAGAGTTAAATAATGCTGTATATCAATTGATATATGGTGGTTGTATGCGTATTTTTAAACGAAATGTTTTAAGGTATCCGACGCTTGACACGGTTCTTATGATAGAGTCAAAAATAACAAAAGCAAAAAGTGATAAGAATGTTCGTGAAATTTGGCTTTCTTTGCCAAAAAAAGTGATGTGGCAGACATATTTGGCAACGCTTGATTATCTTGAGTATTCAGGAAAAATAATTATAGATTCTGACAAACATGTGCTCTGGATTTGGGCGCCAAGGGAAATTGATGCCTTAAAAAAGAAGGGGTTGGCGGTTAGATGAAAAGTAACGGCCGTATAAAGATTATGAAAGGCGTTTTAATTATTAAATTATTGTAAAAATATTGGTTTTGTTTTTATGCGTGAGAATGTGATGCGTATTGGTTGGGGGCACAAGTTTGCTAGTGCTGTTGATAAACTCAAGTATCCTTTTGCTGTTTTAAAAGAAGAATCTGTTTCATTAAGAAAAAAGTTAAGGAAAAAAAGTGTTGTTGAGCCTGTGGTTGATTCTAAAAGTAAAATTCAAAAGATTTACAAGTGGAATACTAAAAAGCTTGTGGGGTTTAAGATTGGTGTTGGGAGTTATTTAATTGATGCTGATATTTGGCGTGTGAAAAACCCGACTTATTTTAGGGGTTTTTTTAATCTTGGGGAAAAGGTTTGTGAGTGTCACGTGAAAGTGTTTAAAGTGGGTAAGAGTTCTCCTGTGGGGCTTGTTTCTTTTATTCATCTTGCTAGTGAAATGAAGCGGTCTGGCTTAAAGGGTTTTTATGGTGTGACTCAAAACGAGAAACTTGCGCGGGGGGTTGAAAAGATTTTTAAGGGAAAAAAACTTGGTAAAACAGCGGTGTATGAACAAAAGGATCCTTCAAAAATAGTTCCTGGCGAAGTAAGGGTTGTGGATGTTTCGTTTAAAACCGGTCCGTGGTATCTTTTAATGGTTAGATTTTAGTTAGTTAAATTATACTGCTCGTTATTTGCCCCAAAAGCAGGTTTTTAAACATTCTTCAAACTGTATATATTGTACAAGAAAGGTAATTGGAAGCGTTTTAACGCACTAGCGATTTCTTTTTAAGGGATAGGATATAGGAGTAATGTAGTTTTTTTCGTTTATCAATTTATAGAGATTTAGGGGGTTTTTATTTATGTATCCAGTTCAAAATTCAAAGGTTCCTGCTTATGATAAGGCAGCTACAATGTTTTCTCCTGATGGGAGATTATACCAAGTAGAGTATGCTTCTAAAATAGTTGAACAGGGTACTACTGGTGTTGGGATTATTTTTGCTGACGGGGTTGTTCTTGCTGCGGATAAGAATATTCAGAGTAAGTTAGTGATTCCTAAATCTATTGAAAAGATTTTCAAGATTGATGATAATATTGCTGTTGTTTCGGCTGGTCTTGTCGGGGATGCTAGGCGTTTAGTTGGTATTGCTCGAAGGCAGGCGCAGGATAACAAAATGGTTTATTCTGAAATTATTCAGGTTGAAGTTATGGCTAAAGAGATTGCTGAAACTAAGCAGGCTTTTACCCAGTATGGTGGTTTGAGGCCTTTTGGTGTTGCTTTTATTATTGGCGGAGTAGATGAGAAGGGAGTCAAGATTTTTGAGACTGAGCCTAGTGGAGCACTTGCTGAGTATAAGGCTGTTAGTATTGGAAGAAATAAAGAAAAAGCAATGGAGTATTTTGAGAAAGAATTCAAGGAAGGTCTTTCATTAAATGATGCAATTAATTTGTGTTATAAGGCTATTGAGAAGAGTATGCCTGAGAAGGAAAAGATTTCTTTTGCACGGATTGAGTTTGCGGTTGTTGATAAGAAGGGCTTTAGGCATTTGAGTGATAGGGAACTAAAACAGGCTTTCAAGAATTAATTTATATTAATTGACTTAATTTGTCTCCGTGAGGGAAAGAAAAAAAGCGGGGGCTAGTTAGCAGCACTAAAAGTGGGGTTGTTAGATGGTTAGAGTAGAAGACGCTGTTGTTGCTAGGCTTGAGAGATTTGGGTTTAAATTTGAGATTCTCGTTGATCCTGATCTTTCTATGGAAGTAAAGCATGGCGGTGTTGTTGCGCTTGATTCTTTGATGGCGATTGAAAGGGTTTTTAAGGATTCAAAGATTGGGGATGAACAGAGTCCTGAAAATTTGAAGAAAGCTTTTCAGACGAATAATATTAGTGAAATTGTTGTTAAAATTATTCGCGAAGGGGAAGTACAGTTAACTACGGAGCAGAGGAGAAAGATTCTTGAAAAAAGAAGGCTTGAAGTGATTAATTTTATTTCAAGAAATTCTATTAATCCTCAGACTAAAGCTCCTCATCCGGTTGTTAGGATTGAGAATGCTATGGAACAGGCAAAAGTTCATGTTGATGCATTTAAGAGTGTTAGTGAGCAAGTGCCTGAAATTATTAAAGCGATTAGGCATATTATCCCAATTTCGATGGAGAAAGTTGATTTTGCGATTAAGGTTCCTTCGCAGTATGCGGGGAGAGCTAGTTCAATTATTCATAAATATGAAATGAAAAAAGAAGAGTGGCTTAATGATGGTTCTTTAGTAGCAGAGTTTTTGCTTCCTAGCGGAGCACAACAGGATCTGTTAAATGAACTTAATTCAGCAACTCATGGGGAAGTTGTTGTTAAAATTATTGGGACTTCTGGCGGGCAGGAATAGTTTTTATTTTCTGGGAAAAAATAATTATTGGTAAAGTGAGTTGTGAATAAGTGTGTTATGAAAGTTAAGTTATGAAAAGTTAAGTTATGAAAAGTTAAGTTATGAAAAGTTAAGTTATGAAAGTTAAGTTATGAAAGTTAAGTTATGAAAGTTAAGTTATGAAAGTTAAGTTATGGGAATTAAGTTATTAATTAAATTATTTTTGTGAAGGTGAATTAATGAAGAGAATTGTGATTCCGGGAGAATTAGTCTCGGACGAAAGAAAGCGCCTTGGCGGCAATGTGTTTGTTGCTAATGGTAAAATATATTCCAAGGTTCTTGGAATTAACGATAGTGAAGATGAGAAAGCTGGCGTTGTGCCTCTTGAAGGAAAGTATTTTCCTCAAATGGAAGACGTAGTAATTGGGGTTGTGTCGCGCGCAATTTTCGCGGGGTATAACATCAACATTAACTCGTTTGTTGAGTCTTTCATACCTAGAAGTGTTATGAGAGAAGAACTAAAAGTTGGTGACTTGGTTTCGGCTAAGGTTACGTATGTTAGTGAATTAAGAGAAGCAGAACTTGGTTTTCCAAGAAAAATGTTTGGCGGGGAAGTTGTAGAAGTAACTCCTGTTAGAACTCCAAGATTGATTGGAAAGAATGGTTCAATGCTTGATTTGTTAAAGCAGGGAACTAAATGCGATATTATTATCGGCAAGAATGGAAGAGTTTGGGCGAGAAATGGGAATACGACTTTGTTAAGAAAGGTTGTTGGTTTCATTAACCAGAATTCTTACAAAAGCAATTTGACTAATTCAGTTGAAGCTTTCTTTAAGGCGGAAGGAATTGAAGTTTCTGTAATAAAGAAAGAAGATGTGAATGTGTTAAAAAATAAAATTGTGAATGAAAGCGAGGTTCTTAATGAATCTGAAGTAATTTCAAACGAAGGGGAGTCTGAAGTTTTAAATTAAAACTTACTAAAAGGTGAATTATGATGACTGAAGAAAAAATACCGGATTATAAGAAAGAAAAGAAAAGAGTTGACGGCAGAAAAATGGATGAGTTAAGGCCAATGAGCATCAAAGTTGGTGTGTTGCCTAACGCTGATGGTTCTGCTTACCTTGAATGGGGGCAGAATAAAGTTTATGCTGCAGTGTTTGGGCCTAGAGAAGCTTTGCCTAAGCATACTCAAAACCCGCTTAAGGCTGTCATGAAAGTGGTTTATAGAATGGCAACATTCTCGGTTCCTGAAAGAAAGCAACCTAGACCAAATAGAAGAGATATGGAAATATCAAAAGTGTTAACAGAAGCGCTTGAGCAAGTTGTTTTCACTGAGCAATTTCCTAACACTGAAATTAGTGTGTATGTGGAGGTTGTTGATTCACAGGCTGGTTCAAGAGTTGCTTGTTTAACTGCTGCTTCTTGCGCTTTAGCTGATGCTGGGATTCCAATGAAGGATCTTGTTGCAGCTACTGGTGTTGGAAAAGCATTTGGTGAAGTAATTGTAGATCTTGATAAGCATGAAGAAGATGCTCCTGATGCAGTTGATATTCCAATTGGGATAATGCCTAATTCGGGGCAGGTAGTTCTTTTGCAAATGGATGGTCTTTTGACTAAAGAAGAGTGGGCAAAAATTATTCCGCTTGGTCAAAAAGCTTGTAAAGATATTTATGAAGTGCAGAAGAATGCATTAAAGGAAAAGTTTGTCTTAAACGAGGTTTCTGAAAAAACTGTTGAAGCTGGGGTTAATGATAAAGTTGAAGAAAAAACTCCGAAGGTAGCAGCCAAAAAGGAAACTAAAGAAGTTAAAGCTAAGAAGGTGAAAAAATGAGAACTACTATACTTGAACACGAACTATCAAAAATAATTGATTTAGCAAGGCAGGCAAAGAGACTTGATGGAAGAGGGCTTGAAGAGATGCGTGACTTCTCAATTGAAGTTGATAAATACGAAAATGCTGAAGGAAGCGCAAGAGTCATGCTTGGTCAAACTGAAGTTATTGCAGGAATAAAAATGGGTGTTGATAAACCTTATCCTGATTCTCCTGATGAAGGAGCAATTTCGGTTGGGGCTGAACTTTTGCCGTTATCTCATGCAGATTACGAGTCAGGGCCTCCATCACTTGATGAAATTGAACTTGCAAGAGTAGTTGATAGGGGTATTAGAGAAAGTAAAGCAATTGATTTCTCAAAGCTTTGCATTAAGGAAGGCGAAGCGTGCTGGATAGCGTTCATGGATTTCTATGCGATTAATGCTGATGGAAATATTTTTGATGCTGGTTCAATTGCTGCGCTAGTAGCTTTTTTGAATGCTAAAAAACCAAAGCTTAATGATAAAAATAAAATCATTAAGGGCGAGTATGACGGTAAACTTGAGTTAAAAAGATTGCCGCTTCTAGCAACTTTTGTTAAAGTTGGTGGTAAGATAATGGTTGATCCAACTTACGTTGAAGAAAAAGCAAGCGAAGCAAGGTATTCTGTTGCTACTACTGAAGATGGCTTCATGAGTGCAATGCAAAAAGGCAAAGGAGCTTTCTCGTTTGAAGAAATTAATTACATGATTGATTTGGCATACAAAGTCAATGATGAGAAGAGAAAGAAAATACTAAAGTTAGTTAAGAAATAAAGTTGGTTATAAAGTAAAGTTAAATTGAGTGAAAAAGGAGTAAAATCCTTTTTCGCTTTTTTTGTTTTTTTTTAGGATTTTGGTATTTTAATTATTTTTATTGTTTTATGGGTTTTGAACTGTAATGTATTGTTTTTGTGGTTTTTGGCCAGTTTTTTTAGCCGAGCCCCAATTCAAGTTTAAAAACCTTTCCTATGGGGATTTTGTTTATTGGTGAGTTGAAATGGGTAGCACTAAGAAAGTTGGTAGTACAGGCAGGTTCAAAGGCCGGTATGGTGTTGGAGTAAAGAAGAGAGTTCTTGCGGTTGAGAACAAGATGAAGGCTAAGGTGCCTTGTCCATTTTGTGGTTTTGAGAGGATAGAAAGAGAAGCTGCTGGTTTATTTTTTTGTACTAAGTGCGGTAATAGGTTTACTGGTGGAGCGTATGAGACTCAGACTCTTGTAGGCAAAGCTATTAACAAAATGGTTTCTCAGAAATCTTTTGTTGAGGATTCAAAGGAATTAGTTCAGGCTATTGAAGAAAAGTCGTCTTATTCTGATATTGAAAGGGAAGTTGAGTCTTCTTTGAATGAAAAGAAGGTTAGTGAAGAGCCTAAAAGAAAGCAAAGGAAAAAGAAAGAAGAAGTAGTTGATGTTGTTGAAGAAAGTGTCCTTGAAGATGATAGTGAAGATGCTAGTGAAAGTGCTGAGGATAAAGAGTAAGGAGTTGAAATAATGGCTTATAGATGTGCAAAGTGTGGGACTGAAGTTACTAATGTTGCTGAAGGTCTAGTTAGATGTCCTTCTTGCGGTTATAGGATTTTGTATAAGACTCGCGAACCAATTGCAAAAATAGTAAAAGCTGATTAATTAAATTAGTAGAATCTATTTTTTGCATTTATTTTTATGTTTTTGCTTGAAATAAAACTTGGGTTTGATTCAAAGAGTCAGGCTTTACGTTTTTTTAAGTCTATTAAGCCGGAGTTAGCGGAAGAGTTCTTAAGAAGCAAGACTGTTGTGATTCAAAAGGATTCTTTGCTTGATTTTAAAATTAGTGCGCAGGACAAAACTGCTTTAAGGGCTTCGCTTAATGCTTTAATTAAACCATTAGTTTTGTTTAATCAGTTGGAGGAGTTTTGATGAATGAGGAAGAACAAAGAGCAGCTATTCTTGATTTTGAGAGGAATAGGCAGATGCTTGCTAATATTAGCGCTCAAAGACAACAGGTTGCTATGCAACTTGAGATTGTTAATGCGTCGCTTGATGAGTTAGCAAAAGCAAAAGATAAGACTGTGTTTAAGGTTGTTGGGAATGTTTTGTTTCCAAAAGATGCTAAGGAAATGCAGGCTGAACTTGAATCAAAAAAGGAAAGTACTGATTTGAGGCTTAAAACTCTTGAGAAGCAGGAAGAGAATTCTTTAAAGAAACTTAAATTAATTCAGTCAAAACTTGAAGCTGAAATGAAGAGTGCAACTGATAAAGATTCTTCAGCTGATAAGACTACTATGATTGAAAAGAAAAAGAAGTAATTTTTTGAAATTTGCTTGTGTTTAATCCTAACGCAAGCATTTTTATTATTCAAATGCGTTCTCTATTCGTATGGTAAAAACAGTTTCTTCCTTAAGTGGTTTGATTTCTGCTTGTAAGAGAAAACGTGTTCTTCTTCTTACGCATGATCATGCTGATCTTGATGCTGTTTGTTCTGCGGCTATTTTTCAAAAGTATTTAATGAGGCAGAGGATTTCTTCTGTTGTTGGGGTTCCTTCGCATATTAATGAGCAAGCTCAAGGGTTTTGTTTTAGGGAGCGGGTTTCGTTTACTGTGAATCCTGATTTGTGTGGGTTTGATGTAATTATTTTGTTTGATTTTAATTCGCCTGAACAACTTGGTAAGTTGAGAAAGAATTTTGAGCAAGTGCGAAAAGGTTTTTGTGGGTGTAAGATTTCTAGGGCTCCAAAATTATTTGCTTTTGATCATCATGTTGTTGAAAAGGATAGTTTGGTGAAGGGGGAGAATGCGTTTATTGATAGTGTTGCTGTGTCCACAACAGAACTACTACTCAAATTGTTGGACAAGTTTGATAATAAGCAAGCCCATTTTTGGAATTGTATTGGTATTATTGAGGATACAGGTCATTTTTTGGTTGGGGATAGTAATTCATTTTCTTCATTTGCGGTTTCTTTAAAAAAATCAGGTAAAACTTATTCTGATGTGCTTGAGTTTACTAAGCATCATTTAGAAGATGGTGAACGAATTGCTTTTCTTAAGGCGGCTCAACGTTCTGAAATCCAAAAAATTGGTAGTGTTGTGGTTGTAACTAGTACGGTGTCATTTTTCCAAGGGGCTGCAGCAACAAAGCTTTTGGGTTTTGGTGCTGATATTGCGCTTGTGGCAGGGCAGGAAAAAGAAGGATGTATCACAACTCTTTCTACAAGGGCTGATACGGAGTTTAAAGATGAGAATAAATTTAATTTAATGACTGATTTAATGATTCCTCTTCAAAAGCAGGTTGGTGGGGAGGTTGGCGGTCACTCTGGGGCTGCGCAGTGGAAAGGTAAACAATCAATTGAATCAATAATGCAATCAGCATTGTGGGTTCTAAAGAACAAATTTGAAAAAAGATAATTTATTTAGAATTACTTTACTTAGTTGAATAATAAATTCCTTGCTTTGCTTTAATTTTTATCTTCCTTTTAGTCTTTGTACTACTCTTGGGATTATGCGTGTGTTCATTTTTTCGTGTAATCTTCTCCAAGCCATTTCTTCTTCTATTGTGAGTTGTTTTTTTTCAGATTTGAATAATCTTCCAATTGGCGGGTTTTCAACGCTGTATAATTTTTGTCTGCGCCAACTGTATGCGTCTCCTTCTCGTTCCCAGCGTGAAAGTGTTCTTGCAGTTATTTCTTTTGCTCCTGCTATTTCAAATAGTTTTTTCATAACTCTTAATGTGTGTCCGTATTGTTGTTGTTCATCAATAATTGCAACATTTTTTCCTGCAATATTTTTTAAAATTCCTGGGTATTCTCTTTCAAGTGCATTAACGTGTGCTTGTGTTATTGAGCTTTTTGTATAATTTGCGTCAACATATATTTGTTTGAGTTTTTTTGGGTTCACAAAGTATATTTTCACTGTTTTCCCATAAGCTTCTCTCATTATTTTCATTATTGGTACTCCTAGTGGTCTACCTGCTTTGTCTAGGATAATTACCGTTTCGCACCCTTTTTCGTTAATTACTCTAATAACATTTTCAAGTTCGCCTCGAAGTAATTGTCTTTCAGGTTTTGGTAAAATAGTTTTTATTATTCCTTTCATATGGAACTAGTGTTGTTTCTGCTTTATTACTATTTTGTTTGGGTTAAAATTAGTTATTTTAGATAAACTACGTTGTTTCCTTTTTTTATTTTTCCTCTATCAGCGTATTTTATCAAGTAGTGTACTGTTGATTTTGGAATTCCAGTGATTTTTTCGATTTCTCTTACTGTTTGGTAGTCTTTTCTTAGTTCAATTATTTGTAGCATTTTTTCCATTGGGATATCTATTGCTCTTCCTCTTCTTTTTTCTATTGCCATTGTGACTCCTTTTTCTTTTAATCTTTTTTGTGTTTTTCTAGGGAGTCTTTTGAGACATGATGTAGAAAGAGTAATTGTTTTTATTGGGCATTTTTGAATTAGGGCTTGTATTTTATCCCATTTGATTGGTCTTACTAAATGGATTTCGTTTGTGTCGCGCGGGATGCTTTCAATATTAGTGTTCTCGGTAACTGCGTATTTCATTTTCCCAAGCCCTTATTATTTTTAGCAAAAACTTTGGTTATTTTTGTCCTAATTATTCGTCTTTTGCTACTTTACTTATCTTTTTACTTCTTTTTATTCCTTTCCTCTGGAGGATTTTCTGCTTTATTTTCTTCACAATCCTCATTTTTGGCTTTTTTAGAATTTTTTTCTTTGTTAAATATAATAATCCTTCAAAAATTTCTTTTCTTCCTATTTTGTCAACTGGGTGGTGTGAGTAAATATTTGGTCCTGCCCATAGTATTTCTTTGTTTTTTAGCATCATTAAAAATTCTTTTTCATTTTTTGGCATTTTTTTTAGTTCAATTACTGCGCTTCCAATTGAACGTGGATAGTGTGCGTCGCTTCCTACTGTAATAAATTTTGTTTTTTTAGCGAATATCATTCCTTGTCTTACTCTTTCAATTGTTTTTAGTGCGAGTTTTTCCATTTTTGCTTTTGTCCAGTTGGTTGGTTTGTTTATTCGTAGTCCGCTGGTTGCTCTGTTGTGGCCTAAAAAGTCCAGTACTTTGTAGAATTTTTTAAATATTTTTTTCCCGAACAGGAGTTGGTTTGCGCTTCCTAGCATTCCGTTATAATATTCTGCTCCCGTTTTGTACCTTTTTGTTAATTTTAGCGCTTCTTTTTCTCCTAGGGCTTCGCATACTGAATCAAGTTTGAATCCGTATGGGTGGGCAAAGCTTGCAACTAAATTGTGTTTTTTAATAGCTTTTAATACTTTTTCAATTTCAACTTTTTTTTCTAAAATTTCTTCAATATCATAAATTCTTTCGTTTTCTCCGTAAACTAGTAAATCTCCTGCGCTTGTTTTTGCTTCAACTCCGGGGATTAATAGTATTCCTTTTGGTTGTGTTTTTTTTAGTTTCAAATAAGCTTCTTTTGGGTCATAATATGAGTGTTCTGTTATTGCAATTACACTTAGTTTTTTTTTCTTTACTGCTCTCCACCATTCTTTTGGTTCAATTTTTTTCTCGTTTAGGTGTGTGTGTAAATCAGCAAGTATTGGCTTTTTCTTCATGAACATATATTAATCGTATAATGTTTAAATACTCTATTAGTTAGTTTCTCCTTCAAAATCCGTTTAATAATTTATTGTAGTATTAATATTTTGGTGATATAATTGATTGACTCAAAAACCATTAGAGAAAATCCTGCTATTGTTAGGGATAATCTTTCAAAGAGGTATAATGAGGCAATCCTTTCATCGTTTGATAAGTGGGTTATTCAAGATAAAGAGTGGCGTGTATTAAAGGCTGAAGTTGATGATCTTCGCGCTAAAAGAAATTCTATTACTGAAGAAATTAAACTTGCTAAAGGAAAGGGTGTTGATACTAAAGCTCTTTTGGCAAAAGCAAAGTCTCTTCCTGTTGATACTAAAAAAAAGGAAGAGCGACTTAAAGAACTTGAAGAAGAAAATAAAGAACTTATTATGCGTATACCTAATATTTTGCATGATTCAGTTCCTTTTGGGAAAGATGATTCAAATAATGTTCCAATTAAATTTTGGGGGGATGCGGTTAAACCTAAATTTGAGTTGAAGCATCATGGTGAACTTGCTAAAGCTCTTGGTGTTGCAGAGTTTGATAGAGCAGTTAAGATTTCTGGAGCTGGTTTTTTTTATTTGAAAGGCGATCTTGCGCTTCTTGATCTTGCGCTTCAAAGGCTTGCTATTGATATTTTAGTTGAAAAAGGTTTTACGTTAATTCAACCGCCTTTGATGATGAATAAAAAAGCTTATTCAGGTGTTACTGATTTGGGTGATTTTGAAACTGTGATGTATAAGATTGAAGGCGAGGATTTGTATATGATTGCGACTTCTGAACATCCGCTTGTTTCAATGTATATGGATGAATCTTTTGAAGAAAAAGATATTACAACTCCTATTAGGTTTGTGGGTGTGAGTCCTTGTTTTAGAAAAGAGATTGGTAAGCACGGTCTTGATGAGAGGGGCTTTTTTAGGGTTCATCAGTTCAATAAGGTTGAACAGGTTGTTTTTTGTAGGCCTGAGGATTCTTGGAAGGAGTTTGAATCTATTTCAAAAAATCAGGAAATTTTTTTCCAAAAACTTGAGATTCCTTACAGGGTTGTTAATGTTTGTACGGGTGATATGGGTATTGTTGCAGCAAAGAAGTTTGACATTGAAGGCTGGTCTCCAAGAGAAGGAAAGTATATTGAACTTGGTAGTTGTTCTAATTGTACAAGTTATCAAGCAGTTAGGTTGAATATTAAATACAAAAAGAAAGATGGGACTAAAGAGTATGTTCACACGTTGAATAATACTATGGTTCCAACTACAAGAACTTTGAGGGTTTTGATTGAAAATTATCAAACTAAAGATGGAACAATTAAGGTTCCTAAAGCTCTTCAAATTTATATGAATGGTAAAACTGAAATCAAGCTCAAGTAACTTGATTTCTTTTTTTTTCTTTTAAAAAGATGAGTTTAATACTTCAAGGTTTGTCTGTAATTTTTTTATTCTGCGCTCAATTGTTGTTGTACTATTGGGTTTGTGAAATCGAATTCTGTTTTTGGTTTTATGATGAAGTTGCATCTTTCGCTGTTTTGGGCTGCGCATTCTGTTTCTACGCAGTCTATGTCTTCGCCTAGCATTTTTGAGAATATTCCTGCGAGTATTCCGCGTAGGAAAGTGTCTACTGGGTTTTGTTGTTTTCCTTTCAATGCTGTTGCGAATGGAGAATTCTCTACTAGTATCATTGCTCTTTTTGCTTCTAGTTCAAGGTCTATTGTTTGGATGTTTCCCCATCCTGATGCGATGAAGTAGTCTTTTAGTATTTCTAGTTCTTTTTGTTTTTCTAGGCCTACTGTTAGGCTGAATTGCGGGATGAGGTTTTCTTTTGTGTGTTGTTTTATTGCAACGTATATTTTTTTTTGAAATTCTGTGTCTTGTATTGCTAGTAGTGAGGTTATTATTTCGACTGGCATCATAATAAATGGCATGTTTAGGAGGTAGAAGTTGTTGTGTTGGTATTTGAGCGTGTTTGTGAATAGGAATTTGTCGTAGAATGTGTTAAGCATGTTCGTCACCTGTTTGTTTGTTCATTGCTGCGATGTGTTCTGGTTCGTAGTGTTTTAGGATGTTGTGGATTGTTCTGTATTTTTCAGCTAGTAGTGGCCATACTATGATGCTGTTTCCTGCTTTTTTTGATAGTAATAGTTTTTTTTCGACGAGTTTTTTTACATAATAGGCATATTTGGTGCTTGCTCTTCTTTTTTTATTTCTGTCTGATACGTCTTCGTTTTGCTCGATTGCTATTTCTATTGGTGTAGTGGGCCAGTTGTCGATTACAAAAAGGTATATTTCTTTTTCTATTCCCATTACTCCAAGTAAATCTGGCATGACAGATATTTTTTTAGCCATACTGTACTTAGTGTTGTTTATAGGAGTATTTAATACATTTGTTCTGGCTTGCCAGATAGTTTTCATTTTTCTAAAACCTTTAAAAGTACATTAAATGCTTTGTTTGCTCCAATAAAGTATTCTTTAGTGTAAAATTTTGGGTTCCAGCCTTTCTCGTGCAATACATCACTAATCCAGCAGATTCCTGCAACTTTGACTTTTAGGGCTTTTGATGCAGCAAACAGGGCTGCTGCTTCCATTTCAACTCCAATTACTCCTTCTTTTTTGTATTTTTCAAATTTTCTAATAGTTTCTCTGTATGGGGCATCAATGGTCCAAGTTGTTCCACATTCAAACTCAATTTTTTCTTTCTCGCATTCCTTTCTAACTTTTTTTGTTAAGGTTGTGTTTGGGTAAGCATATTTTCCTGCCTTTAAGTAGTGGTAACTTGTTCCTTCGTCTCTAATTGCGCGTGTTGGGATTATTATGTCCCCTATCTTTTTTTCTTGTAGCGCGCCAATACTTCCAATAAAATATATTTCTTTTGTTTTTAATGCAACAGCTTCTTCAAGTCTCGTAATTGCTGATTGTGCTCCTATTTCAGATTTTATGAATATGATTTTCTTTTTTCCTATTTTAACTCTAAAATATGCTGGTTTATTTGAGTCAGCTGGTTTTAGTTTTTTTCCAAACTTTTTTACTAGTTCTTCATAAATTGTGTTTCCAAAGAAGAATACAATGGTTTTTTCGTTTGGTGGGTAGTATTTTATTTTCTTAATGAACTCTTTTGCTGTAAATAGTGCCTTGTCTTTTGGGCTTCCAAAAAGCAATGGGATTTCTTTATTAGTCATTACTGAATATGATTTTGTTTATTTAATAATAGTGCTTTTGTTTAAGTGTAACATTTTTAGCATACTAATTAGAGTTCTCTTTCTGCCCAGATAAATGCTTTTGTTTCTAAATATCCCTTATTTTTTCAATAAGTCTAATTATGCTTACTCAAGTACTTTCCAGTATAAATCCCTGTCTATGAATTTTCCTCTGTCAAAGTAGTAGTCTTTTACTGTTGCGATTTTTTTAAATCCATTTTTTTCCAGTACTTTTTGGCTTGCAGTATTATTTGGATCAGCTGTGGCTTCGGCGCTGTGGAGTTTTAGTTTGTTTTTCATAAAATCAAGTCCAATTTTGCATACTTCGCTTCCTATTCCTTTTCCCCAGTATTCTTTTTTGATTCCGTATCCTATTGATGCTTTTTGGTCTAGTTTGCTTATTTTGTATATGTCAAGTATCCCTATTTTTTCTTTTCCGTTCATTACTACAAAGTAGTATCTGAGCCTGCGTTTGGCGTCACGCATGGATTGTTTTATGTCTTTTTGTGCTTCTTCTGCACTTTTAAAAATGAGTCTTTCTAGGTAGTGTTTTTGGTATTCTTTATCTTGCATCATTTTGTAAATGAATTGTGCATCTTCTTCTTTTGCAGTATTAAGACTTAACTTCGATTTTTGCATAATTTATTTAGTAAAGTAGTGTTTAAGGGGTTTGTGTTGAATTACAAAAATATACTTCTAGCTTTTTGTTTTATTTGGGTTTTGGATTTTTGTTGGGTGTGTGTTTAAATTTTAGCTTTTTTTGTTTATCATTGTTTTTATGGGTTCATTTTTCTATCATATCTTTGTCTTTGTGGGGGGTTGTACATTTGTGCGAATGTTTGTGCAAGTCTTGCCCTATCCGCGTTTGTTGGAACTGCGTGGATGAATGGGTTTTGTGTTGGCATGTTTGGGTTTTCCAGCCTGTGCATTTTTTTTAGTGCTTTTAGTATTCCTTTTACTGAGCGTATGTTTCCCGTGTATTTAACTTCGCCTAGCATTGACATTAGTGGAATTTTGTGCATTGTGTAAGTGCCTTTGTTTAGGAACATGTTTCTTTTCATCACGCTTCTGTTCATGCGGGCAAAATCTCTTATTCTGTTAGTGTTGAATATTATTATGCTTCCGCTTTCGTTGCATACCATTGTCCAATCAGAGTTGTTTATTATTTTATTTCCGTCCATTCTGACGCTTATTGTGTTTATTCCTAGTGCTCCGAACCCGAATTTGAAATCAATTTTTTTGCCTGCAAAAATATAATCGACTCCTGTTCCGAATTCTTGTTGGGGTTTGAGTGATCGTGGTCTTACTTTTTCAAGTAATATTCTTAATTTGTTTTGTATTTGGAAGTGTTTGCCGTTTGGTTCTTGTCTGCCATTTATTTTTTGTTTTGCTGTGCCAATTTTTTCTTTTTGTCTGAATAGTTGTTGTTGTTTTTCACGTATTCTTTCTTGTGCTTGTACTCTGTTTGAATTAAACCTTGGAATAGTATCACCCTACGAATTTTATTTTTCCGATTGATTTTTTTGCTTTTTCAAAGTTTTTGTTGAAGTCCTCATAGAATTTTACCGCGTTTGGTACTCCGAATT
>Ga0247841_10002802_pt1 | contig 33717 bp, 28 predicted proteins | sample LaCruzMarch2015__2_FD_192410 | JGI IMG/M metagenome (GOLD analysis project Ga0247841, IMG submission 192410) | Freshwater microbial communities from meromictic Lake La Cruz, Castile-La Mancha, Spain - LaCruzMarch2015_18m | ecosystem: Environmental > Aquatic > Freshwater > Lake | place: Spain...
TATATTTATGAAATCGCTTTTAAACTTAATACCAGGCCAAGAAAAAGTTTAGGTTTTAAATCGCCTAATCAAGTATTTTTAACTAATTTTGAAAATCAAGTTGCATTTATTACTTGAATCTACCCAGCTCATTATGGGGTTATAGCACATAGGACTCTTGTAGGCATTGTTAATTTGGTATAGGTTTTTAGATTGCTTCGGTCGCCCGCCTGATTGACGTAGTCGAGCAGGGAACGGGCAGGTTACTCCCTCGCAATGACGTTTGAATTGAGCGTCATTGCGAGCGGAGCGAAGCAATCTCTATACTTATTTAACAATGCCCTTTTGTAATGGTTAACGATAATTATTTCCAGCACAACTTGTCCGGATTTATCGGGATTAAAATAATATTTAGTCTATATTTGCACTTGCGAAAAATTTGCATTCACTATTATGTTTTGAATATGAAAAATCATTATTGTGTAGTCAAAAAGAGCCTGCCCTTATTTTTGACTTTTTTATTATTTTTTTTCGCCGGGTGTAACAAGCATGAATCAAGCATAACAAAACTTTCAATGCTTGAGGGGGGCAAAACCTTCGCTGTTCCCAGCGGCACTGTCGCAGACCAGATGGTATTGAAGAGGTTTCCCGATGCAAAAATCATTTATTTTAATAGTATACTTGATTGCGCTTTAGCTGTCAGGGAAGGGAAGGCCGATGCCGCCTCTTACGATAAGCCTGTTCTTGTAAACATTGCAGCTAAAGTAGATGGTCTCGCTGTGCTCGATGAACTTATCATGGATGATAAGTACGGTTTTGCGGTTAAGTTAGAAGATACCGATCTGAAAAAAGTTATGGATAAAGTGCTTGCAGAAATCAAGTCTGATGGCACATACAAAGAAATGTCAAAACGCTGGTTCCCTAAGCAAGGAAATCCTGAACCCATGCCTACAATCGAACTTACCGGAACAAACGGTGTCCTGAGATTTGGTACGGCGGCTGTGACAGAACCCATGTCTTTTGTCGATGGCAACCAGAAAGTTGTTGGCTTTGACATAGAATATGCAACATACATAGCAAAAAAATTAGGCAAAAAGCTTGAAATTGTCAACATGGAATTTGGAGCCATGCTTCCTGCACTCATTTCAGGGAAGGTTGATATGGTAGGAGCAGGGTTGTCCATAACTAAGGAAAGGGCTAAAAGTGTACTCTTTTCGGAATCATACTATCCAAGTGGCATTGCGGTGATTGTAAAAAGCAGCAGCGGCGAAAGCAAAGCATCACCTAAAGAAGACAAGTTCAGAACGATCGATGATATTGCCGACAAAACCATAGGCATTTATTCAGGAACGGTTCAGGATGCCTACATCGCCGAACATTATCCCAAAGCCAAAGTGAAGCAGTACGACCTGCCGGCTAATATGGTTCTTGCTCTGCAAACCGGTAAAATTGATGCGATAATGTTCGACCAGGCTTCCACAAAAGTAATGGTGAAGAATAATCCCGATCTTGCTCTTTTAAGTGATAACGTATTCAGTATGCCTGTGGGAGTGGGTTTCAGCAAAAAAAATCCAAAACTCAGGAACGAATTCAATGCGTACCTAAAAGCTATCAAAGAAAATGGAACCTATGATGAGATGTACAAACGCTGGTTTGAGGATGATCCTGAAAAAGCAGTGATGCCCATCATTAAAAATCCAGCCTCAACAAAAACAATCACCGCCGCCGTTTCAGTGAATGATCTGCCTTATGTGTCATATTCAAACGAAAAATTTGTCGGATTTGATATTGAGATGATTCAACGATTTGCAGAATATGCAGCATATCATCTGGAAATGGAAATTATAGATTTCCCTGCACTTGTAGCTGCGCTGTCATCTGGTAAAGTAGACCTCATTTCTGACGGTATATGCATCAATGAAGAACGCAGCAAAGCTATTGACTTTTCAGATTCATATACCGATTTAAAAACGGCTGTTGTTGTGCTCAAAAAAGACATGCAAGGCGGAACTAAAGGCGGATCCGGCATAGAAAAAAAGACGTTCCTGAAATCCATTTCAGAGAGTTTCTACAATAACCTCATCCTTGAGAAAAGATATAAACTCATCCTTGACGGTTTAAAAGTAACTATTATAATTTCCATTCTGGCAGCGCTTTTAGGCAGCATACTGGGAGGTATGGTTTGCTTCATGCGTATGTCAAAGAAGAAATTCCTTTCGGGATTTGCCAGAATATACATATCACTCCTTAGAGGGACCCCCGTACTTGTTCTACTTATGATCATCTTTTATGTGGTGTTCGCTTCTGTAAACATCAATCCGGTAATTGTGGCCATACTGGCTTTCGGTTTGAACTTCGCCGCCTATGTGTCTGAAATGTTCAGAACATCAATACAAAGTGTAGACAAGGGACAGAATGAGGCCGGTATTGCAAGCGGGTTCACCAAAATCCGGGCATTCGTACATATCGTCATGCCCCAGGCTTTACGTCAAGTGTTGCCTGTCTATAAAGGAGAGTTCATCTCACTGATGAAAATGACATCAGTTGTCGGTTACATAGCTGTTCAGGATATAACCAGGGCGAGCGATATTATACGCAGCCGGACATTCGATGCCTTCTTCCCGCTTCTCATAGCAACCGTCATATACCTGGTACTCGCATGGACATTAACATGGGCGCTTGATAAGGTCGAGATTTCGGTCGATCCTAAAAGGAAACGTATTAAAAGAATTAAAGAGGTTGCACGATGATAACAGTAAGAAATCTTTCAAAGCATTTTGGGGATCTCGTAGTTCTCAAAGATATAAACGCAGATATTAAAAAAGGGGAAATCATTTCAATAATCGGTCCTTCGGGAACCGGAAAAAGCACTTTCCTGAGATGTTTGAACCTGCTTGAAACACCTACCGGCGGAAGCATCACCATCGATGGCGTATCCTTACTTGAAAAAGGCACCAATGTGCCGAAGATCCGCCAGAAAATGGGTATGGTGTTTCAATCGTTCAATCTTTATGCACACCTCACCATACTGGAAAACCTGACCATAGGTCCTGTGAAACTGCTGAAAATGAAACAGGCAGATGCCGACAATAAGGCAATGAAACTGTTGAAGCTTGTAGGACTGGCGGAAAAAACATACAACTTTCCCGATGAACTTTCCGGCGGACAAAAACAGCGTGTCGCTATCGCCCGTTGTTTGGCAATGGAAACAAACATCCTCTTGTTTGACGAACCCACTTCGGCACTCGATCCAACCATGATCAGTGAGGTGTTGGCCGTAATCAGGCGTCTTGCCAAGGAAAACATGACCATGATAATCGTCACACATGAAATGGAATTTGCCAGAAGTATTTCAAGCAGGGTATTTTATATGGACGAAGGAATCATTTATGAGGAAGGCACACCCGACCAGATATTTGACAATCCTCAAAAGGAAAAGACGAAAGCTTTTATCCACAGAGTTAGAAGCATGTATTATTGTATTACAAGCAAAGACTATGATTTGTACGACCTTCAAGGGGACATTAAGATCTTTTGCGAAAAACATATGATTTCAGCTAAAGTGAGTAACTATACACAGCTGTTGTCCGAAGAAGTTCTTGTCATGCAAAAGGACTTTTCAGATATCAGCCTGCAGCTTTCATATTCTGAGAAGGACGGAAGCTTGGAGTTGGTCTGCGAGAACTCAGGTGAACAATTAAATCCTTTTGAAGATGAGGATAACGAAATCGGACTTAAGATTATCAAAGCCCATTGTATAAGCGTGAATTACATCTTTACAAACGGGAAAAATATCATGACTCTTAAAATAAAGAATGAAGCGTAAGATTAATTATTTCCAGCACAACTTGTCCCGATTTGTCGGGATCAAAATAATATTTAGTCTATATTTGTACTTGTGAAAAATTTGCGAAAAATAGTACATTTCATCAGGCCATATAAGAAATATGCAATTCTCAATGTGGTTTTTAACATCCTTTCAACCATATTTTCGCTTGTTTCACTTACCCTGGTTATTCCTTTCCTGCAACTGCTTTTAGGTAAGATTGCTCTTGTTACAACCTTTCCTGAATTGACATTCTCTATTGAATCATTGATTAAGTATTTTTATTTTATTCTCAGTGGTATTATTATCGGACAAGGTAAAGAAACCGCGCTCCTGTTTATCTGTTTATGCGTGGTTGTTCTTTTCTTCCTGAAAAATCTTTTCAGATACCTTGCAATGTATTTTATTGCGACCTTACGCAACGGAGTAGTAAAGGAATTACGAAATTCATTATTAAAAAAGATACTCATTCTTCCAATGGCTTATTATTCTGAACGCCGTAAAGGCGACATCATAACCCGCATCACAAGCGATGTACAAGAGATTGAATGGTCGATCATGAGTTCGATTGTTATGATTTTCAGAGATCCTTTTACAATATTGTTATATCTCGTAGCGCTTTTTTTTATCAGCCCGCAACTCACACTACTATTAATTTTACTTATACCATTCACGGCGTATATTATTTCCACCATAGGTAAAAATATCCGGAATAAATCCATGCAGGCTCAGAAAAAATTGAGCATGCTTGTGTCAACCATTGAAGAAACTATCTCGGGATTAAGGATTATCAAGGCTTTTAATGCTATCTCATATTCAAGCGACAAATTCGGAAACCAAAACAAGATATATGCGCGACGATTAACATCTGTTTATCGCCGCAGAGACATTAGCTCTCCTCTCACTGAATTTCTTGGCGCATTGATAACTGTAATTATTATCTGGTTCGGCGGGAATCTTGTTCTTGGCGTTAACCACAGTATCAGCGCGGAAGCCTTTATTGATTTTATAGTGATTTTCTCGCAAATCATCCCCCCTGCCAAATCCCTTACAGATGCTCATTACAGTATTCAAAAAGGAAGCGCTGCCGTAGAAAGGATATTACAGATAATGGATGCTGAAGAAGTCGTCACAGAAGCGCCAGATGCATTGGCAATTAAAGAATTCAAAGACTGCATTGAATTTCGTGATGTCAGTTTTTCCTATGAATCGGAAACTATTTTGAAAAACGTAAGCCTTAAGATTAAGAAAGGAAAAACCGTTGCCGTAGTTGGTCCTTCCGGAAGCGGAAAGACAACACTTATAAATCTTTTACCCCGTTTTTATGATTGTACTGAGGGAGAAATACTAATAGATGGTATTCCCATTAAAAAACTTCGCATTGAAGATCTGCGGGCATTGTTTGGATTAGTAACACAGGAAAATGTTTTATTCAACAATACAGTGCGAAACAATATTGCTTTCGGAGATATTTCTATTCCTGAAGAAAAAACTATTGAAGCGGCAAAGATCGCGAATGCCCATAGTTTTATCATCGAAATGGGACAAGGATATGAAACAAATATTGGGGATATGGGCGTCAAACTCTCAGGAGGTCAACGTCAGCGGCTTTGTATTGCACGGGCAGTTCTGAAAAATCCGCCTGTACTTTTATTGGATGAGGCTACTGCTTCATTAGATACTGAATCGGAAAGATTAGTGCAGGAAGCATTAAACAATCTGATGAAAAACCGGACATCTCTTATCATCGCTCACCGGTTGTCTACTATTCAAAATGCTGATGAAATTATCGTTCTCAAAGATGGAATTATAGCGGAACGTGGAACACATAATGATCTTATCGAGATGAACGGCTTATACAAAAAAATGTACGACCTTCAAAATATCAAATAATAGAAAAACTATCCTTTTGCAATCCTGTAATTTTTATATTCACCAATTCTCCACCCTGTTTTCTTTTCAATCCAATAAAGCATCCTTGTAAGCAGAGAAAATTTCTTTTTTGTCGGATCAAAATTGAATGTCCAGTTTTGCCTGTTCACCCGTTCCTGCATAACAGAAGGGTGTGTTCCAGTGAAATGAGCAAGAGAATCTATCTGCGAATAATCAAACTGATTAGTTTTTGAAATATTTTTTTCCATCCATTTATCATCGTGCCACATCTTATTGAAATGTTGTTGCTTCGCTTGCTGCAATTGCGGTGGCTTTACCCAGCCATAATGGTAAATATATGCATCAACCGCTTTGACGCGCAACAATCGATTGTTCTTTCGAAATCCCTGTGCATCGCGGAAAGAACTAATGCCGCTGTCATATTTCAAAATACGTATTTCCCTGCGGTACCATTTTCTTGAATCGCCCACATAATCATACGATCCGTAAAAATGCAAATATTTAAAAAGTAATCCATCCACCCTTTCATCATCCTTCCACTTCTTCATGGCATCAAATATTGCAGGATGATATTTTTCGTGCACCACTTCATCGCCCTGAATATAAAAGCACCAGTCGGTATCAGGTGAAATGGCTGCAAAAGCTTTATCGGTCTCCACTGCCAGCAACCGCCCGCCTTCGCGAAGCGAGTCATCCCATATTGTTTTAATGATCTTTATTTTTGGTGAATTGATATGCTTGATCAACTCAAGTGTATTGTCTTCGGAATTTCCAACAGCTACAATAAATTCATCACACAGCGGAAGTATTGAGGTTATTGCTTCTACAATGGGATAGTCAAATTTAACAGCATTGCGGACAAAGGAAAAACCGGTAACTTTCATTTTTTAAATTCCCGTATAATTAAACGGTGTAACTTTTTTCAGTTCTTTTTTTACTTTATCGGAAACTTTTAACACATCTATAAATTTATGAATTTTTTCTTTTGTGATTTTTTCGCCGGTTCGTGTCAGTTCTTTCAAGGCTTCATAAGGTTTCGGATATCCCTCCCTTCTTAGAATTGTCTGAATGCCCTCGGCAACCACAGCCCAGTTGTCGTCAAGGTCTTTGCCGATTGCATATTCGTTTACTACAAGTTTATCTAATCCTTTCATCAAAGATTTGAATGCAATTACAGTGTGAGCTATCGGAACTCCAATATTTCTCAACACTGTTGAGTCAGTCAGATCGCGCTGAAGCCTTGACACCGGCAATTTTGCCGACAAATGTTCAAACAAGGCATTCGCAATACCGAGATTGCCTTCGGAATTTTCAAAATCAATGGGATTCACTTTATGCGGCATGGCAGAAGAACCCACTTCACTCTTTTTTATTTTCTGTGTAAAATATGCCATCGAAATATATGTCCACATATCACGATTCAGGTCAATCAGGATGGTGTTGATCCTTTTCAGGTTGTCAAAAAAAGCGGCAAGGTTATCATAATGCTCTATCTGCGTAGTAGTTTGCGAACGCTGCAACCCGAGTTTTTTATTCACAAAAATATTCGCAAATGATGCCCAATTGATTTCAGGATAAGCAACAACATGTGCATTAAAATTTCCGGTAGCTCCGCCAAATTTTGCAGAAAAAGGAATTTTCTCTAATTGTTTGATCTGAACTTTTAATCTTTCTGAAAAAACTTTTATCTCTTTTCCCAGCCTGGTGGGTGATGCAGGCTGACCGTGTGTGCGCGCCAGCATCGGGATTTTTGTCCACTCTTTTGAAAAATCGTCAAGTTTATTCACAAGGCTGTTAAACAAGAGTTTCAGGTATTTTTCGAATGCTTCTTTCAGTAACAGAGGAATGGCGGTATTATTGATGTCTTGTGAGGTCAGTCCAAAATGAACGAACTCTGAAAATTCAGCGATACCAATCTTTTTGAACTTTTCTTTCAGGTAATATTCCACAGCTTTTACATCATGGTTGGTACTCTTTTCAATCTCTTTAATTTTTAAAGCTTCAACCGGATTGAAATCAGAATAAATTTTTCTTATCTTTTTAAAATGATCCTTTTTTAAAGTTTTCAGCTGTGGCAAAGGAATTTCGCAAAGCAAAATAAAATATTCTATCTCTACATATATCCTGGAACGGATAAGGGCATATTCTGAAAAATACTTTGCAAGGTCTTCTGTTTGTTTTCTATAACGCCCGTCAACAGGACTGATTGAAGTAAGAGGGGATAATTCCATAGGAAATGTTGTTTAATTTTATTACAAATATACAAATACCTGATGAAAATTCATGTACGGTTTTTTATTATTGCTTATCCCGCCAAAAAATCGTTTTTTTGCAAAAAAATTAAGGTATCACCATGGATCATTTCCGAAGAAATAAGATCAGTGAATTGCTGAAAAATCCTGAAATCGCCGGTATTGGCAGTACCGTAATAGTTAAAGGGTGGGTTAGAACCAAAAGAGGCAATAAAAATATTGTATTCATTGCACTTAACGATGGATCCGTGATTCACAGCATTCAGATTGTTGCAGAAGTTCAAAAATTTGACGAAAACCTGTTGAAACAAATAACTACAGGCTCCTGTATTGGCGTTTCCGGAAAATTAGTTGAATCTCAGGGGTCTGGTCAAAAAGTAGAAATACAAGCCGAAAGTATTGAATTATATGGAACAGCCGATGTCGATACATATCCATTGCAGAAAAAAGGACATACGCTCGAATTTTTAAGAGAGATCGCACACCTGAGGCCGAGAACAAATACTTTCGGTGCGGTATTGCGGATCCGACATGCAATGGCTTATGCTATCCACAAATATTTTAATGACAACGGCTTTTACTACCTGCATACTCCAATTATCACAGGGTCTGATGCCGAAGGAGCAGGAGCCATGTTCAGGGTGACAACGCTGGATATGGAAAATCCTCCAAAAAATGAAGATGGTGGTATAGATTACTCAAAGGACTTTTTTGGGAAGCCCACAAATCTCACTGTTTCAGGGCAATTGGAAGGCGAGTTGGGCGCTATGGCTTTATCGCTGGTTTATACATTCGGGCCTACTTTCAGAGCGGAAAATTCAAACACCCCGCGTCATCTTGCCGAATTTTGGATGATAGAACCCGAAATGGCTTTTTATGATATCAATGACAACATGGATATTGCGGAAGATTTCCTTAAATATTTAATCAGTTATGCGCTTGAAAATTGCCCTGATGACCTTGAATTTTTAAATAACATGTACGATAAAGAACTCATCGGCAGATTAAAAGCCATTGTTAATACCGATTTCGAAAGACTCACATATACCGAAGCAATTGAAATTTTGCAGAAATCGAACGAAAAATTTGAATTTCCTACAAGCTGGGGAAGTGATCTGCAATCGGAGCATGAAAGATTTTTAGTTGAAAAACATTTTAAAAAACCTGTAATTCTTACAGATTATCCTAAGGAAATAAAGGCATTTTACATGAAACAAAACGATGACGGGAAAACCGTTAGAGGAATGGATGTGCTTTTTCCCAAAATCGGTGAGATCATTGGCGGATCGCAAAGAGAAGAAGACTATAACAGGCTTACTGCAAGAATAACAGAAATGCAAATAAATAAAAGCGATTTGTGGTGGTATATTGATACCCGTAAATTTGGTACGGCGCCACATAGCGGATTTGGATTAGGTTTTGAGCGGCTGATCTTATTTGTTACAGGCATGGGTAATATCAGGGACGTGATCCCTTTCCCAAGAACACCGCAAAATGCAGAGTTTTAAATTATTTACTAAATATTTCTTGCTTTTTGCTGCACGATTGATTAACTTGCAGGAGTGATGAAATAAATGGAAATTTTTTATGTTAAATCAGAAATTACAGCAAAAGCTTCTTCAGAAACTTTCTCCCCAGCAAATCCAGTTGATGAAATTGCTGCAGGTACCTACTATTGCCCTTGAACAGAGAATAAAACAGGAAATAGAAGAAAATCCTGCATTGGAAGAGGGCGAAGATGAGGAAGAAGAAGTAAATGAGGAATTAGATGATGATATGTCGGGTGAGCCTGAAGATGACGAAGATGGAGAGAAAGAATCAGAGCGCGACGAAGAAGACGAATTTGCTTTTTCTGATTATGTTGACGAAGACGATATTCCCACTTACCGCCTTGTAGCAAATAATACCAGCCCTGATGATGAACGAAAAGAAACTCCTTATGCTGCCGGTATTACATTTCAGGAGCAGCTTCTGTCGCAATTAGGACTGCATATTCTTGAAAACCGCGAATATCAGATAGCTGCCCATATTATCGGTAATCTGGATGATTCGGGTTACCTGCAGCGCGATATTTATGCAATGGTAGATGACCTGGCATTTTCTCTGAACATAAAAACAAATGCTGAAGAAATTAAACACCTGCTTAGCATTATTCAGGAATTTGACCCCCCCGGCGTAGGAGCCAAAAATCTTCAGGAATGTCTTGTTTTTCAATTGAAAAGGATCAGCCACGCAACGGATGCTGTAAAAAATGCAATTCTGATCATTGAAACGTATTTTGAAGATTTCACTAAAAAACATTATGATAAAATAACTAAAAAAGCAGGCATTTCTGAAGCCCAATTAAAAACTGCTGTCAACGAAATACTTAAACTAAATCCTAAGCCGGGCAATACTTATATGGAAACCTCCAAATCGACGCAGTATGTTGTACCCGATTTTGTGATTACGAATAATAACGGGGAACTTGAATTATTTCTTAATTCCAAAAATGCTCCGGAACTAAGAATTAGCAAAATATATCAGGAAATGTTTGCAACTTATTCCAAGGGTAAGGATAAGAATACCAACCAGAAAGAAACCATGCTCTTTGTAAAACGGAAGATTGATTCTGCGAAATGGTTTATTGATGCAATAAAACAAAGGCAGATAACACTTTTTCAGACCATGACTGCAATTATGGAATATCAGAGAGCGTATTTTCTGGAAGGAGATGAAACCCTTATAAAACCTATGATACTGAAAGATATTGCGGAAAAAGTTAATCTTGATATCAGCACCATTTCAAGGGTGGCTAACAGTAAATATGTGCAAACACCTTATGGTACTTTTTTGTTGAAAACCTTTTTTTCCGAATCCTTGTCAACTGATAGCGGTGAAGAAGTATCAACAAGGGAAGTAAAGAAGATATTGCAGGATTGTATCGACATTGAAAACAAGAAAAAACCTTTGACGGATGATGAGCTTGCAAAAATACTCAATGAAAAAGGGTATAATATTGCTCGCCGGACTATCGCTAAATACCGCGAACATCTGAATATTTCAGTAGCAAGATTAAGAAAGAAAATCTGATAAAATCAGGATGGAAAAGATTGAATACCGCATTGCGAAAACAATTACATATTTATTTCACCCGATATTTCTTCCTCTATATTGCTTGTTGCTTCTTTTTAACTTGAAATCTTTTTTCTCATTCGAGATTGTTTTGAACGCAAGGCTCATGCTCATTGGATTTGTTGTAATTACAACGATAATTTTCCCTTTGTTTATCGTTTTATTAATGAAACGACAGGGCATTATACAAAGTTATCTGATGGAAACCCGCCAGGAAAGGAGATACCCTTACCTTATCATTGCTGTTTTTTATTTTCTTACCTATAACATGTTCCGGCAGATGCAACTGCCTGATATGTACACGCTTTATATGATGGGGGCTGCTCTATTGCTGATAATCGTTATCATTATTAATGCCTGGTGGAAGATCAGCATACACATGGTAGGCATAGGAGGAATGTTTGGTGTAGTTGCCGGATTATCGCTGAATATGTCGCTCGACCTGATGTTTCCGATCATGGTTATTATACTAATAGCCGGACTTGTGGGATATGCAAGACTAAAATTAAACTCCCACAAGCCATCCGAAATTTATACCGGATTCTTTGTGGGAGCAATTATAATGTTGGGAATTTTTTGTTTTCTTTAGAAAGGCGTAATGCAAATACCAGCAGAGATCGGATACATTTCAGGACCTTTATCAACTTTGAAAATTTTGCTTAAAGAATAATATCCGAAAACATTCCATATCCCGTATCCAAATCTGGCAGTTGCGCCATATCTCAATGGTTCTATGTTTTTAATTTTGTATGTTTTATATTTAACATCGAAATCTCCTCCGCTTAGGTCATTCCCTTTGTATTTTGTGTGACTGCTCAATAAATAACCGACTTTAAATCCTATTGCAAATTTAATGGCATCGTCTTTTTTGTTTTTTGTTTTATAGCGTAATTCCAGTGGAATATCAAAATAAGTAAGAGTTAATTTATTAATGTCGTATTTTATTTCCTTGTTATTCACATAATCCGGTATTCTTTCAAAAATCGTATTGCCTGTTTCAACATTTCCAAGAACCGAGTCATGTCTGAATTCGTTTGCAGGCATAGCATTGCTACGAATGTTGTGCGTGCCAAAACCTAAGCCAAAACCAAAAGCAAATTTACTTTTTCCGAAAGGAATATTATACATACCATAAACATCAAATCCGGGGCTATAAGCGCTTACTGTCATTGATGAATCAACATTTTGCCACAGGTCAGTATAAAAGTTAAGCATCAGTTTCTCTTCTTTCCCTGAGTATCTACTTTTAATCTTGTTTTCATCCTGGGCTTTCACGCTATATATACCAATAGCACTGAAAAGAATAATTGTTATGAGCTTTTTCATAAGAGTTTGTTTTAAGAATTTTAGGGCAAATTTATAAAAAAAAGTGAGTTTTCGTGCTGACACTAAATAAATTTAATTATTTTCGTCAGAGGATATAATACCGATTAGCTTTCAAAAATATCATTTCAAAAAAAATGTTTTTGAAATGGTGTTGAAAGTCTATCGGTATTTACCAATGTAATCGTTTTTATTCGATTATATCTTTTAGAACGAACATTGGTATAACATAAGATATTGCAAATTAATATACCATTTTATTAAAATAAACCAAACCTCTATAAACATGAAAAAAATACTCATTGTTGGAGCGCTCGGACAGATAGGTTCGGAACTGACAATGGAACTTAGAAAATTATATGGCGGAGAAAATGTGATCGCTTCGGATAAAAAAAATGCAGTATCTGGAAAATTACAAAATTCAGGACCTTTTGAAATGGTTGATATTATTGATAAAAATTCTATTGTCCTGTTGATTAAGAAATATAATGTAAACATTATTATCGATCTTGCCGCCATACTGTCGGCAACCGGTGAACAGAATCCGATGCTTGCATGGAATGTAAATATTAACGGACTTATCAATATACTTGAAGCAGCTCGTGAATACAAGATGCAACAGGTGTTGATTCCCAGTTCGATTGCCGTTTTTGGTCCCGGAACGCCCATCGATTGTGCTCCACAGGAAACCGTTCTGCATCCATCAACCATGTATGGTATCACTAAAGTTGCTGGCGAATTGGTTGGTGATTACTATGTAAAAAAATATAATCTTGATGTTCGCGGATTGCGTTACCCCGGCATCATCAGCAACGAAACGCTGCCAGGCGGCGGCACAACCGACTACGCCGTGGCTATTTATTATGACGCTGTTAAATACGGAAAATATACTTGCTTTGTTAAAGAAGACACCCGCCTTCCGATGATGTATATGCCCGACTGCCTTAAAGCAACCATTGATCTTATGAATGCCGATCGTTCAAAACTTATTCATCACTCCGATTTCAATGTGGGCGCTATGAGTTTCTCTGTAAAAGAATTGGCCGAAAACATTAAAAAATATATGCCAAACTTTACTATTGATTATAAACCCGATTTCCGTCAGGCAATTGCCGATTCGTGGCCCAATTCAGTTAATGACACTGCTGCCCGCAAAGAATGGGGATGGAAACCCCGCTATGACCTGGATGCCATGACTCAGGATATGCTTAAAGTAATCGGCGAAAAACATAAACAAGGGTTGATATAATTTTTTTATATTTGCTCAATAATTAATTTTTAAAGATAAAACTTTGATTTTCGGAACAGGTATAGATATAATTGAAGTTGACAGAGTAGAGAAACAGATTGCAAATAATGGCTTCAGGGAAAAGATTTTTACAGAGAGAGAAATAGAATATTGTGAATCAAAAAAGAATAACGCTCAACATTACGCTGCCCGTTTTGCAGCAAAGGAAGCTTTTTTCAAAGCGATAGGAACAGGTTGGAGAAACGGGATGGCTTTTAATGAAATAGAAATTTTGAATAATGAACTTGGTAAACCTGAAGTTATTTTACATGGGAAAACAAAAGAATTTAGTGAAAAACAATTAATCAATAATATTCATGTTTCTTTATCACACATAAAAAATTTTGTTAATGCAATAATAGTATTAGAAAAATAGCAGCTGATCAATACTTAGAGTGCCTAGAGCTTGGAGTGCCTAAAATTTAATAACTGGATAATAAAAGAGTTTAGTAAGCAATTAGAAAATAGAAAGGAGAATATATGTCAAATATTGGAAATTATGATGAAAGATTAAAGAATTTTGATTGGTCGATTTCGGAAAAAGAACTTGGCTACAAAAAAGGTGATGTAATTAACATTGGCTGGTATTGCTCAGATAGAATTTGCCAGATGGGCAAAGCCGACAAAACGGCTCTTTTGTGGGAAGGACTCGGCGGGGTGGAAAAAAAGTACACATATAATGACATTCGTTTGGCAAGCAACACCATTGGAGCTTTTCTCAGAAATATAGGAATTAAAAATGAAGACAGAGTTTGTCTCTTTATGGATAAAATTCCTGAACTCTATATTGGTTTATTGGGAATATTGAAGATTGGAGCAATAGCTCAGCCGCTTTTCTCAGCTTTTGGAGATGAATCTTTATTAGTCAGATTAGAAAATGCTGAAACTTCTGCCATTATTACCCAGAAAAAGCATATTGCAAAGGTGAGAAAGATTGTTGATAAGATGCCTTTTCTGAAACATATTATTCTTGTTGATTATGATGGGAAGTATCCTCTTCGTGAAAGAGAAGTTGCTTTCTCAATGGAAGAAGCTGCTCCGGTAGAAAACTTTGAAGTTTTCCCGACAAAAGCAGAATCTCCATCAATACTTCATTATACTTCAGGAACAACAGGACAACCTAAAGGAGTAAAACATGTTCATTACTCACTTATTTCTCAATATCTCACTACCAGGTGGGTTTTAGACATTCAGGAAAATGATATTTACTGGTGTACCGCTGACCCCGGCTGGGTAACAGGAACATCTTATGGAATTATAGGCGCTTTCAGCACAGGAGTTACTCAGTGTGTACTTGATGCTGGATTTTCTGCTGAAGCATGGTATAAGTTTATCGAAAAAAATAAGGTTACCGTTTGGTATTCCGCGCCAACTGCAATTCGTTCGTTGATGAAAGCCGGCGATGAAATTATTAAAAAGTATAACCTGTCTTCTTTAAGGCATTTGGTAAGCGTAGGAGAACCACTTAATGCCGAAGCTGTTGTTTGGTCGCAAAAGGTTTTTGGAAAACAATTCCATGATAGTTATTGGCAAACAGAAACAGGTTCAATAATGATTTCTAATTATCCCGGGATGAAAATTAAACCCGGTTCCATGGGAAAACCATTTCCGGGAATCACGGCAACAATTATAGATCCTGAAAAATACGAACCTATTAAAGAAGAAGGAAAGATAGGGCTTATAGCAATTAAACCCGGCTGGCCTTCTATGATGAGGACTTACTGGAATAATGAAGAAACTTACAAAAATAAATTTAAAAACGGATGGTATCTGCCCGGCGACCGTTCAACTATTGATAAAGACGGATATTTCTGGTTTATCGGAAGAGACGATGATATTATTAATACAGGCGGGCATTTGGTTAGTCCGTTTGAAGTTGAGTCCGCTCTTCTGGAACACGAAGCTGTTGCCGAATCGGCTGTGGTTTCCAAACCCGACGAGGTAAACATGGAAGTTGTTAAAGCTTTCGTTACGCTCAAACCGGGCTTTACAGCCAGCGCTGACCTTGATCTGAATATCATGAATTTTATCCGCAAAAAACTATCCCCGCTTGCAATGCCCCAGGAAATCGAATTTGTTGATACTCTTCCTAAAACAAGAAGCGGTAAAATTATGCGGCGGATATTGCATGCAAAAGAATGGGGTGAAGAAATTGGCGATGTATCAAGTCTTGAAAATGATTAATTAAATTTATAGCTCTCTACCCAAAAACAGTGAACCTGCAGGCAGGCAGGAAAGCTATATGAGTAGGAACAAACTAAAATCAAAAAAAATGAAAACTAAAAATTTATTTTTTGCTTTAGCAATTATTATTTGCTTACCTTTTTTCGCGTTTTCGGAAACTGAACCGAATGATGTTTATACACAAGCCAACGCTCTCGGAGTAAACGCATCGGATGCCGGCTATTTAAATGGAACCACCGATCTTGTGGATTGGTGGGCAATTACTATTCCTGCTGATGGTAAACTTGTGGTAAACACTACTTTTGATGCAACATTAGATTTAGATCTTTATTTATTCGACATAAACGGCACCACCCAGATTGCATCCTATGATACCACCACGGGAATACACCAGGCAACTCATTATAACAGCCTGATGCCTGGCACTTATTATGTGAGGGCTCTCCGTTGGACAGGTTATGGTTCCTATACAATTTCTTCCATATATATTGCCACAGGATTGGACAACGATACTGAAAACAATGATTCTTATCTGACAGCTGATACTTTGCCATTAAACGGAAATAGTACAGGGCATCTTAATTTTTATTCCAACGGATATACTGACCAGGTGGATTGGTGGAAAGTTACTATTCCGGCTGACGGTAAACTTGTTGTAAACACTACTTCTGATGTAACATTAGATGTGGATCTTTATTTATTCGACATAAACGGTACCACCCAGATTGCATCCTATGATACCACTACGGGAATACACCAGGCAACTCATTATAACAGCCTGATGCCTGGCACTTATTATGTGAGGGCTCTCCATTGGACTGGTTATGGTTCCTATTCAATTTCTTCCATATATATTGCCACAGGATTGGACAACGATACTGAAGACAATGACTCTTATCTGACAGCTGATACTTTGCCATTAAATGGAAATAGTACAGGGCATCTTAATTTTTATTCCAACGGATATACTGACCAGGTGGATTGGTGGAAAGTTACTATTCCGGCTGACGGTAAACTTGTTGTAAACACTACTTCTGATGTAACATTAGATTTAGATCTTTATTTATACGGTACAGATGGTACCACCCTGATTGCATCCTACGATACGAGTATGGGAATACACCAAGCCACTCATTATAACAATATATCACCAGGAACTTATTATGTGAAGGCATTGCGGTGGGCGGGTTATGGTTCCTATACTATTGAATCTGTTTTTTCCACTCAAACCGGAATTACAAACACTCTGATGCCGGCAAACGAAGTCTCAGTTTTTCCTAATCCCACATTTGATAAAGTTACAGTCAGCAGTTTAGAAAAAATAAATGCAATTGAAATATACAATATGCTTGGTGAGAAAGTTTATACGATAAACGATTTCAAACAACCTGCCTCGCAGACAGGCAGGCAAACATCAAGCGAAATAGACCTTTCTAACTTTCCGAAAGGAATCTATTTTATAAAAATTTATGACAGTGTGAAAATTTGTACGGAAAAAATTGTGACTCAGTGATAATCTTTTACCAATGACAAAAAAAGAAACCTGCCCATAACTCGGGGTTTTAGCAATTGCAAGGCTTTCGGGCAACTGCTGGAAAGCCCAGGTTTATTACTATATTTACATACAAAATAAAATCTATAACAAACCTAAAATTAAAGGAGATAATAATATGAACAGAGACGAAATTAAAGACATTGTATTAAAATATGTTATTGAGGAATACATGGAAGACGAAAATGAAGAAATAACTTATGATACGCCACTTATTTCAGGCGGTATTGTTGATTCATTCTCCATGGTTTCATTAAAAAGATTCCTGGAAAACAAATACAAAATTTCCATTCCCGACGAAAAAGCTTCACCTGAAGCATTTGATACGGTTAATAAAATCACGGATTTAGTAATAGAATTTGTAGGCAAATCATAAAAGAACCAAAATATGAGTTACAGTGATAAAATCAGGGCTACCTATCAGGCGCAACTAAAAGACATGCAGGATAAAGGTCTTTTAAAACAGGAAAGATACATACATTCTACTCAGGCTGCCGATATTGAAGTAGAATTTCCAACAGGCGCTGCCGTAAAAAAGGTAATAAATATGTGTGCTAACAATTACCTGGGACTTTCCAGCCACCCTGAAATTGTTAAAGCTGCACACGAAGGGCTTGACACTCGTGGTTATGGTATGTCGTCCGTGCGTTTTATTTGCGGCACTCAAGACATTCATCGTGAGCTGGAACAAAAAGTTACCAAGTTTTTGGGGACAGAAGACACTATTCTTTTTCCATCGTGCATGGATGCCAATGCAGGCGTGTTTGAAGCTGTACTTACAGATCAGGATGTAATGATTTCTGACCGGTTGGTTCATGCTTCAATCATCGATGGCATTCGTCTTTGCAGTGCTATACACGATACCTTCAAGCATTCTAACATGGAGCATCTGGAAAGCAAGCTGCAACTGCACGCTGATAAACGGTTTAAAATGGTTATTACCGACGGCGTTTTTTCAATGGACGGTGATACTGCAAAATTAGATGAGATGGTTAAGCTTTGTGAAAAGTATGATGCCATGCTTTTTGTTGACGACTCTCATTCATCCGGATTTATTGGAAAAACAGGCAGAGGCACCCATGAAAAGTGCGGTGTTGTGGGAAAAATTGATATCATAACAACTACATTTGGTAAAGCGCTCGGTGGCGCATCAGGCGGTTGTGTTTCAGGAAGGAAAGAACTTGTTGATATGTGCCGTCAGAAAGCCCGTCCATACCTTTTCTCCAATACTATTGCACCTGTTGTTGTTTCAGGTGTTTTAAAAGTTCTTGACATCCTTTCCAAAAGTACCGACAGAAGAGATAAGCTCGAAAAGAATACTGAATTCTGGAGAAAAGGATTAACCGACGCAGGTTTTGTACTTAAAGAAGGCGACACGCCTATTGTTCCTGTTATGCTTTTCAATGCTAAACTGGCACAAAACTTTTCAAATGATCTTTTTGCAGAAGGTATTTATGCCATCGGGTTTTTTTTCCCTGTTGTGCCAAACGGTCAGGCAAGAATCAGGACACAGGTTTCAGCAGGACATGAGATACATCATCTGGAAAAAGCTCTTGCTGCATTTATTAAAGTTGGCAGGAAATACGAGATCCTTGGCAAAACAAAGCAGGAAATTATTGATAAATACGGGATGTAATACCGCTTAAATTATGATCAACCAAGTTCAAAGCTCGTCACGCCAAACAGCCGGTTTATAGGTAAATCAGGGCTTTTTCCCAAGTACATGCGAGCCGTTTCGAACGCGACAGTCATATTGTGCCGCTTCGCCAAATCGACTGCCGCTGAGTTCACTGCCGGCGTGTCCAGAAAAATCGGGGCTCCTTCCGGGGCATGTGCTTTCAATGCCAAGAACAGATGTTCTGCAAACTCCGGACTATCTGCAAACAATGGGCCTACCTTGTATCCGGATCGACAGATGCGCATGACCCCATAACCTGCAAGCTTGTGGTTTCGCAGGATACCGAGTGCCGTACTTTGGGGTTGATTAATCCAACACCTTAGGAATTGCACACGATTGTCGGGGAAAAAAGGTTTATCGTATGCACATACCTCAACAAAAGGGATTGCAGATAATCGGACAATCCCTGAATCGGTTGGTAAATGCCCGCTAGCGATCCCCTGATACCGGATATTTTGATAAGCCAATGCAAACCCTGACTTCTTGTAATTGCCCTGTTGAGCGATTACTCCATCAAGACCGATAGTACGACCTCTAAGGTACGCAAGACCCGCATTCCATATCCGAATGCCATAACCCTTGCCACGATACTCCGGATTGACAATGTAAAAACCAAGGAAGCCAAAGGTATCGCCATATTTAACCACTGAAATTATTGCAACGGGCTCATTATCTACCAATCCGACAAGGAAGCCGTTTGGATCAGCAGCATGAAAGCAATCCGCATCGTACAATCCAGGGTTCCATCCTTCGGCCGCTGCCCAATCGATCGCGACATCTATTTCTTGCCGGATCATTTTTCTTATTGTATAGTTATTCTCATGCATATTATTAAGCTTTCTTTGTTATATCGAATCTGAAAGAAATCCGCCACCAACTAACATCTCCACATATTTTTGTAATTCACGTGGGATAGAATATGCCTCACTGGTTGCTCAAGTCTATGAAATATTAAAGCGTTCGGTCATATTTCCATTTTTTATGTATTAACAAAAATAAACGATTTATTTTAAAGAACAAAATAAAAAAATGCCCCGTCATACTAAACAAATGAAAGGACAGACACACAGACAATGAAGCACGCGACTACAGTATGATTGCATAATGGGAATTTAAGAGTGTTTTGGCAACTAAGGAACTTTATATATCTTTGTCAATGGCAATTGATGACACGCATTATGAGAAAAGCAATAAAATATTTACTCAAATTTATTCCGAGAACATTTCTGATTAAGTTTAGCCCTTTGGCTACTAAAATATTCCCGTTTTTTCTAAAAGGAGATAATGTACATTGCCCGATATGTAATAATAAATTCAGGAAATTCCTCCCTTATGGAGTTAACCCCAGGAACAATGCATTATGCCCTAAATGCCTTTCCTTAGAGCGACATCGGTTATTATGGCTGTATCTGAAAAGGAAGACTGACTTTTTTGAAAAAGAATATAGGGTTTTGCATGTTGCTCCTGAGCAGGTTTTTCACAAACTATTTAAAAAACAAAAGAATCTGAATTATGTTACAATAGATCTCGAATCACCATTGGCAGACATAAAAATGAATTTAGAAAAAATGACATTCGGCAACAATGAGTTTGATATAGTATTTTGCAATCATGTATTGGAGCATGTTGATAACGATACGAAAGCTCTGTCTGAGATATACAGAGTTCTCAAAAAGAATGGATATGCTATTTTGCAATCATGTATTGATTATGACAGAGAGACGACTTATGAAGATGCAAATATTATTGCTCCCAAAGACAGAGAAAGAGAATTTTGGCAAAAAGACCATCTCCGCTTATATGGAATGGATTATTCAAAACGTTTAGAAAGTTCAGGGTTTGTAGTAGAAGAATGTAATTTCATAAATGAATTGAGTACAGAAGAAATAGACAGGTATAAACTTCCTGTGAAGGAAACAATCTTTATCGGAAGAAAATTATAGCGGTTGTTTATTTTTATCTTGTTTATAATGTTTTGTTAACATTGATATGTCGAATAGATTGCTTCGTCGTTCCTCCTCGCAATGACGTCATTGCGAAGCCAACGCAGAAGGCTGAAGCAATCTCATTGGGTAAGAGTATGTTTAACATAACAATAGTATAATACTACTCTTCTCAATTTTCTGTAATATAGTAAACCTCAATAAAAACTGATAATTGTTATATGAAAACTGATAAAAATTTCAAGCGATATACAGTTACTTCCGCTTTACCTTATGCGAATGGGCCTGTTCATATAGGACACCTTGCGGGAGTGTATGTTCCGGCTGATATTTATGTGCGTTATCTTCGGTCAAAAGAGAAAGATGTTCTTTTTATCGGTGGTTCCGACGAACATGGTGTTCCTATTACCATCAAAGCAAAACAAGAAGGAGTTACTCCTCAGCAGATCGTTGATAAATACCACAACATTATTAAAAAATCTTTTGAAGATTTTGGAATTTCATTCGATATTTATTCACGGACTTCTAATAAAATTCATCACGAAACTGCTTCGGAATTTTTCGAAACCCTTTATAACAAAGGCGAATTTATTGTTAAAACTTCCGAACAACTTTATGATGAAGAAAACAAACAATTTCTTGCTGATCGTTATGTTACCGGTACATGCCCTCATTGCAACAACGAAAAAGCTTACGGCGACCAATGTGAAAAGTGCGGAACATCTTTAAATGCTACAGATCTGATCAACCCGAAATCTGTTCTTAGCGGCAATATTCCTGTGATGAAAGAAACCAAACACTGGTATCTTCCGCTTGATAAGTATGAACCATGGCTGAGGCAATGGATTCTGGAAGAACATAAAGAATGGAAAACTAATGTTTACGGACAGTGTAAATCGTGGCTCGACCAGGGGTTGCAGCCCCGCGCTGTTACGCGCGACCTTGACTGGGGCGTAAAAGTTCCACTGGAAGATGCTGCCGGAAAAGTTCTGTATGTGTGGTTTGATGCGCCTATCGGATATATTTCTGCTACGAAAGAGTGGGCGGATTCCAAATCTCAAATCCCAAATCCCAAATCTAATTGGGAATTATACTGGAAAGACAAAGAAACCAAGCTTGTTCATTTCATAGGAAAAGACAACATTGTTTTTCATTGCATTGTTTTCCCCGCTATGCTGCATGCAGAAGGGACTTATATACTTCCGGATAATGTGCCAGCTAATGAATTTTTGAATCTTGAAAGTGATAAAATTTCCACAAGCAGAAATTGGGCAGTATGGCTGCATGAATATTTGCAGGATTTTCCAGGCAAACAAGATGTGCTGCGTTATGTGCTCTGCGCAAACGCTCCTGAAACAAAGGACAATGATTTTACATGGAAAGATTTTCAGTTAAAAAATAATAGTGAACTTGTTGCTATTCTTGGAAATTTTGTGAACCGCGTAATGGTTTTAACCCATAAATATTTTGATGGAAAAGTTCCCGAAGCGAAAACGCTTAACGATTATGATAAAGAAATATTACAACAAATTACTGACTTTCCTTTAAAAATTTCGAGAAGTATCGAGCAATACAGATTTCGGGAAGCTTTATCAGAAGTGATGAATTTTGCACGATTGGGAAATAAATACCTTGCCGACAACGAGCCATGGAAAATATTTAATACCGACCCCGAAAGAGTAAAGACCGTTCTTAATATATCCCTGCAGATATGCGCAAACCTTACAATTGTGATGGAACCTTTTCTGCCCTTTTCAGCAGCAAAACTTTTGCAAATGCTCCGATTCGAATCATTGCTTTGGGAACATGCCGGAAAATCAAATATTCTTAAAGCAGGGCATCAGCTTGGCAAAACGGAGTTATTATTTGACAAAATTGAAGATGATGCGATAAATGCTCAAATTAAAAAATTAATGGAAACAAAAAAAGCAAACGAGGAAAACAACAGCAATATTATAAGTCCTGTAAAGCCTGATATTACTTACGAAGACTTTGCAAAGCTTGACATACGCACAGGCATTATCATTGCTGCGGAGAAAATTGCCAAGACTCAAAAACTCCTAAAGCTCACCATCGACACGGGTTTGGATAAACGTACAGTGGTATCGGGCATTGCGGAGTTTCATGACCCTGAAAAAATTATCGGGCAGGAAGTAGCAATTCTTATAAATCTTGAGCCGAGGATAATTAAAGGAATAAAATCGCAGGGCATGATATTGATGGCGGAGAATGCAAAAGGAGAACTTGTGTTTGCAGCGCCTGCAAAAAACATTGAAGCCGGCAGCGCAATAAAATAACTGAAGACAGGAATGGGTTTTGGGCGTTTTTGAGAGGGGGTGTGCTTCGGCAGAACTGATCCGTCATGGGAGTGCCACAGAAAACAAACGCTTGTTATGTTTTAGTTATCTTTTTTATTTTTGTTCTTCTATTTTCCTTTGTCTGATATTTTGTTTTTGGTTCAAATAGAATACGTAATTGATTTTCATTCGGAAGTCTTTCCAAATAGTTTGATATAAATAATTCTTTACCATTTTGGTCAGAAGTAGGTGTCTGGTTTCGCATTCCGTAAGTTAAATTCCAACTTATTATGTTAGCAAATGAAAATAAATTTCTGATAAATTCGCAGTCGTCATAAGTGATAAGCCATTTGTGATTGCAATTTTTCATTACTTCAGCAAATCTGTAATGGTCGAATGATTTATGTAAGTTGCCATTTTTACCGTAAAGCGAAGATTTAGTAGCAGAAAAATAAGGCGGGTCAAGAAAAATAAATACATTTTCTCCTGTTGCATCAACTACGCTTTGATAATCCAAGTCAGTAATTTTTGTGTCGTGAAGTATTGTTGATAAATCTTTAACTCTTTTTATACTTGAATCCGTAAATCTACCATTGTATGAAGCCTCTGAATATCCTCCGCTTTCGCTTGTCCCCGAAAATGTAATGCGGTTAAAAACAAAAAATGCGCTTGCCTTTTCAATACAATTAAACTTTTCAATATTGTCAATTAAAAAACGGTGTAGTTCTTTTCCTGTTTCGTATTTCTGTTTCCATTTTATAACTTGGTTTATCACATCATCAACATTTGTCTGACACTTTTCCCAAAATTTGAATAATGAAGAATGCAAATCGTTTATCCAGTACTTGCGATTTGGGAATTTTTGTTTTAAATAAACAAACAGAGAACCGCCTCCAACAAATGGCTCGCGAAATTCATCATAGTCAGGGACGAGAGTAGATATTAAATCAATTGCTCTGCTTTTACCGCCAGGGTAACGTAATGGACTTTTAATCATACTAAACTGTTTTGAATTATAATTACAAAGCCATTTGTTTTTGCTTCTTGGATAAGTTTATTTACGTTGTTTTTCTGATTAGTGTTTAATTTATTCGCTATAATAAACTTATCAATTTTTGCTTTTAATTCCGTAGATAAAATGCAACCCTTTACTTTTGTTGAAGTAAGTTGTAATATCGGAATAGGTTTGTAGCTTATATTGTCAACCCTGACATTTGAAAGGTTAGAGTATAAAATCATTTTAAGCAAACCATCTTTTATGTCGCTTTTGCTCGGCAATAATGCGGATTTGCTGTGTTTGCTTTCAATTAAAGAAATTGTTTTGTTCTTTATTAAAATTTCATCAGTGGTCAGAAAGTAGAGACCACCTAAATAATTTTTAATTGTAATAGTTGATTTTGTTAGTGTTTGAAGTATTTCTTTGGGCTGTTGTGTTTTTTGTTCTCTGTTTGCAGCTTCTTTTGCTTTTTTACGAGAGATATTCATAAAATTCTTAACATCTTCCTCAAATTGCTTTTTAAAGTCTGTTAAGCCTTTTGCACTGTGAAATTTTATTTCAGTTTTGCTTTCAATTAGATTATATGATTTTTTTACTTTATCAATGATTGATGATAAATTTGTATTTATCTCTCTAAGATTCCAATGTAAAGCGGAGCTATGATAATTACTGATTTCTTTTATTTTACTTAAGATATAAGCATTGTTAAATTGTTGATTAGTAATTTTATCTTTTCTTGTTTTGTGAATTGATGCTTTGTTGTAGTATGCAAAAATTACATAAACATCAAGCAAACTCATTAACGAAATTGTATCCCACTGAACAAAATCTCTATCACCTTCTGCGCCTTCATCTTTGATAATTGGTATAACCGTAATTTTCTTTGAAATGTTTAAAGTATTGTAAACTCTTTCAAATGGATATGAACGAGTTCTTTTGGGTGAAACCCATCTTGAAATTGCAAAAGATTTTTTCTTGTCGGTAATTAAACAGGAAGCTGGAATTTTGTTTATATCAAAGTTTTTAAAATCGCATTTCTTTAATTCATTTGCAAAATATATTTTATACTCAATTCCGGTAATTTCAGCGGTAATATTCATGTTATTCGAATTTTATACAAAGATAATATTTTTCTAAAAGTCTTTAAAATAAAAGAGGCAATTAAAACACAACTATTGCCTTTACCCGCCTTTAGTAAAAGGCTAAAATCTTATTTAGTTTTAATATTTTAAAAAAAATAATTTTATTTTTGTTGATTCTAAAAGCGAATCCCCTTTTATTGGTTTTACTTGTTTCAGTTCCCACTAGAAATCCTTACAGCTTCTGTTATAGCTGCTCTAAACACAGTATCAATACCAAAAAGAAGCCCTGATTCAATGCCTTTCTTTACTGATAAAAGCTCATCATCGCTTAATCTTCTTTTTATTACTTCTTCTGCTTCCTGTTGAACCCATTCAACCGAAATTGAAAAAATATTTTCTTGATTTTCCATAAACAAATTTTAAAGTTCAATTTCAATTCAACTAATGCAAATTTACGCTAAATACGGGTTATCTGAAAAGCTTCTTATTAACAATCATATAAACTTATAAACCCCGTTGCTCTGTGAACCTCTGTGAATACTGAAAATTTGGGTTTGAGGTTTTAGGTCATGGCAGTTAGTTTAGTCGTTAGTCAAGGTCTTTTGTTAGTTTTTACCAATAACCGTAACCCTTTGACTAAACCGGCAGCCTTGACCATCAACCATAGACCATGATATATTTTTCGCTAACCTATTGTCTATTGGCGAGACAACGCGGTAATGATAAATGCTTTTCGGTGAAGCGTTATTCTGTATTAGCTATTACTTTCGCTTTATAACAATTATTTTGCAGCAAGTCTGTAAACTGTTCAATGAGGGTAGTCATATCACCTTTATAATTCCAGCAATTGGTGAATACCACTACCGTAAAATCGGATTGGGGATCATAAGCCATTTGCGAAAGGTATCCTTCGTGAGCGCCACTATGACCATATCCAAGATTGTTAGTATAGGATAAACCACAACCATAACCACCGGCAGTGCTATTATTGGTTGGAATGTAATTCATCATCACAGTGTTGACAATAGTGGGATTAAGGACACCCTGACCTGATAATAATTTTCTGAGAAAAAAGCTCAAATCATAAGGGGTTGTGATGAGAGTACCTTCCGCTACATTAGCCGAAATATTTGAAAGGGTTACATTTACTACAGTATCAGCGTAGAGAATGTATCCGGGCGCGAATGGAGCCGGAATCTGTTGATCAGTACCTAAGACAGGCATAGAGGTATTCATCAGACCCATGGGTAAAATTACATCTTCCATAAGGAATTGCTGATAGGATTTCTGCGAAACCCGCTCAATGATCTTTCCCAGTATGGTATATCCCGTGTTGGAGTAATGATACGACGTTCCTGGCTGAAAATAGAACACGCGGCAGGTGGCCACTACGCCTACCAGCTCATCAAAAGTAAATGTATGTGATGGATCTGAACCTTGAATATATCCTATATAATTCAATCCTTTGTATGGAACCAGCGCAGAAACAGTATCAGGAATTGGATCGTTTGAAATATCAAATATTCCTGCCCTGTGAAGAAGCAATTGCAGTATAGTTATGGAACTCTTATTAGGGATATCATAATCCGGAGTGTTGGGAAGATATGTTTCATTAGTTCCGGGAATGGTACCTGTAATTTTTTGATTGATATTTAACTTACCTTGTTGGTAAAGCAATAAAATTGCGGTTGAGGTAAAAGTCTTGGTATTGCTTGCTGCCCTGAAATGTATTCCGTCTGTAATATTGTCCCCCATTCCTGCTGAAACAAAAAAAGTTCTTTGTTTCGAGATCACTTTCATGGCAAGTCCGCCAGGATAATCAGGGTATTTTTCTTTATACGCATCAAATGTTGAATCCACAAGGTGCTGCAACTTATATTGAATGCCGTTTTGGTCAGGGGTTACGGTGTTTACGGTATTTGTAATAATTTCATCTTTCTTACAGCTGCTTATTAGCATTAATAACAATCCTATTATAGCTAAAGGATAAATCCAAATTTTGCTTTTACATTTCATAATTACTTCTTTATAAAAATTACACAACATTTATTTGTTGTTTGCTTTATATATCCCATTATTTCTAACTATTGCCTTGTTCACCTTTAATTATTTATTGTCATTTTGCAATCAAATGTTATCGGGCAATTTGTTTTATTTATGCTGCAAATTTACGCTAAATATGGGTTATCTGAAAAGCTTTTTATTAACAATCACGATTGTCCGATAAATATGTCGCTCCTACGGAGCTTATATATATTGTTGTTATTCGAGTTCTACAAATATTTCACTCCTGCGGAGTTAGAAAAAGTAAAATCCCGTAGGGATGGTATATTTGTAGAAAAATAATGTATTAGGAAAATTAAGCCCCGTAGGTGGCAAAATATTTTGAAATTTTAATAACAGAACAATTAATTTATAGGATAAAAATTATAACCGAACAACAGTGATTAACAATTAAAAAAGATGAAATGCCGGTATTACTGGGGCGGGCAGGCTATCAGGTTTTTTCTTTGTATAATTTTATTTTTATTTCAGTTTTTAGAACCCTGCGGGTTCAAAGGTTTATAAAAAAATTGGGTTGTTTTGTTCGACTCCTGCGGAGTCGCAGATCTGTACTGAGCCTGCCGAAGTATTATTATGTTGTTCCTGTTTTTATAAACCTGTGATGCCTCTGGCATCTTATCCTCATCATTATTCAAAATTACAATTACTGCAAGTTATGCTGCTGCATCCTAATTTTCAAACAAATCTGCCAGTTCAAGCCAGTGGTTGGATTTTTCTTCCAACAGCTTTTCTATTTCGGCGTAACGTATGGCATAGTTCGAAAAATCTTCGGGACTGCCTTCGCCTCTGTTCATTTTTTCGAGTAAGAGTTTTTTTTCAGACTCTAACCGGCTGATTTCGGATTCCAGATTTTCAAACTCGCGGGTTTCTTTGTAGGTGGGCTTACGGCGGGTTTCGGAGTTCGGCACGGTATTTTCTTTTTTCGGCTTTTTGATTTTTTTCTGCTGCGCTCCGGCTTTCTTTTTACTTAATGCATATTCGGTATAATTGCCCGGAAAATCTTTTATTTTCCCTTTGCCTTCAAATACAAAAAGATGGTCAGTAAGATTATCCAGAAAATAACGATCGTGCGAAATAATCAGCAAACAACCCTTAAAATCGTTCAGAAAATCTTCTAATGCATTCAGGGTTTGAATATCTAAATCGTTGGTGGGCTCATCGAGGATCAAAAAATTCGGATTTTTCATCAGCACCATCAGCAGTTGAAGCCGGCGGCGTTCGCCCCCGCTCAGCGTTGAAACATTGTTGTACTGCACACTATGCGAAAAACCGAAATGATTAAGAAATTGCGATGCCGACAATTCCATTTTATCTAATTTTATATATTCAGCCACATCTTTTACCGCATCAAGCACTCTTTTATCTTCTTTGAGCTGAAACGGTTCCTGCGAAAAACATCCGAAAACAATAGTCTGGCCTACGGAAATTTTACCTTTATCCTGCCTCAGACTTCCATTAATCAGATTAATAAAAGTTGTTTTGCCAACGCCGTTTTTACCGCAAACACCTATACGTTCGCCTTTTTTAAAAGTGTATGTAAAATCATCAACGGCAATAAAATCGCCATAAGATTTTGAGACATTATGCATTTCCAGTATTTTGCCTCCAATCCTGGTTTCGCTTATCTGCAAATTCAAATTGTCAGTATCAAGGTGTTTTCCGGCTTTTTCCTGAAGTTTGTAAAATGCCTCTATGCGTGCTTTGGATTTTGTGGTTCGGGCCTGCGGCATGCGCCGCATCCAGTCGAGTTCTTTGCGGTACAGATTGCGGGCGCGTTCCAGTTCAATTTTCTCATTGTCGAGACGTTCCTGCCTTTTTTCGAGATAATACGAATAATTGCCTTTGTATCTAAACATGTTGCCGGTTCCCAGTTCCATGATCTCGTTACATACATTATCCAAAAAGTACCGGTCGTGAGAAACCAGAATGATGCTGAGATTTTGTTTAGAGAGATATTCTTCCATCCATTCGATCATTTCAATATCAAGATGATTGGTGGGTTCATCAAGTATCATTAAGTCGGTATCTTCGATAAGAACTTTTGCCAGCGCCAATCGCTTACGCTGACCACCCGACAATTCGAAAACCGGTTGGTTTATATTGAAAATTTTAAGCCGCGACAACACTTCTTTTATACGGCTTTCGAAATCCCAGGCACTCAAACTGTCCATTTTATGAATGGCATGCTCAAGTTTTTTATTTAATTCAGATTGATTTCCGGTATTGTTTTGATTTTGAATATTAATTTCGTCGAGGATTGCCTCGTAGTTTTTTATTGCCAGGATAAATTCATTATCAGAATTTAAGATAGTATCAATCACCGATAGATTTTCATGAAAAAACGGGTTTTGAGGCAAATGCGAAATGCGGATATCGTTACGCATAATCACAGTGCCGCTATCCGGAATTTCGCTTCCGGTAATTATGTTTATCAGCGTGGTCTTTCCGGTGCCGTTTCTGGCTATCAGCGCTACTTTCTGACCTTTGTCGATGCCAAAAGTGATATTTTCGAAAAGCAACTTTTCGCCATAGGTTTTAGAAAGATTTTCAACGGTAAGGTAATTCATGTGGTTTTAAAAACTATTTCAAAACTATGAAATATATCTCAGTAAACAATTAAGGCAAATGCATGAAAGCAGAAACGAGTCAGCGGGTGTGTGTGTCCCGAGTTGTTACAGGGCACTAAAATAAATGTAATTCTTTGTTTAACTATCCTCTTGTTAATTTAGTTATTATTTTTTTGTGTTGTGGAAATTTGATTATTAAGTCGCTGCGGGCAGGAAGTTCAAAATCAAGGAAGTCAAAGCCTGGTGATACGGTGCAACCAACCAATGAATAATCATTTTTATTTATCACTGTTGCTGCAAACCAGGATCCGCCAGGCACAATAAACTGAGGAATTTGTCCCTGATCAATATCACGACCAACCACTGTATTCGAATATTCTCCATCTGGAGTTATAATGTGAAGGCTAATTGGAGAGCCATCGTAAAAATGCCATATTTCGTCTTGGCGAATTCTATGAAAAGCGGAAAACACTTCAGATGTTAATAAGAAATAGATACAAGTCGAATAGTTTCTTTTTCCTTTATATTTGGGACCAAGGCTATCTTGTTTTATATCCCCTGCACTTCTATAAGTTTCCCTAAAAAATCCTCCTTCAGGATGGGGTTTTAATTTCAAATTCAGAATTATTTTATCTAATTGTTTCATACTTTGTAAAAATTAATGCGGAATTTGGGCTAATTCCATTTATAAATCTTCAAACCGGCAAAGAATGTTGCAAATCCTGTAGTGGTCATAATCAGGAATGGCCACAGCACGTCGGTCATGCCCGAGCCTTCGTTGAAAATGCTCCGCAGGCTGTCGGCAAAAAGCGTAAGCGGCAGATATTTTATAGCGGGGATAATGAAATCAGGAAAATTGCTGTAGCTGAAAAATATACCCGACAGAAGCATCATTGGCATGGTGATAGAGCTTATGAGCCCGTTGCCTACCTGAGTGTTTGCCGTGCGCGAAGCCAGCAGTATGGATAAACCCATAAAGAAAAAGCTGCCGCTGATCAGTATGGCTGCAAAAGCAATCCAGCTGCCCTGTATGGTAACACCGAAAACAAGCATTGCAAAAACAAGCAGGGCAAGGGTTTCAAGCAGTGTAAAAATAAATCTCGACATGAACATGGTGATCATGAACCACGATTTTTTCATGGGTGTAGCCACTAAACGGCGAAGCAGTTTTTTGGAGCGTTTTTCGATAAGGTTGTAACAAATACCCCACAAACACGAACTCATAATGCCCATAGCCAGAAGTCCCGGAATCAGAAAATCAATGTAGCGCATGCCTTTCCTGTCCAGCGTTTGTATTTCGGATGGATCGGAAATGAAACTTTTCCCGTTGAGTATTCCGGAAATTGTAAGGTATGTCAGCCTGGATTCGGAATTAGCCGGATCGAAAAAATAATTTACAATACCTTTATCTTCGGCAAGTATTATTGAAACCTGTCCGCGCTTGATCATGATATCGCTTTCTTCGCGCGTGCGGGCGAAAAAATGAACGATTGTTTTTCCCAGCTTTTTGTTGTCGAGAATAAATTCGTATTCTTTATTTTTATTGTTGTTTTTTGTACAGCGTAATTCCAGAAAATTTTTCAGGGCAGAACTGTCGGTAGTTGCAGGGATCACCACTGCAGCATGTTGAATGATTTCGGGTTTATCCTTAAAAGCCATGCCCAGCCCGAACGACATCAGTATAGGGAAAATGAACGACCAGAAAAGAGCACCTGGTTCGCGGAAGAACTCTTTGAACTGTATGGAAAGCAACTGTCCGAACTGTGATTTCATATTCCCAAAGTATTATCTGTAAGTTTTCTTCCTGTCATGTGTACGAAAAGATCATCGAGTGTTACGTAACGACAGCGCAACTCTGAAATCTTGCATCCTGCTTCGTTGAGGTACCTTATCAACTCAGGTAAAAATTCCGAAGTGTTTGCCACATGCAAGATAACCTGACCGGTCGCCTCGTCATATTGCATTTCTCTTATATTAATAAAATTGCTAAAATCAGGTATGTTGTTTTGCTCTGCAAGCCTGAACTGGATAATTTCATTTGTTTGCGAAGCGGAAATAAGTTCACCGAGGGTGCCGCGCGCAAGCACTTTTCCTTTATCCATGATAACGATCTGGTCGCACAGGCTTTCAGCCTCTTCCATATAATGCGTGGTAAGGATCATGGATGTTCCTTGTTTTTCTTTCAGGCCGCGCAGAATATTCCAGATTTCTCTTCTGGCAGTAGGATCAAGCCCTGTAGTTGGTTCATCCAGTATCAGCAGCATCGGATTGTTGATAAGTGCAATGCCCAGAGCCAACTTCTGTCTTTGTCCTCCTGAAAGGTGCACCACATAAGAACGATGTTTTTCCTGCAGATTGACCATGTCAAGGATTTCATTCACGCGTTTCCCCGGCAGTTCGTAAAAGCTTGCAAACAGTCTGAGCGTTTCCCTGACAGTGAGTTTATCCTCGAAAAGTGTTTCCTGAAGCGATATCCCGATCAGATGGTGAAGTTCATCTTTATTCTTTTTCCAGTGTTTCCCGAAAAGCCGGATATCTCCTTTGTCAGGAGATTGAATGCCTTCGATGATCTCAACCAGCGTAGTTTTCCCTGCGCCATTAGGCCCAAGCACAGCCGTGAACTGTGAAGGCTGAATTTCAAGGTCAACCCCATCAAGTGCCTTTACCTCCTTAAAGGATTTATGGATATTCGCTGCGCTAACAACCGGCTGGTGTCCGATTTCGCTTATCATCTGCTGTTATTGAAAGAGTATGCGAAGATATGAAAAAACACAATAAATATCCGTTTATATGCTTGATTATTTCAATTGATTTTCTTCATTTACCCCGTCCCTAAAGGGTGTGAAGAAAATCAATTTGCTCCCTTGCCTTGCCGGTCAGGCGGGGATTTCTGTCGGAGCTACCTTTAAAACGCTAAAAGCCTTGTAAAAACAAGGCTTTTAAAATTTTGGAGTGGAATAAAGGTGTAAATTATAACTGAAACAAAGGAATTATTTATAGTTCTACATCAGTTACAGTTAATTTGTCTGAATTAATTATTTCCGTTGGGAAAATGTTGAAAATTTTCATTTCATTTTTAGGCAAAAAAGTTACTTCTAATTTCTTTAAATTTGCAGTTGAAATATTATTTTTTTTCAAAATTTCAAATTCATTTTGCAATTCAAACAATATTCTTTTTATCGTAAAAGGGTCATAAGTTTTTTCTCCTCCAAGTAAAGAAACATTGTCATGGATGGAACGTGTATTATGAATTTCCATTTCTTTTCCGGTTTCAGGCTCAAGAAAACAAACTGAAATTTCATACTCGTGATACCAGCCATCTTTTAAGTGAAAGAAATGATCTTCTTTATAACAGTTTGCATCATTAAAAGATTCTTCATAGGATTTCGCTCTCTTAAATGCTGCGTCTCGGGCAATGAGTGGGTTCTTGTCAGAAAATTCATTTTTATACGTGTCCGTATTATATGCCTCAATATCTTTTTCCATTTCGGCATCGTTGAAACGATTAATTTCAGCTTTGACAATGTAATGAAATTTTTTCATAATTCTATTTTTAAGTTGGCTGAATTCAAGTTCTAAGTGCAACGAATTTAGAAAAAATTTCATTAGGAGTTAAGAAACATAATTTTTTTCTTGGTCTATTATTAAGTAACTCCTGAACCTTAATAATATCGCCAT
>Ga0247841_10002803_pt1 | contig 33710 bp, 25 predicted proteins | sample LaCruzMarch2015__2_FD_192410 | JGI IMG/M metagenome (GOLD analysis project Ga0247841, IMG submission 192410) | Freshwater microbial communities from meromictic Lake La Cruz, Castile-La Mancha, Spain - LaCruzMarch2015_18m | ecosystem: Environmental > Aquatic > Freshwater > Lake | place: Spain...
GAAGCGATGAAGATGGAAAACCTGATCGTTTCGCCCCGTGAAGCGGTGGTGAAGGCCGTTCATGTATCGGTAAACGAGAGGGTGGAGAGCACAACGGTACTTATTGAATTCGAGACCAATTACGAATGACGAATGACCAATGACCAATGACGAATGACCAATGACCAATGACCAATCCTTAATCGCTGTTTATGAATTATCCTAAAAAAGTAACCATTGGAGACATTACCGTGAGGGATGGATTCCAGCATGAAGAGATATTTATTCCCACTGATGCCAAGGTGTGGCTGGCTGAACAGCTCATCCTGGCAGGATTCAGGCATATCGAGGTGACCAATCTCGGAAATCCTACGGGGATGCCGCAGTTCAAAGATGCCGATGAAGTATTAAAACGGCTCAACGCCAGCAAACTGATAGCAACCTTGCGTAAAAATGTATCCATAACCGCAATCACCATTCGGGAAAAGGCCATTGAACGGGCCATTCAGGCCAGAAAAGCGGGTTGGGGACCCGACCGTATCCTGCTGATGGTATCGACCAGTGAATCGCATCACAGAAAAAATTCAGGCCTCAGCCTGGAGGAATACTGGAAGATGGCTGAAAAATATATACCAATGGCCAAAGAAGCTGGATTAAAAGTAAATGGCACCGTGAGCACCATCTGGGGTTGTCCGATTGAAGGGCCGACGAAGATGGAGAAGGCGATTGATTTCACCAAGCGTTGGCTCGAGATAGGCGTTAACGATGTAGAGCATGCCGACCATGATGGTTCCGCCTCTCCCGACCGGGTTTACAGGTATTATTCGATGCTCCTCGATTCCGGGGTAAGGGTTGAGAAGCAGATCGTCCACTTTCACACTACGCGCGGATGGGGGCTGGCCAATGTGCTTGCCGCCCTCCAGGCCGGGATGGTCAATTACGAATCGACCATGGGCGGAATCGGCGGTCAGCCCGCCAATTTTGTCAGTGGCGTGCCGGTAGCCGGAACCGGAAGTTACTATTACAAAGATCCGAATCTTGTGGGTCTTGTCTCCACCGAGGATATGGTGGTGATGATGGACGAGATGGGCATCGATACCCAGCTGGATGTTGACAAGGTGCTGGAGATCGGCTCAATGGTTGAGCGGATCACAGGGCGTCGCCTTCGTTCTGAGTCGATCAGGAATGGCCGGATTCCAAAAAAGCTGAGCGGCAAGGAATGATGAAGATCATTGAATCGCCGCGCGAAGGGATGCAGGGATTTCCACGCATGATTCCCACGGAGGAAAAGGTTCGATATATCGACCATCTCCTCAGAGTTGGGTTTGATACGGTGGAAATCGGAAGCCTGGCCTCCCCCAGGGTCATACCTCAGATGGCCGATTCACTTGATGTTTTGAAAAAAATTGACCTAAGCGGAATATCTACAAATATAATGTTCCTGGCCATAAATGCCCGGGGTGCAGAAATGGTTGCCAACGCAGATGAAATCACCCACCTCTCCTACCCTTTTTCCTTTTCTCCCACGTTCCTGAAGCTGAACGTCAACTCGACGGTAGGGCAATCGCTGGAGACTGCAGAGGTCGTAAACACGCTGTGCCAAAAGCATGGCAAACAGGCTGTGATCTATATATCCATGGCCTTCGGAAATCCATACGATGAGCTCTGGAGTATTGACCTCCTGGTTGACTGGGTTGGTAAACTTTATCAGGCAGGAGCCCGGATAATCTCCTTGTCGAATGTATCGATGGAGTTGGATGCAGCGCAGATCGCTGGGGTTTACTCCACGTTGATCCCGATGTTCCCGGAGGTGGAGTTCGGGCTGCATCTGCATACGTCAAACCAGGGCTGGCACGCGAAGGTGCAGGCGGCATACGATGCTGGGTGCAGGCGTTTCGACGGGGTGATCAACGGACGGGGAGGCTGTCCGATGGCCGGGAAGGAGATGCTCGGGAACCTTGATACCGAGAACCTTATTGCATTCGCAGAGGAGAAGAAGGCGCTGGGAAGCGTTGATAAAGGGGCACTGGAGGAGGCCCAGATGGTGGAGAGAGAGATATTTAAATGAGTGACGAATGACCAATGACCAATGACCAATGACGAATGACGAATGACGAATGACCAATGACCAATGACGAATGACCAATGACCAATGACGAATGACCAATGACCAATGAATTTGAAAAATTATCTTAAAATATACTAATATGTATCTGACTGAAGAACACCACATGATTCGCAAATCCGTCAGGGATTTTGCTGAGCGCGAAATCAAACCAGTTGCGCGTGATCTGGATGAAAAAGGAGAGTTTTCGATCCCGCTGACCAAACGAATGGGAGAACTTGGCTTCTTTGGATTGCGCACCCCGCAGGAATTCGGGGGACTCGATCTGGATACCCTGGCCTATGTGATTGCCGTAGAAGAGTTGGCAAGAATTGACAGTTCGCAGGCTGCTACGCTTGCTGCCCATATTTCTTTGGGAATCGGCCCCATCCTTAATTATGGTACCGCGGAGCAGAAGAAGAGATATCTCCCGATGCTATCAACCGGAGATGCACTCTGGGCTTTTGGACTGACGGAGCCGGATGCCGGGAGCGATTCAAGGGCAACCAAGACCACCGCCAGACTTGAGGATGACCATTGGATCATAACCGGTTCGAAAATTTTCATCACCAACGGGGCCTCCTCCATTAACAAGGGGGCTACGGTACAGGTGGTTTCGGGAGAGACCAGCGGACAAAAAGAGTTTTCGACCATCCTGGTTGATGCCGATACGCCCGGATTCCAACGTGTACCTATGCATGGGAAGATGATGTGGCGAGCCTCTGATACCTCCCAGCTCTTCTTTGATGAATGCAAGGTTCCCTTTTCGAATCTCCTGGGCAAGCGGGGCGAAGGATCACGCATCATGCTGAGCACCCTCGACAGCGGCCGTCTTGCAATTGGCGCCATGGGACTTGGATTGGCCCAGGGAGCCTTTGAAATGGCCATGGCCTATGCCAAAGTGCGCAAACAATTCGGCAAACCGATTGCCCAGTTCCAGATCAATGCGTTCAAACTGGCCGACATGGCCACCAAGATTGAACTTGCCCGGAATCTGCTATACAAAGGGGCATGGCTTAAATCGAACGACCAACCCTATGCGAAAGAGGCTGCGATGGCTAAACTTTACTGTTCTGAAATTGCCCGGGAGGTGGCCGATGAGGCCGTTCAGATCCACGGTGGTTATGGCCTGATGAAAGATTATGATATCGAACGTTTTTACCGGGATCAGCGTTTACTCCAGATCGGCGAAGGGACCTCCGAGATCCAGCGGATGGTCATCTCCAGGTATATTGGATGTTACGATTAATGCATATATAGTAAAAGCCGCCCCGGTGACCGGAGCGGCTTTGGCAGTTCAATTTAGATTTATAGCCAGAGAAAGATCGTTCCAGATTTATTCTTTTTCTGCCAGTCGACTTTGTATTTGGTCGGGCATTCATTTTCCACGGGCTGGTTATTGCTGTCGAAGCCAAAGGTCAGGGTAGCGCTTTTTGAATCGGCAGGAATGGAATGTTTCTTAATTCCGGACAAAGGATCCCAACTGCAATTCTGGCACCGGGTCACCGGCTGGATGATTTGGGTATAAAAATTCTCACCGTGACGGTTGATCCCCCATGCAACAAGATTTTCATATCCGTCGGCTGCGCCGAAACCGTCGGAAGTCAGGCTTAGGTTATCCGGAAGACTTCCCGCAAATGTATTCTGACGGGCGATATTCCAGGTCTTGGTAGTCCCATCGGGAAATGTAATGTTTACATTTCCCGATGTTTTGTAAACGATGGTATAAAATTCGGTTCCAAGTTGCCAGATCAGACCCCCAGTCACATTTTGAAATACTTTAACACCATTCAGGGTAATCATTTTCTGATCTTTCATTTTCGTGATTTTAAAATCGATATGCTTAACTATGACGGTAGCGCCCTGCTGAAACCAGTGAGTGCCTATATGCTTTCTTATTTCAACCTTGCCAGAACGGAATCTGTTACCCATGCAGTTCACCCCATTGTAAGTAATGTAAATGGTGATAGTGTCATTCACAACCGCAGTTGAATCAATGGTTGCATTGCAGGGCCGCTGGTTGGTCGACTTTAAATTGCCGCCGGAAAGAACGTTATTTACTTCATTCATAGACTCTTCCATGGAGGACTCAACAGATTCTTCATCCGTTGAGAGTTGCTGAAGAGAAGTATAATCAGCTGAGGTATCTGAATTTTTGTCTTTTTTACATCCGGTCAGGGACAACCCGATGATAGCAAGAAGCAGGATGGAGAGACGGAGAAAGTTTGTCGTTTTCATTGTTTTGCAGTTTAAAATATAGATTAAGTTTGGTATTCTGATGATAATACACTTGAAGGAAAGAATACCCTGATACTATTTTGAACTTTTTAATTATTTTTTTTATCATTACTCCAACGGGGTAACAATTAACGACAGCTCAGTCACGGCGCAAGCCCCAAAGAATCCATAAGCACCATCAGACAGGTTTGTTCCCACATCAGCCGGCGCTATGGTGAACAATCCTCCGGCCCAATTCGTCTCCAGAAGCATTTCACGGATAAATTCAGTATGTTCCGGGGTGAGTGAATACCTGCGTTCAGTGATGATGGTTCCTGCCGGAAAAAAGACTGACTGCATCCGGGGGGCGAACACCTCACTTACATCCAGGGTTGGCAAGGTATAAAAAAGCATCCTCGCATGGGTTTCCACGGAATCAAGATATTCATATCCAGGCGCCAATGACCAATCAATCAGCAATTCCCACATCGCTGCTTTTTCAGCGTCGAAGGCATTGGCAACCCAATCAACATAATAAAGGTTATTCTCCTCATTCCGGGTATATCTCAATTCACTGAAAACAGATCCACTAATCATACTTGTTTTCCCGGTATAAATCTTATTACCCACTGAGATCAACAGGGTGTAATTCTTATTAAGCCGTGCAAAAAATGAGGGCGGCGTGCCGTAAACTCCTGAATTCAGCGGGGTTTCGACTAACTGCCAGGTCGAGTCCTCATTACTGATCATCACACTCGCCCCGGTAACAGGTTTGGGGTCCTGGTTAAGTTCAGAAACGGCGTAAGTGAGTAAGATCTTGTGCATTTTCACTTCATCGGTGATGATGGCATCGACAATAAGTTTTTCCGGCAGTTCGTCTTTCAGGCTCCAGGATACCTCTTTAACGCAACCCTGCAGGATCATGATCAAACCGGTGAGAAACAATATCCTGCGCATCAGAACTTGAATTGGTAATTAATTGAAGGAATGATTCCAGCGACAGAGATCGAAGTCGGAACAAGATCATAAGAACCGTTCAGGTTGGACGGCACGACAAATTCCCCGTTATCATTCATTATCTTGTTAAAATTGACCGAAAAAGGGTTCATCCTGCCATACGCATTGTACAGCGTCACAGCCAGGCTGTGCTGGTATCGGTTTCCCGGCTTGTTGAAAAGATAGGTGGCGGAAATATCCAGCCGGTGATAATCAGGTAACCGGTCGTTGTTTTTATCGCCATAAATTGGAACGGAAGACCCGTTGTTGTAATAGAAACCCACGGGGACCGTGGTGGCGCCACCAGTCAGGTATATCCAGTTTGCAGTGAAAATCCAATGTTTTTTATCATCCCATGAAATATTAATGCAGATATCATTTGGGCGATCATAATTGGCCCTGTATACATTTCCATTATTTATTCCGGGCGTTTGGATCATCGCCCTGGACCATGTGTAACCAATCCATCCCGTTAATTTTCCAGAGGTCTTCCTTAGCATGAATTCAACTCCGTATGACCACGCTTTACCAAACCGCAACTCTCCTTCGATCAAGGTATTAAAAAGCAAATTGGCATGATCCCTATAATCGGGGCGATTGTGGAACCATTTATAATAACCTTCGGCAGAGAAGGTGAACCTTGACCGGAACCGTTCACTGAAATAGCCTACTGCAACCTGGTCGGCTGTTTGTGGGTTGATATTTGGCCCGCTGGGGGCCCACACTTCAAGGGATGTAAATGGGCTGGTTGAATTCGAAAGCAACTGCAGAAACTGGGTAGTCCGGCTGTAACTTGCCTTTACGGAGGACTTCGCGTTAATCTGATATTGGATATTCAGACGCGGCTCCGGGCTGAATGCAGTGGAATATACCTCGCCGGTTCCGTAACCAATGGTATCGATCACCTGGTGATTGGCATCAAAATAATAAACATCCGTGGGGCCGATGTCCTGCCATAACGGGAGCCTGATCCCATAGCGAATAGAAAACCTTTTTCCGATTTTTTGTTCATTTGATGCATAAAAAACATATTCCATTGAATGATATTCCGCCACCTTAGGCATATTCGGGGAGGCACCTCCGTTTTCAAGGGTGACATTCCCCGGATTTGAAAAGTGGTATGTGACCTCCAGGCCTGAGCGGATGGTATTTCGTGGGTTCAGATACCAGGCAAAGTCTGTTTTCAGGGTTAGGTTTGAAATTGCTGAATTCCAGTTGCCGTTTTTTTCCTGCGGAAGGTTCAACGTATAGTTGTAATGGCTATAATTTATTGTCGTATTTGAAAAAATCCGGTTGGTGAAAACATGGTTCCAGCGGAATGTTCCGGCCAGGTTGTCCCAGCTGATTCCCTGTGAGTTGACCTCAGCAGAACGATAGCGGCTGAATATATCCATGCCGGTATAAAAGGTGAAGAAAAAACGGTTATTGTCGTTCAGCCGGAAATTTACCTTGGCATTGATGTCAAAAAACTGAAAATCAAAACTTTTATCAAATGCAGGCAAGGTATTCAGCCAGTTGAGGGTCGAAACCCTTCCTGAGATAAAAAACGAACCCCGCTCCTTTACGATTGGACCTTCCAGCGTGATGTTGGAGGCATAGGGGCCCAGATTTCCTGAAAAGCCAAACCGTTTCATGTTGCCCTCCTTTGCCTTGATATCAATGACAGACGACAGTCGACCTCCGAATTTTGCAGGGAAATCTCCTTTATAAATCTGCACATTGTTGATGGCATCCGGGGCAAAAGCTGAAAAAAATCCAAACAGATGAGATGGGTTGTAAACAGGTACTTCATCGATCAGCAACAGGTTCTGGTCGCTGTTTCCGCCTCTTACGTAATAGAGCGATGATCCGTCGCCAAAGGTCTGGATTCCGGGAATAACCTGAAGCGCCCTGATGATGTCGAGATTTCCCCCGAATCCGGGCAATTGCGAAAGTGTTTTCTGAGAGAAACGGAATTCGCTCATCTGAGCGTTGCGGATATCTGATTCCCGGTCGGCTGCAATGATCTCAACCTCTTTGATCTCCCTTTTTTCCTCTTCCATTTCCATCGACATCCGGATGTTTTCATTCATATTAACCTCGCGTTCCGCCTCCCTGTATCCCATGTAGGAGAAAATCACCGAATACACTGCGCTGCTGAGTGTAAGCGAATAAAATCCATACCCATTGGTCATGGTGCCAACGGTTGTACCTTTCACATACACATTGGCGCCTATCAGCATCTCCCCTGCATTCTTATCACTCAGGTATCCACTGAGGGTATATCGACCAGATGACTCCGGGTTGATTTGAGTTTCCTCTTTTTCGGATGGAATCTGCGGTTTCAGCACCAGGTGGTTCTCTACCTTCTGGTAAACGATGCCAAGAGGTTTCAGTATTTCGTCCAAAATAATTGCCACGGATTTGTTTCTTGAATGCACAGAAATGTGTTTATCAACCGGAAGGATCTGCGGATTAAATGAAAAATTGATCTCTGACTGACGGGTGATCTCATTCAGCACCTCTGAGATGGGTTTATCGGTCATTTTCAGGGTGATTTTTCGCTGAAGATCCTGAGATAAAACCGGTGATAAAAAAATCAGAAAAAAGAGGGAAACAAGCAGTGGGGATGTGAAGCGTTGCGCCTTTAACATCAGATATTTACAGGCTTTGTTTGCATACACTGCCGGAGAGTTCAAATCCTGATCCGGTATTGCGGGATTGTAAATCAAGGGTGGCTTTAAGTACATTCAATACCGATTCGAGTGATTGTCCGTCAAAGGTAGTGGTAATCCGGCAATCGCTGAGCTGGGCGTCCGACAAACTTATCTTTGAATGGTACACCTTTGTCAGCAAGGCGACAACCTCCTTCAGGGGGGTATTGATAAAAACCATGTGTTTCGTTTTCCAGGAGAGGAAGTTTACATCTTCATTTGTTGTTCTGATGACTTGATAGCCGTTGCTTAACAATTCTGCCTTTTCTCCCGGGTAGAGCAAGGCCATCGTTTGGGGCTTGTTTTCATAATAGACCCTGACTATCCCGCTGGAGAGAATAATGTCCTTGGTATCATTGGAGGATTTGGTATTCACAAAAAAGGAGGTGCCAATAACCCGGATTCTTACATTTTCAGCTGCGATGATAAATGGTTTGCGTTTATCACGGGCCACCTCAAACCAAGCTTCGCCCGTGAGGGTAACACGGCGGATTGATCCATCGAACCGTGGATTGAAGGTAAGTGTGGCTCCGGTATTCAGGGTGACAACGGTTCCATCGGGCAAGGTGCGCTCAATAATTTCGTTCCCTGCGGCCAATTGCTGCTCAGCCGGGGTGTCAAAATGTTGATAAAGGAAGTAGGCAGGCACCAGCAGAAAAAGGAAGATAGCCGCAATGCGAAGGGAGTAGTAAAGAATTTTTGATTTATGTTCATGCTCCTTGATTCCCAGCTTTGATCCCAGTGTATTCCATTCATGATCAAGGTCAATGGAATTTCCTATTCTTGTATTTTCAACTGTTTTCCAGGTTTTCTGATATTCAGAAAACAGCCGAGCATTTACCGGATCTGATTTGACCCATGCCTCCAGAAGCCCAATTTCCTCAGTGGTTGCCTCTCCATAAAAATATCTGGCAATCAGGTCAATATAATATGTATCATTTGTTTTCATTGCAGTTTTCCATTGATAATACACATAAGATGGGCGTTACCCTGATGCTGAAAATAAAAAAAGGTGACAGGGAAAAAGGGTGATAAGGTAATACATTACCGGGAGATATTCGGCGAGGCGGATGCGCATGTGTTGCAGTGCCTTTGACATTTGTGTTTCAACAGTTTTGACTGAGATTTGAAGTTTGTCGGCTATTTGCTGGTATTTCATATTTTGATGCCGGCTCATAATGAAAATTTCACGACATTTTTCGGGTAATTCGGCAATGGCATGGCTTATCTGTTCACGGAGATCAGATTCGACAAGCTTATCCGCCTGATCATCCGCCAGGTTATGTGAAAGATTTTCAAGCTCCAGGAGGTCATTGCTGAATTTTTTATGGTCGCGGAGATAATTGAGACATTTATTCCGAACGGTGGTAGAGAGGTAGCTTTTGACAGGTTTTCCGGGGTCGATGGTGAGCCGCTTCTCCCATAAATTGACAAAAGCATCCTGTACAATTTCTTTAGCCGTCTCCCCATCCTTTACAAACCCAAATGCAAACAGACAAAGACCTTTGAAATGGCTTCGAAAAAGCACCTCCAGCGTTTGTTCATCGAATTTTTCAGTCTTCTTTGTCACGCCCGGTACTTCATTCAGGTGTACATGAAGCGTTTAATCTTCTGGGTAGCTGTTTTCTGAAAGGGGTCGGGTTGAGCGACGATCAACTGTACCTGTGAAAATTTATTGACCCTGGAATTCACATAATCCTGAAGTTCCTGCCGAAGTTCTTCGGTTTTTTCATCCACATAATTGGAAACTTCATTTTTGAGATACTGATAACGCAACTCAATCTCTTCATGGTTAAAATGAACCAAGGCAACAAGTTTACCCTTTTTCTCAATCACGAGCGATTCAACCACATGCCGGAAGTTATTGATCACCGACTCAATATCTTCGGGGTATACATTCTCACCGTTTGACCTGACAATCATACTCTTAACCCGTCCCTTGATATAAAGGTTCTTTTTGGAATCAAACGTGCCAAGGTCTCCTGTCTTAAGCCATCCATCGGGGGTGATTATTTCACTGGTCATTTTAGGCTCTTTGTAGTACCCCTTCATGATATTTGGACCTTTCGCCCATATTTCACCCAGGATTGAACGGTCGTCAGCCTTGACAATCTTCAATTCAACACCAATACAAGCGGGGCCGGTAGACTGCAACCTGGCGTTGTGCGGGTTGAAACCTGCCAGGAGCGGGGCACATTCAGTCAACCCATAGCCAACGGCATAGGGAAATCGGGCTTCGATAAGAAACCGTTCTACTGTTTTATTCAATTTCGCTCCGCCGACCCCAAAGAAGACAAGCTCTCCTCCGAAGGTCTCCATCAGTTTTTTACCGGCAACCCGGTGTAAAACCTTCCGAATAGGTGGAAATTTATACAACAGGTTCAGTACCTTTTTTTCGGTGAATGCAGGCAACACCTTTGACCGGAATATTTTTTCGATAATCATCGGCACGGTGAGCATCGTTGTCGGCTTTACAGCAAGAAGAGCCGGAAGCAAAAGGGCCGGTGTGGGCGGTTTTCCAAGGTAATATACACAAGCGCCCCGGAACATCGGGAGGATGAGCCCCAGGGTGTTTTCATAGGTATGCGAAAGCGGAAGAATGGAGAGAAAGCGGTCAGTCTCTTTGATTGGTTGGATTTCGTGGCCTTTGATGGCTGTAAAACAGATGTTTTTATGCGAGAGCATCACTCCTTTTGGGGTGCCTGTTGTGCCGGAGGTGTAAATAATGGCAGCCATTGCATCCTCTTCAACCTCATATTGGCCAGTCGGTTTCGCTTTTGGGTCATATAAAGGCCAGTCTTCATATGACCTGATCACTGAAAAATTTTCAATTTTAACAACCTCCACAAGGAAGTCTGTGGTGATTCCCACCAGTTTGGGAAGCAATCCCTCAGAGGCAAAAACAACCCGGGTTTCGGAATGTTCAAGCAGGGCCAGGATTTCAATCGGAAGAAATTCCGGTAAAAGCGGCACGACAACAGCTCCCATGAAGGTGACTGCATAGTACGTTATTCCCCAGTTGGGCTGATTTGTGCTCAGGATGGCTACCTTGTCGCCAGGTTGAATTCCCAGTTTTTCCAGAAAGGCCATGGTGGCCAGAATCTGGTCATGGGCTTCCTGATACGTTACTGGTTTTTGCCCTACCAGCGAAAGTGCATCGCGATGTCCGAAACGACTTACTGTTGCTGCAAAAAAAGCGGGAAATGTTAACCTGGGTGTCTCTTCCATGATATGATTTTAACACGAAAAGTGCCCCGAAAATCAGGAGAAGGGGCAATACTGCTGAATTTATGATTGCAAAGATACGAATAATTAATAAAATGTGTTCATTTTGAAAAATGACATCCTGCCATGCAATTATCAAAAGGAAAACAATAATTTCGCAGTACATTATGAAAAAACAGATTTTACTTTTTGTCTTACTCCTTTTTTATGCTTTGGGGGCCATGGCTCAGCAGAACAGGCCTAAAGTGGTCTCTGTTGAAGAGCAAATGAAGATCTTCGTCGATCGTTTGGCCAAGAAGATCGACATGACCAAGGGGCAGAAAGATTCTGTTGTTTTCGCCTACATCCAGTTTATTGATGATGTTCAGAAATACCGGGCCGATAACAATGCCAAAGTGCTCACATTTCTCATGAAAACCAGGGAGGATAAAATAAAGCACCTGCTTCATGATGAGAAAAAGTATGACCAGTACCTCCTGTTTCTGGAGGATATGAAAACACAAAACCAGCAGCAGCAAGGGCCATCTGAACAGCAACAGAATCCGGGACAGCAAAACCGCATGGGGCATGGTCGTACCTTGTAGCATATTCCAATGATCCTCTCCGCGATTGTACCGGCAGCTGGAAATTCCGGACGCATGGGAAGACAAAAAGCGCTTTTGCCCGTTGGCAACGGATTAAATTTTGCCTCAAACCTGGTTGCCTTTTATACTGACTTTGGATGTGATCCGGTGATCCTGGTTATCAACCGTGATTTGGATGCAACCCTGGTTCAAACGGACAAAAACCTGGTCGTAGTCAATCATCAGGTTGTTCTGGGGCGGTTATATTCCATCCAGCTTGGACTTCAACATATTCCTGAAGATTCGTTTTGTTTTATTCACAATGTCGACAATCCTTATCTGGAGATGGATTTGCTCAGGCGAATGGCCCATGCTGCAGCGGAAGATAATTATGTAGTCCCCGTTTACAATGCGCGGGCAGGCCATCCGGCTCTTTTGGGCTCCAGGGTGATTGACTGCATCCGCAGGAAGGATCATCAAACCGATTTCAGGGAAATTCTCAAGGGATTTACAAAGATTGAAGTTCCCTGTTCCGATGAACGGATTCTGTGGAACATAAACACACCCGGTGAATACGAAGCCTTCCTTAGATGGCAGCAGAAATAAAATAAAAATGTAACTTTACACGCATCGAAGCGAATGATCATCTAAACAGAATTATTGTATGCAGCCGATTTTCGGAAAAATTGATGAGATTGTCCATGGACAAAAACCAGCCGCATTATGCATTGTGATCGACACCCAGGGATCGACACCACGAAAGACCGGGGCCAAGATGGTGGTGTTTGCGGATGGGTCAATTTATGGAAGCATTGGCGGCGGAAGCGTGGAAAGGGAGGTAGCCGGGATGGCCGTGAAGCTGATTGCTACAGGCCAGCCCGCTAAAGTTTCCTTCAACCTGGGCGAGGACCTTGGCATGCACTGCGGAGGGAAGATGGAAGTGTATATTGAACCCCTGCATCCGCAAAAAAAACTTTTTATCTTCGGAGCGGGTCATATCGGAACATCCCTGGCCCGGTTTGCACGTGAACTGGAGTTTTCGGTTACACTTTTTGATCCCCGGGAGGGAATATTCGTGGGTAAAGCGTTTGAAGGATTCGATTTCATAAATAAAGACTATTTCAAGGCGATCGAAGAGGCTGTTTTTGATGAAAATACCTTTATCGTCATCGTAACGCCAAAACACATTTCAGATGAAGAGATTCTGGCCATGGTTGCCCGCAAACCGCATGCCTACCTCGGCATGATCGGGAGCGTCAGAAAGGTGGATTTACTAAAAAACCGGTTTCTGAAAGAGAACATCCTTACCCCGGAAGAACTTAGTGAAATTGACATGCCCATCGGATTAAAATTCAATGCAGACACCCCTTCAGAGATCGCCATCAGCATCCTGGCTAAACTGATTGATGTCAGAAACACTGCCTTATCCAATTCGCGATAAAACCACAGCCTATGCAAAAAACCATCCGGTTTGTCATCGATGATCGCATTGAGGAAGTTGGATTTTCTGAATCTTCCGGATTTAAGCCGACAACCACCGTATTAACCTATCTCCGCTCCCTTCATGGACATAAGGGAGTCAAAGAGGGTTGTGCCGAGGGAGACTGCGGCGCCTGTTCCGTGGTACTTGCCGAAATTGACCCGGATGGCAGCCTTGCGTACCGTACCATCGATTCCTGTCTGCTCTTTCTTCCGATGATCCATGGCAAACAGCTCATCACCGTGGAGAACCTGGCTGTTTCTCAAAATAATAACAAAATTTTGCATCCTGTTCAGCAGATGCTGGTGGAGTCCAATGGAAGCCAGTGCGGATATTGTACACCCGGGGTTGTGATGTCGCTTTTCGGCCTCTTTAAAAACCACCGGAATCCGTCGCGCGGAATCATCGAGGATGCTTTAACCGGTAATCTGTGCCGGTGTACCGGCTATCAGTCCATTCTTGAGGCGGCTGAAAGGGTTGGCCATGAAACATCGCTGGATCATTTTTCGAAAAATGAACCCCGGATAAGCGGGATGCTGAACCAGATCATCTCAGTAAAGGAGACCATTGAACTAAGAACCGGGAAACAGTGTTATTTTAAACCATTCACTCTTGCAGAGGCCCTCCGGCTTAAAAAGGAACATCCTTCGTCCGTATTGATAAATGGTTCTACCGATGTAGCCTTGCGCCAGACGAAGAAAAAGGAATTGCTTCCGATGATGATTGATCTTTCGGGCGTTACTGAAATGCGATATGGAAAGGAAGATGATACTCAATACCTGTTCGGCGCCGGGATTACCCTCGAACAACTCAAATCCTATGCTGCAGACCGGATTCCGGCCCTTTTTACTATGCTGAAGGTTTTTGGTTCACTCCAGATACGGAACGTCGCAACGCTGGGGGGGAATGTAGGTTCCGCTTCGCCCATCGGCGATATGCTGCCACTGTTGATCGCGTATCAAGCACGTATCAGGATCATGTCAGAAGGTGCTGAGCGGATATCAAATATTGAGGACTTCATCACCGGGTATCGGCATACGAACCTGAAAGCGGATGAGGTGATCACTGAAATCATCATTCCAAAATATGATGCCGGGACCGTGGTCTCTTCTTACAAGGTCTCCAGGAGAAAAGATATGGACATTTCTACTGTGAGCGGAGCATTCCGGCTACAGTTAAATCAGGGAGTTGTACAAGAAATCATGCTCGCGTTCGGAGGATTGGCCCCTACTCCCCGGCGTGCACTGAAAGCTGAGGTTTTTTTGACTGGAAAAGCCTGGTCACACAACACCATCTCAGAGGCCATGCAAATACTTGCCCGGGAGTTCAACCCCATCTCCGATGCCCGCGCTGATGCGGCCTACAGGAATACTGCCGCCAAAAATTTATTGCTGAAATTTTTCCTTGAGGCCACGACCCACCCCAACGGTGCGGCAGACCCCGACAGGGCGGCAGACCCCGACAGGGCGGCAGCAGGTATTCCCAACGAAAGCGCTGAAAAACACACGACCGGAGAATCGGTATTCATTGATGACATCCAGGTGGGCAGCAAAATGCTTCTTGGAAAAGTTGTATACAGCAAGCAGGCCCATGCCGTTATCAGGAACATTGACATTTCTGAGGCGTTGACAGTACCGGGCGTCCATTGCATCCTCACATCCAAAGATATTCCAGGTGAAAACCAAATGGGACCGGTGGTTCACGACGAGCCCTGTCTGGCCGACAGGGAGGTGACATTTATCGGACAGGCCATGGCCCTCATCGCTGCTGAAACAGAAGAGGCCGCCCTGAAGGCTGAAAATCTCATCTCCATCGATTATGAAATACTTCCCGCCATCCTGGATATTCAATCGGCCATGGCCGCAAATAACCCGCTCTCTCCTGTCAGGAAAATTGAGCGCGGAGATCCGGCGGCGGCATTGAAGAGCGCTCCGCATGTTCTCAAAGGTGAGCTATGCACCGGTGCCCAGGAGCACTGGTATCTCGAAACGCAATCGGCCCTGGCTGTCCCCGGAGAGGGCCGGGAAATATTCATGCATGCCTCGAGCCAGAACCCGGCTGAAACCCAGGCGATTGTTGCCGAAGTACTTGGCATTCCGAAAAACGAAGTGGAGGTGGTCGTAAAGCGCATCGGCGGTGGATTCGGCGGAAAAGAGACGCAGGGAAATCATGTGGCTGCCTGGGCCGCTTTGCTTGCAAATACAACAAAATGCCCTGTGAAAATACATCTCTTTCGGGATGACGATCAAATCATGACCGGCAAGCGGCACCGATTCCTTTCGCGCTATGAAATCGGGTTTGATGATCAGGGGATGATCCTCGCATACAAGGTGGAATTGAATTCAGATGCAGGTTCGGCAACAGACCTTTCGCGTGCCATTCTTGAGCGGGCCATGCTTCATGCGGACAATTCCTATTATTTGCCGCATGTTTCCATCACCGGACAAGCGTGGAAAACCAATCTGCCATCCAATACGGCCTTCCGCGGATTTGGCGGGCCCCAGGGAATGGCCGTGATTGAAAATGCCATCGACCGGATTGCCCGTTTCCTGAAAAAAGATGCTGCCGAAATCCGTCACAAAAACTTTTACAGATCCGATGCACACGATCTGACCCCCTATGGCCAAAAGGTCGAACACAACCATCTTTACAAGATGTTCGACCACCTGGTCAACACCTCAGATTACCATCTCCGCCGGCAGGAGATCAACCGGTTTAACCACGAACATGCGTTCATGAAAAAGGGGATTGCCCTCACTCCCGTGAAATTCGGGATATCTTTCACTACTGCCTTCATGAACCAGGCCGGCGCGCTGGTCAATATCTATACTGATGGCACGGTGCTGGTCAACCATGGCGGAACTGAGATGGGACAAGGCTTGCATACAAAGATCATCCGGATAGCCTCTGCTGAGCTGGGAATCTCTCCGGAATATATCAAGGTGAACGAAACCAATACCTCCAAGGTGCCAAACACCTCTCCTACTGCCGCTTCATCGGGTAGTGACCTGAATGGCATGGCCGTGAAGGTGGCCATCGATATCCTGAAAGAAAGGCTAAGTGCCCTGGCTGTGAAGGAACTTTCAGCCCTTCATCCCGGTTGCAATTTTCATCAGGAGAAGATGATATTCCGGGAAAACTGTATGTTCGACCAGGAGCAGCCCGCTTGTAAAATTTCCTTCAGCCAGGTCTGTGGTGTGGCGCGCCCGAACCAGGTAAGCCTGAGTGCAACCGGGTTTTATAAAACTCCCGGTATTTATTTCGACCGCGAAACCGGGCAGGGAAATCCATTTCACTATTTTGCCTATGGCATGGCTGTTTCGGAGGTGGAAATCGATACCCTCTCAGGCGCTCACCGTTTGCTGCGCACCGATATCATCCACGATGTGGGAGACTCCATCAATGAAGGAATTGACAAAGGACAGGTTGAAGGAGGCTTCATCCAGGGTGTGGGGTGGTGCACCACCGAAGAGATCAAGTGGGACAAGGAGGGTCATCTGCTCACCCATGCTCCCGATACCTATAAAATCCCTACGATCAATGACATCCCGCAGGTTTTCAGGGTTGAACTGTTGAAGGATGTACCGAATCCAGGCACCATCCGGCGGAGCAAGGCAGTTGGAGAGCCTCCTTTCATGCTGGGGCTCTCGGTGTGGCTGGCCATCAAGGATGCCATCTCTGCAGTGGCTGGTCACGAACAAGAACCCGAATTTTCATTGCCCGCCACCGGAGAGATAATTTTAATGTCGGCAGAAAGGCTGAGGCCTGAATGATCATTCTATGCAATCAGATTATCTTTTATTGTATTTTTGCAAATGCGTGTGATGTATCAACAAACCATGAAATACCTTTCCCTCATCTTCAGCATCTATATCCTGTACCTGGTATCGGTGCCATGCGTGGATGATCCATTGCATATCTGCAGCAAGATTTCGGAGCAAACATCAGATCAGGCCCCGATATCCCATCCTGATCATGCTGATGCCTGTTCCCCCTTCTGCGTCTGCTCCTGCTGCAATGTCATGGTTACTATTTCACCTGTTACCATCATCAACCAGCCCTATTTCTCATTCCAACGATCGCTGGTACCGGAATCTTCAACTTTTATCTCCTCCTTTTCCCTGACCTTCTGGCAACCGCCTAAATTAAGTTAGCACCTTCCCTCCTTTTCCTGTTTCATGTGGTCTGACTGAATACGTTAGACCTGTGTGTATTCATTTAATTCATTTTCGATATGATATCACCTATCATTCATTTTTCCATTCGGAATAAATTCATTGTCGGACTGTTTGTGCTGGCACTTGTCGGATGGGGGAGCTATTCGCTTACCCGCCTTCCCATCGATGCCATCCCCGACATCACCAATAACCAGGTTCAGGTCATTTCAATAGCTCCATCGCTGGCAGTCCAGGAGGTAGAAAGCTTCATCACTGCGCCCATTGAGATAGCTGTCGCAAATATTCCTGAAATCATTGAACTGCGCTCTATTTCCCGGCTTGGGCTTTCGGTTGTAACCATTGTATTCAAAGATGGGGTTGATATTTATTGGGCACGGCAACAGCTGAGCGAACGTTTAAAGGAGGCTGAAGAGGCAATTCCATCGGGGCTGGCAAAGATTGAACTGGCACCCATCAGCACCGGGCTGGGAGAAATTTACCAGTACCGGCTCGCTGTTGATAAGGGATATGAGAAAAAGTATCCCCCGATGGAGTTACGAACTTTGCAAGATTGGGTAATACGTCGCGAAATGCTTGGTACTCCCGGTGTTGCTGATATAAACAGCTACGGAGGCTATGTAAAACAGTACGAAATTGCTGTAAATCCGGAGAGGCTTCGGGGAATGAACCTGAGCCTCACTGATATTTTCCAGGCCCTTGAACGGAATAACGAGAACACAGGCAGCGCTTATATTGACAAAAAGCCTACCGCCTATTTTATCAGGGGTATCGGACTGGTGAAATCGATGGACGATATTGAAAAAATTGTGGTCCGTTCAAATCCATCAGGCATGCCTGTGCTGATCAGGGATGTAGCCACAGTGCAATACGGAAGCGCCACGCGTTACGGCGCGTTTGTAGTCGACACATCAGAGGCCGTGGGAGGCGTGGTAATGATGCTGAAAGGGGCCAATGCCCATGAGGTGATCGATGAGGTGGAAACGCGCATTCAGTCCATCCAAAAATCGTTGCCCAAGGGGGTTACCATTCAGCCCTTCCTTAACCGGTCAGACCTTGTTGGACGTGCCATCGGGACTGTTTCTAGGAACCTGGTGGAGGGTGCCTTGATTGTGATCTTTATCCTGGTTTTATTGTTGGGCAATGTAAGAGCCGGTTTGATTGTCGCCTCGGTCATCCCGCTTTCGATGCTTTTTGCCATTTCGCTGATGAACCTGTTTGGGGTTTCAGGCAATTTGATGAGCCTGGGGGCCATCGACTTCGGACTGATCGTTGATGGAGCGGTGATTATAGTCGAAAGTGTGGTACATCGGATATCCATGAGCAAGCACCATCATCCGGGCACGGTGAAACTCACGCAGGCACAGATGGATGAAAATGTTTTCGAATCAGCCAAAAGAATGATGAGTTCTGCCACCTTCGGACAGGTTATTATTTTAATTGTGTATCTTCCCATTATGGCGCTGGTTGGGATTGAAGGTAAAATGTTCAGACCCATGGCCCAGGTGGTGGCGTTTGCCATTCTGGGAGCCGGCATCCTCTCACTTACCTGGGTCCCGATGGCCTCCGCCTTGTTCCTGAGTAAAAAAACAACACACAAAAAGACCTTTTCTGATTTTTTCATGGGATGGCTGCAAAGGGCATTTGATCCAGTTATTGGATGGGCCCTGAACCATAAATTGGCTGTTACCGTGACCGCCATGGCGATCTTTGTCTTCAGCCTGTTTGTATTCAGCCGTTTAGGCAGTGAGTTTATTCCTCAACTGGAGGAGGGAGACCTGGCCTCCAGTGTCATTACATTGCAGGGTGGCTCATTAACCAATACTGTTGAAATGGTGGTGAAGGCCAATAAGATATTGATCGAAAATTTTCCCGAAATCAAACATACGGTTTGTAAGATCGGGGCAGGCGAAATTCCCACCGACCCCACCCCGATGGAAACCGGCGATTATATCATCACCCTGAAAGATAAAAGCGCGTGGACTTCGGCTAAGAGCCGTGAGGAGCTGGTTGAAAAAATGGAAGAAAAGCTGGTTACGCTGGCGGGTGTCAAATTTGAGTTCCAGCAGCCCATTCAAATGCGTTTCAACGAATTGATGACGGGTTCAAAACAGGATATTGCCATAAAAATATTTGGAGATGACCTGAATACCCTGGCCGATGAGGCTGCGAAGGTTGAAAAAATCATCCGGCAAATCGAAGGGGTTGAAAATATCAATGTGGAGAAGGTGACCGGACTGGCGCAGGTCCAGGTGGATTATAACCGCGACCGGCTTGCCCAGTACGGACTTTCTGTGGGCGAGGTAAACCACTTGTTGCGCGCTGCTTTTGCGGGCAGCCAGGCGGGGGTGGTGTATGATAATGAAAGGCGGTTTGGACTTGTGGTTCGACTTGATAAAGATTTCCGCCAAAGCCTGAATGATGTAAAAAATCTCACGGTGACCCTGCCCAACGGGACGCAGTTACCCTTTGACCAGGTTGCAGATATTTCAATAAAATCAGGACCCGCACAGGTTTCAAGAGAAAACACCCAGCGCCGGATTACAGTTGGCTTTAATGTGCGGAACCGGGATATCGGAGGCGTGATAAAGGATGTAATGGCCAGGGTTGACCAGCAAGTCAAACTCCCCACAGGATATTCCATATCCTACGGAGGACAGTTTAAAAACCTGGAAGCGGCCAGGGACAGGCTTTCAATTGCAGTTCCTGTTGCGTTGTTGCTGATTTTTATCCTGCTCTATTTTGCTTTTCACTCGGTCAGGCAGACCCTGATCATTTTCACCGCAGTGCCCATGTCGGCCATTGGCGGGGTATTTGCCCTCTATTTACGCGACATGAACTTTTCCATTTCTGCAGGGGTGGGCTTCATCGCACTTTTCGGCGTGGCTGTACTCAATGGGATTGTGTTGATTTCGGAATTTAACCGCCTGGAAAAAGAGGGCATGATTGATATCACTGAAAGGATCCTGAAGGGGTTGCACACCAGGTTGCGCCCCATTATCCTGACAGCTGCCGTGGCTTCTCTTGGCTTCCTTCCGATGGCCTTGTCTACCTCAGCCGGCGCCGAAGTACAGAAGCCGCTTGCGACCGTAGTCATTGGAGGACTGATCAGCGCCACCCTGCTGACCTTGATTGTACTCCCTGTATTCTACCTTCTTTTCTCCAAAGGGTTTTTCAGACTGTTTTCTGCCGGCAGAAAAATGAAATCCCTCGCCATGATTTTGATGGTATTTGTACTTCCATCATTCATTCCTGAGGTTTCTGCCCAGATGCAGAGGAGGGTCAGTTTGCAGGAGGCCATTCAGCTGGCGCTTGACAGCAACCTTTCCATCCGGTCGTCAGGTTATGCAGCTGAGGCACAGAAATCATTGAAAGGCGCTTCATGGGATATCCCAAAAACAGTGGTGGAAGGGCAGTACGGACAAATTAATTCATATGATAACGATAACAGTTTCGCGATTTCTCAGACCTTCGCCTTTCCTTCTGTGTATGTCAACCAACACAAGTTGTCGAATGCCCACATCAAAAGCGCCGACTGGCAATTGAAGGGGACCCGGCTCGAAGTAGCCACCCTGGTCAAGCAGGTATACTGGCAGCTGGCATACCTGTTTTCAAGGCATCGTTTGCTTGCATATCAGGACAGCTTGTACTCCGGCTTTCTCAGGGCTGCCGAGCTGCGGGCGAGAAGCGGTGAAACCAACCGGCTTGAAATGGTTATGGCCCGCACGCAAAGTCTGGAAATCAAAAACCAGCTGCGACAAGTCATGGCTGATGAGGGTATTTATAGAAGGAAATTACAGACTTTGCTGAATACGGTCATTTCGGTAGCGCCCGCTGATACCCTGTTACGACGGATTGGTTTTTCTCCGTTCAATGACACGCTTGCCTTGACTTCGAATCCAACCCTGGGTTATATCCGACAGCAGGTACAGGTAGCCAAAATCACCAGGCGCCTTGAACAAAGCCGGCTGACGCCCGATTTCAACATAGGTTATTTCAGCCAGACCATGATCGGCACACAGGAAATCAATGGAGCGCTCCACACCTTCGACGCCGGATATCGCTTTACCGGTATCCAGGCCGGCATAGCCATACCGCTTTGGTTTGGTCCCACCTTGTCAAAAAGCAAAGCCGCCAGGTTCCAGGAACAGGCCTCACAGGCAAGCGCTGACCATTATTCTGCATCGCTGAAGAGCAATTACAGATCATTGCTGGATGAATATGCCAAGTATTCCTCCAGTGTGGAATATTATGAGCAACAGGCCGTCCCTGAATCCGAACTTATTATTAATCAGGCTACGCGAAGCTATAAAGCCGGGGCATTGGATTACCTCGAATATGTAATTACCCTGAACAAGGCACTTGATATCAAACAGAATTATCTGGATGCGCTTAACAGTTATAACCAAACCATCATCAACATTGAATATAACACGGGAAAAATTTATTAATCCATGAATATTATGAAAACATCTAAATTTATATCAGTTGCAAGCTTCATTTTATGTTGTTTCCTGCTTCTTTCATGTAAGGGAGGTAAAGAAAACAAGGAGGAGGCCGCTGTAGTTGAAGTTTTACCACCAGATATCGTTGAGCTCAGGGATGACCAGGTAAAAATGGCGGGTATTGAAACAGGATCCATTGAATGGCGTTCACTCAGTGGTAACCTCAAGGTGAACGGCTCTGTTGGGGTCTCTCCCGAGAATCTTGCCACCGTTTGCATGCCCTTTGGCGGTTTTGTCAAAAGCGTCACCCTCATGCCAGGTCATGCTGTAACCAAAGGTCAAACCTTGGCGATACTTGAAAACCAGCAATTTGTGGAGATTCAGCAAAACTACCTGGAGGCCAAGAGCAAACTTGAATTTGCCGAAGCAGAATTTAAGCGTCATTCGGAGTTGTTTAAAGAGGATGTCTATTCACAGCAGAATCTGCAAAAGGTCACTGCGGATTATAAGGGTCTTAAAGCCGAAGTGAAGGCGCTGGAGCAAAAGCTTGCCATGATTGGAATCGATCCGGTATACTTACATGAAGATGATATCAGCCGTTCAGTTTCAGTGGTTTCTCCGATATCGGGTTATGTAAAAGCGGTCAACATCAATGTTGGCAAGTATGTGGCTCCTTCAGATGTTCTGTTTGAAATTGTAAACAGCGACAAACTTTACCTTGAATTGACCCTCTTTGAAAAAGATGCGGATAAAGTATCTGTCGGGCAGAAAATTCGCTTCTTCATTAACAATGAGACGGAACAGCATGATGCGGTAATTTACCAGACCGGGAGGACCGTAAATGCAGATAAATCCTATAAAGTTTATGCGCTCGTCAAAGGCGTATGTAAAAATTTACTTCCCGGAATGTATGTGAATGCCAATATTGAGGCTGCTACAAGCCAGGTGAATGCCCTTCCTTCGGAAGCCATCGTAAGTTTTGATGACAAAGATTATATTTTCATTTTTGATAAAACAAAAGAGGAAAAAGGAAGGCAGTTTACTGAATACCGGATGATTGAGGTCAGCAAAGGAGTAACGGATGGCGGCTATACGGAGATTGTTCTGCCCGCGGGCTTGGATGTTACGCAAATCAAAGTGGTAATAAAGGGTGCATACAATCTGCTGTCGGCCAAGAAAAACGCAGGGGAGATGAGCTGCTGATGCAGAAGATTTGTAATTTTGCCGGATTCATGAACTGATAATTTTTTTTCCCTTGAAAGAGCTACTCACAAAAATCAAATCCTTGGCGGAATCGTATACAGACTATACCGCCTTGAACCTCTCGAAACTCGTTAAGATCAAATCGCTCAGTACCGGAGAACAGGCAATGGCTGAAGCGTTAAAACGCCAGATGCTGGAAGCCGGCTTTGATGAAGTGCGGATTGATGGCCTTGGCAATGTAATCGGTCGAATCGGGAACGGAAAAAAAATCCTCGCATTCGACGGACACATCGATACCGTTGATACCGGAAACCTGGCCAACTGGGATTTCGACCCCTTCTCAGGGGAGATTCGCGATGGTTTTGTTTATGGCCGGGGCACCGTAGATCAAAAAGGCGGACCGGCTGCTTTTGTCACGGCCGGTCGCATTCTGAAGGAGATGGCATTCGACCGCGATCTCACCATTTACTTCACAGGAACGGTCATTGAAGAAGATTGCGACGGATTGTGCTGGAAATATCTGGTTGAAGAGGAAAAGATCATTCCCGATTATGTGGTCATCACGGAACCCACCAACCTGAACATCTACCGGGGTCAGCGTGGCCGCATGGAGATCACGGTCACATTCAGGGGAATTTCATCCCACGGTTCTGCTCCGGAGCGTGGCAAGAATGCGATTTACATGGCTTCGCGCGCATCTCTGGCAATTGAAAAGCTGAACGAACGGCTTACATCCGATGATTTTCTTGGCAAGGGAAGTGTGACCATCTCTGAATTTGTTTCGGGCAGTCCCTCATTATGTGCTGTGGCCGATTATGCCCGCATCCACCTTGACCGCCGTCTTACGTGGGGCGAGACCAAAGAATCGGCGGTCGCTGAAATCCGTGAACTTTTGACTGGAATGGATGCAGAAATTGAAGTGCTGGATTATGAGGAGAGGGCCTACACAGGTCTGCGATATGGCATGGAAAAGTACTATCCGACCTGGAAAATCGAGGAGGATCATCACCTGGTGATCCGCGCCCAGGAGGCCTTTGCCGGACTTTTTGACAAAGAGCCGCTGACCGATAAATGGACCTTCTCGACCAATGGCGTTACCATCAACGGATATTACAAAATTCCGTGTATCGGGTTTGGCCCGGGAGATGAGATCCTGGCCCATGCTCCCAACGAGAAGGTGCCGGTGAGTGACCTTGTCGCGGCTTCTGCCTTTTACGCTGCGTTGGCCTATTATTTATCCGAATAACATCCTAAGTGTCTTTTTTCCGGCTACACCAAATGTGCTCACTCACACAAATTCTGTCATGAAAAATTTCTTTATATTCATTTGTATAAGTTTTATCATGATGCCTGGTTTCAGCCAGACGCTCACGCTGCAGGCGGGGACTTCCGTTTCGAAGATCAACTGGACAAATTCAATGACCCATGATCAAGTGTTCACTGAACCTGTCATCGGACCCAATGTCAGCCTTGGACTTGAATATCTTGAGTTCCGTTATTTCAATTTATATTCGGGGCTGTCTTTTATTCAGAAGGGAGGAACGGGGACGATATCGGTTATCGATGCCACTGACCCGGAGGTTGCATCTGAAACGACGATTAATTGCAGATTCAACTATATCTCTGTCAACACCCTGTTCAAAGCCAAACTGCCGATTGGAAAGGTGGTCGTACCATTTATCCAGGCCGGCCCGAGGTTGGATTATCTTCTCTCCTATTCCGAGAAATACGAACTTGTCGGTCAGTTTGCAGATATCGGACAATTAAACAAGCTATCATACGGCGCTCAGGTTGGCGTTGGAATTGAATTTGTCATCAACCGTTTCAAAGCCGGGGCCGTGTTTGATTATCTCTGGAATTTCAACAAAATTGTTGATTATACTTCAGCGATGAATGTTAAAAATCAACTTACCGATCAAACTTTCCTGGTTAACCTATTGGCGGGGTACAGGTTTTAAATGCATGCTTTTTCATACAACTAAACACAAAGGACATGAATGCTGATAACACTGAATATTTAACAAGACCGGGCGAGGCCGATGGGGGTCTTTTTGGCAAGGACTTTCTGCTCACCTGGGAAAAGAATTCGGAAGACCTCGAGACCATTCTCACGATAGCTGAAGGGCTAAAGATGCTCCGCGACCGTAACATCTCGCCACGATGCTTCGATTCCGGCCTGGCCATCTCGCAATTCCGCGACAACTCAACCCGCACACGTTTTTCATTTGCCTCGGCGGCCAATCTCCTTGGTCTTGCCGTGCAGGATCTGGATGAAGGCAAATCACAGATTGCGCATGGGGAAACCGTTCGGGAAACCGCTGCAATGATCTCTTTTCTGAGCGACATCATCGGGATCCGCGACGACATGTTCCTGGGCGCCGGAAATGCCTACATGCGTGAAGTGGGCGCTGCGCTGGATGAGGCATGCGCTGATGGCGTACTTCCGCAACGCCCGGGCATCATCAACCTGCAATGCGACATTGATCATCCGACCCAATCTATGGCCGATTTGCTCCATCTGAAAACGGTGTTCGGTTCACTTGAGAATTTAAAGGGCAAGAAAATAGCCATGACTTGGGCCTATTCTCCCAGTTACGGCAAACCGCTCTCTGTGCCCCAGGGTATCATCGGGTTGATGACCAGGTTTGGAATGCAGGTTGACCTGGCCTATCCTGAAGGATACGGACTTATCCCCGAAGTGGTTGATCTGGCCGGCAGGCAGTCCATTGAGCACAGCGGGCGTTTCCGCGTGGTGAATTCCATGGAGGATGCTTTCCGCGATGCCGACATTGTCTATCCAAAAAGCTGGGCCCCTTTTCATGTGATGCAGCAGCGAACAGGACTGCTCCGGAACAATGATCACGAAGGGTTAAAAGGATTAGAGAAAGAGTGCCTTGCCAACAACGCCCGGTTTAAGAACTGGGAGTGCACCGAAGAAAAGATGAAACTGACAAAAGAGGGCAAAGCGCTTTACATGCATTGCCTGCCGGCAGATATTTCAGGAGTTTCATGTAAGGAGGGTGAAGTGGCTGCAACTGTTTTTGAACGTTACCGCATTCCTCTTTATAAACAGGCTGGTTTCAAACCCTATATCATTGCAGCGATGATGCTCACAAACCGGTTTGATGATCCGGAAAGGGTACTTGGGAATATCAAACAGCGGGGAAGAAACAGGGTATTGTAGGTGACGCGTGACGGAAAAAATTTCATTGTACAATTTTTCCGCTGAGGATCACTGTTTCGGCGCGTCCGGTGACAGAAAACCCTTCATAAATATCAACATCACATCTTTGCACATGGTTGGCCATTGAGATGGTCCCGTGGTATGCCGGGTCCCAGATCACGATGTCGGCATCATATCCGGGTAGTAGCTTTCCTTTCCGGTCGCCCAGGCCAAAGATTTCGGCGGGTCGGGTCGAAACCAGATTTACAAACTGGTTGATGGTGATTTTTCCGGTGATCACACCATAGGTGTAAAGCAGGCTCAACCGATGCTCAATACTGCCAGCGCCACTGGGGATTTTCGTGAAGTCACGCAACCCTTGATCCTTCTGGCCGATAAGATTAAAAGGACAATGATCGGTGGCCACCACATCGAAGGTGCCGTCCGACAAGCCCTTCCAAAGTCGCTGCTGTTCAGATTTGGGCCGGATGGGAGGCGAAATGGTGTATGGCAACACGCTGAAGTCTTCTGCCGCAGCATCATACACTTTATCATCCAGCAAAAGGTAGTGGGGACAGGTTTCCCCGTATACACGGATGCCGTTCTTTTTCGCATCCGAGATCAAATCGGCACCCCGGCCGGTTGACGTATGGACGATGTAAACCCTGCAACCTGTTTGGGCCGACAATTCGATTACCCTGGAGATGGCTTTGATTTCGGCCTCCTGCGGGCGCGATAAGGCATGGTAAAAAGGCTGCGTCTTTCCTGTTCGCAGCAGTTCCAGCTGATACCGTTCAATTATCTCGCCATCCTCACAATGTACCATGACCACTCCTCCGGCCGGCCCCACAATTTGCATGAGCTCACCCAGGTCATCATACCCTATACCGATGGATTCGCGATAGGCCAGGTAACCTTTAAATGAATGGATGCCCTGTTTTTCGATACAGGGAATGATCTCAGCCGCGATCTTCGGGTTCCATTCGCTGATCCCCATATGCAACCCCCACCCGGTAAGACTTTCAGCAGCCTCCGCCCGGCGCATCTTCAAGGCTTCAACCAAAGATTGTCCCCTTTTCGGAGTCACAAAATCCATGATGAAGGTGGTACCGCCGGCAAGCGCAGCCTGGCTTCCCGACCTGAAATCATCGCTTGAAGGTCCGGCCGGGGTGGGCAGCGCCATATGAACATGCGGGTCGAATCCACCCGGGATCACATATTTTCCTGAGGCATCAACAACCCGAAAGTCAGAAAAAGACTGATCCTCCCGCCTCCCGATGGCCATGATTTTTCCATCCCTGATCGCCAGGTCATATTTTTGTGTTCCATCAGCACCAACCAGGGTGCCGTTTTTTATCAGGATATTTTGCATTTAACAAGTTTCCAGTTATCATTTATCCCATCGCTTTTTACGAGGAAATAGGCATCCCCTTTAAAAATTTTAATTTTTTCAGGAAAAGGGAATGGCAAAACTGTTCCACTTCTCAACTTTCCGGTTTCAAGATCAATCCTTTGAACTTTCACCATCCCGTTTTTCAGGAATAGGGTGTACACTTCATGGGAAAAATCATCAGTTATTATCTCGCTTGCCCAATGCCAATCAGAATTTGATAAATTAATGGAATATGCCGAATTTGCTGTAGCTTTGATTTTTTTATGAAAAATAATCGGCAAAGAGTGAAGAATATTCCCATCCTTATTCAAAACCTCGATGGTATCACAAATAAAATTAAAGAAGGCAATGTTCTCATCTCCTATTTTGATCACCGGATAGATCGTTTTATAAAATTCAAATTGGTGGGCACGGGTTTCGTTCTCTTCAAATCGTTTGCTGCTTTGGAACCCCTTTGAAAAATTAAATTCTGCGGGTTCATTGATCTCAGATGGCTTTGAGAAGTAGTTTTCTTCTCCAATATTTCCATTCCACTTTTGATAAAACACCTGATCATCTCCCTGTTCGGTAATTTTTTTTGTATTGATAACCGTCCTGATATATTTTTTACCTTGGCTTTTTTCATAGTATCCAAAAGCAGTCCCAAAACCAGATGCCAGTTGTTCCTGGAAATATAAACGATCCGCCATTTTGAATATAAATGGGTTGACAAATGCCTGCAATGAATCCAAGGTTTTACCATGATAAAAGGCAATTCTGCTATTCTGTTCATCGTATAAAAACTGAAAGGCTTTTTCTTTGGTTGAAATATAGTGTACATTGGCAAGAAAGTCTTTAAACAGTTTTAAGGGTGGAACTTCGGGCAGTGGTGAAAAGGCAAGTGTTTGAATCGAAATGAACAAGACAATCAGAAATATTGTTCTTTTGATGTCAGAAAGGTTGAAAGGGTTCTTCATTTTATGACTTTTTTCTTTCTGTTTTATATTCCGGAGCAGGTTGTTATCCAGAATACCTGCTTTTCTACTTACAATTCTGGTAAATATTGAGATAAAAACCGTTCAAGAGCGCATACACGGAAACCGTTACTCAGCGTATACTCCTCACTCGCGCGGGTAACAACAAAACGATGTTTGATTTTCAGTGCCTGGGCCGCCAGCGTATTCCCCTTTGTGGGCCTGACATCACTTCTGAATTTTATTTCAATTCCGGCCAGTGGTTGTCCTGCCTTTTCAATCACCAAATCCAATTCAGATCCTTCCCAGGTTCTGTAAAAGTAAACCTGACAATTGGCTGGCAACGATCCGATGATCTGCTCAACCACGAAGCCCTCCCAGGATGCACCCATTTTAAGATTGCCAAAAAGATCATCTAAATGCTCATTGCCAAGAAGATAATGCAATATTCCACTGTCACGGATATAGACTTTTGGCGCTTTGACCATCCGTTTACCAAGGTTAAACGTATAGGGTTGGATTTGACGTATTAAAAACGCCTTTTCCATAAAATCGATGTATGATTTGATGGTATTGTGGTTCAATTCAAGGCTTTTTCCAAGCTCTGAAAAATTAACAAGATTTGCATGATTATGCGCCAGCATCGTCCATAACCGCCTTGCTGCCACACTATTTGCAGAAAATCCCAATTGAGGTAAATCCCTTTCAAGATAGGTTATTATAAAATTCCGCATCCAAGTCGACCAAAGCGTATCGCTTGCCAAAGCGTCCGGGAATCCACCTTTTAACCATAACTGGTCAAGGGTGTAAACACCTGTTATCTCAGGTAAATGAAATGGTGTCAGTTCCACATAGGCAATCCTTCCGGCAAGGGTTTCTGCACTTTGCTTTAACAGATCAGGACTGGCTGAACCCAGAATCAAAAATCGGGCTGGAATTCTGTTCTGATCGATGAGGGCGCGCAGGGTGGGAAATAAATCTGGCAATCGTTGTATTTCGTCAATGATAACCGTCTCTGATTCATGGTAATTAAGATAGGCTTCCTGGTCCGATAACTTGGAGAGATCACTTTGCAACTCAAGATCCAGGTAAATACACTTTTTTGATGAATTCGCCATCAGGGTTTTTGCCAGGGTGGTTTTGCCACATTGTCTGGGTCCGACAATGGCCACCACCGGGAACTGATTAAGCAAATTCTGAACCTTGTTTTGAATTGATCTTGTGATCATTATAACTTTATACGTGATATTGTTATTTATAATTACAAATATACGTAATATTTAGGCAAAACCTGCTGAACGATCATTTTTTCATTTGAGACCACAGCCGCAATGCCTGTTTCCGGGATATGGCCCATATTTGGTCTTCATCAACATTTACTATGTTCTTCTCCTCAACGATGCACCGTCCTTTCGAAATGACATGGGTGATCTGTTTTGATTCCATTCCAAATAAAAAATGTCCATAGAAATTATCAGCAGTCACAGGGGTAGGTGAATCATAATCAAAGATGACCAGGTTATTTTCACCATCACCGGAAAATCCATTGGAATGAAGATAATGATGTACATTCCGGAATCTGCGGTAGGTTTCGCCATAACCGATCGTATCGAAATTGTGGCCGGCAAAGAAGGCTGACTTGGCGCTGCGGAGCATATCGCTGTGCATGCCATCGGTGCCGAACATGATCCTGGGGCCCAGTCCGATGGAATTAAAAAAACCCACGGAATTGTTCAGGTTGCTCTCCATATTCTGCACTACCCAGGCAGGTGATCTTTCAACCAGTGCGCGTTCATGGTCATCAAGGTGGATGCAGTGGGCCAGGATGGTTTTCGGGAATTGCAACACCCCGGCATCATGCAATCGTTCTACCACCCGCTTTCGGCACTTGGCGATACATTGATCCTGGTCTGATGTATCCTCAGCCACATGGATATGGATCCCCGAATTCATCTGCCGGGCAAGTTGCACCGCCTGTTTCAGGGTTTCATCACCCACCGTAAACGAGGCATGCAGACCAACCAGCCCCTGGCGCTTTGAAAGGTATTTCTCCGTTTCTTCCAGGCCTTTCCGGGCGATATCCGATCCATCACGGTCAGAGATCTCATAACACAGCAGGTGACCCACACCAATTTCATCGAAAGCCTGCGCGATGGTTTCAAGGCTTCCATCGACCGCATTGGGCGAAGCGTGGTGATCAATGACGAAGGTCACGCCATTTTTAGCACATGCCATGGCCGTGACCAGTGCGCTTGATCTGATCATTTCAAGGTCAAGCGCCTTGTCGAGATTCCACCATATATAGTTTAAAATCTCCAGAAAATTTTCAGGATTTTTCTTCGGTGCCGGCATTCCGCAGGCAAGGGCCGAATAGACGTGATGATGCCCGTTGGCAAATGATTTCGTGATGAATTTACCGGTGCAGTCGATCACATGGGCCTTTTCCCATTGCGCATCATATCCATCAACAAACCTGATCGAACCAGCATCACCTTCCTTTACAAGGATATCGGACTGTTTGAATTCCAGCGTTTGCCAGTCAATATAGGTGCCGTTTTTTAAAAGGAGCATCTGAACGGGTGTTGATGAATACGATGTTTGTGGTAATCCAGAGGATAAAATTACTTTATTTGGTAACTTGCACCATCATTTCAAAATCAATTTCTAAATTTAATCCTTGTTAAACCTGAATCCTTATCTGATGTTCAAACGAATGTATTATGGAAACTGTTGAAAAAGTATTAGTCACTATTCAGAAAGCCGGTAAGCCGCTGAGTGCAGGCCAGATTGTAGAATTATCAGGCATTGAGCGCAAAGAGGTCGATAAAGCGATGAAGAAACTGAAAACGGACGGAAAAATCAGTTCACCGAAGAATTGTTTCTGGGAGCCGGCGAAATAAACAGGAAAGCATCACTCCTCATGTTCGATCGGTTCATCGTCAATCAGATCCATTACCACCGATTGATAAGAAACCTGAATCCATTCATTGAATAACTCGTAGGTCAATGGTGTGGGCCATTTTGCATCATCTGTGAGCCAGCCGAAAAGCTCTTCCTCAAATAGTTCCAGATAGTTTTCTCTGATCCACTCGTTGAAATCCTCTTCTGTTTCGAGCTCCTCAATGAGATAAACAGTTGATTCATCATAATTAGACGGATCCCTGTATTTCATGGGATGTTCCTGATCCATTGAATTGACCCAGTCGATGAGGGGTTTTCTGGCTGAGACAGTGATGGCGTTACGGTTGATGGATTGCATAGATATTTATATTAACGGTTGTAAAGTACTTCTGATTTTAATCACCAGTGGTTCATCTCTTATTATCTCTTATAATTCTCTTATAAATGACTAATTTTCTACTACAATTTATAAGAGGTTAATGTGTTAATTTCCAGAATGGTTTGGCATCAGTACCCGTATTAATAATCTTTTTTTCTCTTTTCAGCTCTTGTAAAATATTAGTCACTTTGTTAACTTTCTGATCATCCTTCATAATATCAGGCAATTTTTCCCAAAGCAATTTTTTAACCTCCGACTTAGAAACTCCGGTTTTGCTTATTGAGATATAATCCATAACCAATTTTTTATAAAATGTCTTATCAAATCCTCTATTTTTAATATATGTATCAATCTGGCCCGATTGAGTAGCCAACTTCTCAGAAATATGGTAGTTTGGTTTCCTTCCCGTAATCAAACCCGCTTTTTTCAGATTGTTTAGTTCGTTTTCTGGAATTAAGAGCTTTTTCTGGAACCTGTCAAGCAGTATGATGGTAGACAACGGCAAATCAGTGTCTCTCAACAATAGTTTCGAATAGTTCTCATCAATACTGTGGCCGTAAATGACCAACTCAACTATGTTGGGATCATGAAGATCGAATTGGGGTAATGGAAAAAATCGTTTTCGTTGTTCCTGAATCATCCGGTGAATTCCATAGCCCAGGGTATCAATCATATTCAGGTTGACCATTGCCTGCGCCAACCATGGATTCCGGTATTTTTTAGGGGTCTTTTGTCCCAGATAATAATCCTCCGGAGTGCCCTCAAAGAAGTTACCCGCATTTGTGAAAATAAGCCTGTCGGTTTTTTCAGTCAGAATGATCCTCGAGTTTTCCAGGTAGTTCTGATGCGCAATGCAATTGTGTAAGGCCTCCAGGATCACTTTGTTTTCATATTTATCCACCGTAACTGAAAGCAATTCATCATCGGGAAAAAACTTGTATTTGTAATTCCTTATTCTATTGCCAACCAGGGTAGTGGATAACAACATTGGGGAACCATAATGTTCATATGCCTTCTCCTCAGTGTCGAGTTTCCAGGTAATTTGAGCAACAGCGGGTAATAGATAATGTGATGACTCTTCTTTGCCAAGAAGTATCAATGCAGTTCTTGTAATCTTTCCATTAATCGTGATCTTTGCCTTATCGAGAAAAGTTAAGTCATCCCAGGAATTCAGTTCATCTATCAACCTTGGATTTCGTTCAGCAAACTTTACTCTTGCGAGCGCAACAGCTTCGGGATCAATATCCTGTAATAAGGCATTTGTAACGATCTCAGCCGACCAGTCTTTGTGCGAATTGTAGATTTGTCTGACCAGATCGGGAAAATTTCTTAAATCGGTTTTATTGCTGTTGATACGTATGTAAGCTTTTTTCTGGAAATGGGTAGGCTCACCAAAGGCAGCCGGAATTTGAAGGACAATAAAATGCCTTTCTTCGTGGTCAAATTCATGAATGGAAAAATTAACGCTCGGATGAAGCAACATTCTTAGCCACAGTTCGAGATCCTGATTGCCATGTTTCGCTATTGAAAAGTTGAAATTTGTCCCAACCTGTGTATGATCCTCGTTTCTCACTCCCCAAACCAGATATCCGAGTGGCTTATTTTTAATACAGGCTCCATTGCTCATGGCTGAGATGTATTCACCAATCTGCTCATTCGTAATAGAGCCTTTGTTCAATTTGAATTCAACCCATTCACTCTCCTCTGGCAGTTCAGCCAACTCCTTAAGTAATAGCATCATGGTCTCTTTGTCCATTTCAAGTTTCTTTTCAGGAGGTATGATCCGGTTTTTTTACTTTGGTTTTGAAAAAGTCAGACAGTGTCTGACCAATCTGAGGATA
>Ga0247841_10002804_pt1 | contig 33676 bp, 46 predicted proteins | sample LaCruzMarch2015__2_FD_192410 | JGI IMG/M metagenome (GOLD analysis project Ga0247841, IMG submission 192410) | Freshwater microbial communities from meromictic Lake La Cruz, Castile-La Mancha, Spain - LaCruzMarch2015_18m | ecosystem: Environmental > Aquatic > Freshwater > Lake | place: Spain...
TGGCGCAGGCCCGGGTGCGTAGAGCGGTAGACCGTGGCCATGCCGCCGCGGCCGATGAGGGCCGTGATCTCGTAGCGCCCCAGAGTGCGACCGATCAGGTCATCCGCCATCCGCTCCCTCGCCCCTCCTCTCGGGTCGGATGCAGGCTTCGACACCGGCTGATCGGCTTCGGGCTCCGGCGGAGGGCCTCCGCGAGACCTGCGAACAGCCCCACTCGGTGAGAAGGGCGCGGGAGACGATGCGAGGGAGCCGACCCATGCTCGCGCGCCGGCCGTCGTCCACACAAGGTGGCCCTGCGCGTCGTACTCCATGATGACCTGAGCCGAGACTGCGCCGTGGTCTTCGAGAATGAAGGCGTCACCCTCACGCATGATGGTCTTGCCGACCCACGCCGTTGTCGGTCCGAATGTGGCGATGAGCATGGCCCCTCCGCGTCGCTGCACGTATGGCCATTGTCGGCAGAGGCAACGGGTAACGTGAATGCCTGCGCAGGCTCTATGCCATAGCTGGCTCCCCGTCCCGACATCCTAGAGCGAACACACGTCGTAGATGGTGATGCTCAGAAGCCAGAGCAGCTGTAGCGTCTTCTGCAGCACGAAAGAGGCGGTCCGTGCTGAACCATGGCCCGATGGCGGTCGGTTCTCGGATCGGTGTCAGGCGGCAGCGGCGGCGTGGCGAACGATCGTGGCGTGCATGGTGCTTGCGCACGGTGCAGGGACCAAAGCCCCCTGCACCCCCCGCTGAACCGTTGAATGGCTGCTGGTCAAAAAGCCCGGACAGCACGCACCCTGAGCGTGGAGTTCTTGTCGTAGTGGTACTGGTAGCCATTGGCGAAGAACTGGTACCACGCGACGAGCGCGTAGTACTCGGAGGAGCTCCAGTAGTAGGCGGACTCAAAACCACCGAATCCGAGCTTCATGAGAGCGTACAGCTTGTCCAGCTCATCCTTGCTGGGCAGGTACCAGTCGTCGTGACCCCCGCCGTCGTAGGCCCGTGCCAGACCACCTGCCGCGTTGATGCTGCCCGCGCCCTCACAGGCGACGATCTTGGTCGTGTTCGCTGAGCCGGTGCCGAGTGCAGTACCTGTCCCTCCTCGTACGCGAGTGCCTCGGTAGGCCCACGCGATTCCTGCGCTTTGGTCGGCTGCAGCGGCGATCAAGCCGTGCGTCTGCCCCGCTACGTACCCGGGGTCGCCGGGTTGAAGGATGTAGGCGACGATGCCGCCCTGGTAGGTATCGCCGATAGCGACCGGCTTGCCGGTCGGCGCCTCGGTGAGGCCGGCCGGAACCAGCCCCCCCACCCACTGGCGCAGCCCCTCATGCGCCCAGGAGAGGTGGCCCTGACGGTCGTAGCTGAGCACGTCGGCGGCGGAGATGGGGCCGTGGCCCTCGAGGGTGAAGCGGCAGTGCTCGTAGGTGATCGTCCTACCGGACCAGCCGGTGGTCGCGTTGAAGGTGGCGATGAGCTTGGCGGAGGCCGCTGCGGGGGTGGAGGTCGCGGCGGAAGGGGGAGCTGGACTGGGGACAAGTGACGCGGTCGCCGGCGAAGGCTGCGGCGCTCCCGGGCGCGCTTCCGTCTTGCTCGCCCCCGCCGAGCGCCGCGGCGTGACCACGGTAGGGGCCAGCGGCGGCGCGGTGGCGGCCGGTACGGCTGCCGGTGTCGCCGCCGACTCAATCGCGGCGGCGGTGCTCGAGAGCCGCTCCACCCGAGTGGCCGCTGCCGGTGCGGCTACCGCCTCAATCGCGGCGGCGTCGCTCGGGGGCCGCTCCAGAGCTGCCGCGCTCGCCGCCGCGGCTTCGCTCTCGGCGGCCAGCGGCCCCACTGCCTGGCGCAGGGCGGCCGCTAGCGCCTGACCCGTCTGGAAGCGCTCGTCCGGGTCCTTGGCGAGGGCGGTGCGCAGGAGATCGTCGATGGGCGGCGGCAGCGCCGGGTTCAGGAGGGACACCGCAGGCACCGGCGCCGTGAGGTGCTTGAGGAGCACGGCGGGCAGTGAGTCGGCCTCGTAGGGCACCCGGCCGGTGAGGGCCTCGAAGAGGATCACGCCCAACGCGTAGAGGTCGCTGCGCCCGTCGGCGGCAAGGCCCTGGGCCTGCTCAGGAGACATGTAGTGGGCCGAGCCCATGACGGTGCCGGTCGCCGTGTGCTGCGTGAGGCCGACTATCCTGGCGATGCCGTAGTCGCTGAGCACCGGCTCGCCGCGTGCCGTGAGCAGCACGTTGGCCGGTTTGATGTCGCGGTGGATCATGCCCTCGCCGTGAGCGTAGTCGACGGCCGCGCAGAGCGGCTCGAAGATGCCCAGCACCTCGGTAGCCGGCATGCGGCGCCCCTCGCCGGCGATCTCGCCGAGGCGCGCGGCGAGGGTACGGCCGTCGACGTACTCCATAACCATGAAGTACTGCTCGTCGATGCAGTCGAAGTCGACGACGTGCACGATGTTGGGGTGGCGCAGGGCGGCGACCGCCTGCGCCTCGCGCTCGAAACGGACCAGCAGGTCGGGGTCCTCCGCGAGGTGCGCGTGCAGCACCTTGACGGCCACGGTCTGCCGCAGGCCCGGGTGCGTGGCGCGGTACACCGTGGCCATGCCGCCGCGGCCGATGAGGGCCGTGATCTCGTAGCGGCCCAAAGAGCGACCGATCAGGTCCTCCGTCATCTGCTGTCCCATCCCTCCCTTCTGCTAGCGTGCGTCTGTGCGCTTCTGCAATGCGCGGACCTTGCGCCGGGCTCGGGCCTGCTGCTCAGGCGGCCCAGCCCGCCGCGCACGCGCCGGCAAGGAAGGCCTTGGCCCTGAGCGATGAGGCACCAAGCGGGACCGGCGGCGACGCCCAATGTCTGTTGCTCAACCCGATAGCGCAGTTGCTCGCCGAGTCGCCCGGCATCCTCGCGGTGGGTGAGCGTGAGCGCGGCTGTGCCGTGACACTGCACTTGCACGACGGTCACCGCCTGGCCCGCGACCACCCCAGTCACGCGCGCGCGCGGAGTAAGGTCTTCAAGGCGTGCCATGCGGTTAGGGGCCCCCTCGTGAGTTCGTCAGAAGGATGAGCCGGCCAGGACCACACTCCCGGCCTGCTCACGCTCGATTCACTGCGTCCGACTCTAGCAGTTGTGGGCGACGGATGGCAGGTCTGAATGCAGAGCTGGAGGTCCTGACGCCGTCACGACACCATCCTCAAGGATTCCGCTTCCCCTGCACCGCGCCTGCTGGCTGGGCGGTCAAGGAACTCTGGCAGCGCTGCACCGATATCCAGCGACGTCCAACGATTGCCCTTATGGCCGGGCCCCTTCTTGAGTACTGCTCTCGAAGAACTCGCGCGGACGATCGACCTTCACCCCGCGATACTCGCCAACCTGATGAAGGTGTTTATCGCCACTGACGATCGCGGAGCAGCCGGCTGCAATCGCGCAGGCGAAGAACTTGTCGTCCGTCCGATCATCGCACACAGGTCCCGGCAGGGCCGGGGCCACCACGACCTCGCTATGAAGTGCCACCGGCAGAAGAACCGGCGAAAACGAAATCCCCGAGTACCCGGACTCGAGACGCTCCCCCACCCGTCGGTCCTCATCCAGTATCTCCGCCGACACGACCAACTGCAGACGTCCGTCCCGCCACGCACTCAGGATCTCGAACGGTGGGCCGGAGAAGAACACGCCGGAAACGAAGACGTTCGTGTCGAGGACGACCTTCACTCGGCCTTCCGCTCCGCTTGCACCGCAGGCGCGACATCCGAGCGCTTGAGCTTGAGGCCGGCCTTCCGTGCCTGACGCCTGGCCTGACCCGCCAGCTCGTCAAGAACGCTCATCTTGGGTGCCGCCAGGGTCTTGAGAATCACGACCCCGCTGTCGCCGATGACGACGAGCATCCCCTTGTCAGCCGGTTTCGTCGATCATGGGCTCGAGCATCGGTGGGCAGTGGTCGCTGAAGGCCCACGGCCCAGGCGGGCGCCGCCTATCCCCCGATCGGCCGTGGCCTGATACAGATCCTCGCCTGCGCGATGACGACCCCGCTCCCGGCATGAAGGTCGCCTGCGAGCCCCCCAGGTTGTCTATCAGGAGCGTGAGTTGAGCGTCGGGACGGCGGTCGTCGCCACGCCTGAAGAAGATGACCGAGGGCTTGCTCTGAGCACCGATGGCAAGGAGAGTGCCGAAGTCGGAGTCAGGAGGCTGCCCTGATCGGGATCTCCCGCTCGCGGATGCTCTCGGCCGCGTAGTGGAGCGCCTGCTCGACGTCTTGCGGCTGCAGGTCCGGGAAGGCGTCGATGATGTCGGCGGGCGACATGCCGTCAGCGACCATGTCGATGACGGTGGCCACGGGGATGCGGAGACCTCGAATGCACGGGAGTCCGCCCATTTGCGCGGGGTCTGTAATGATTCGCTCGAACTACATGGCGCTCTGGTCTCCATGGCAGTCGTCCGTCCCTGACAGCGGACGCGTCGCCTTCACATAGCACCAGTCACAGGTGCGGTGGCGGGCGGCGCGATGCGGGAGCCGGCCATGTACCGTTCGTCTCCGACGACAGCTTGGCAAGACGTCGGCCTGCCCAGCGTGTTGGGGACAGCCTGCGAGCGCAGCGAGTCAGGTCGATCCCTTTGTCGGACCCCGAACGAGCCAGCCCGATCTACGCTGAGCTCACGGGCCCGCTGCCCACGCGCCCCCGACCGCGGAATCGGCTACTCCGCGAGAAATGGGCTATTATTAGGCTATCCCGGCGTGGAGGTGATCGATCGTGCTCTCTCTGAACCGCGCTGCCCTGGCGGAGATGTCGATCCCGATCGGCACCGGCTGGCTTCTCGGTGCGTGCATGGAGGCTCGCGGCAGGCAGGACCTGTGGACCAGGCAGAAGCCGGAGGTCCTGGCCGTCCTGTGCCGGCAGGCCATCATCCAAAGCGTGGAATCGTCCAACCGCATCGAGGGCGTCACCATAGCGGCGGACCGGCTACGTCCCGTGGTTCTGGGGAACGCCACTCCCCGCGATCGCCCGGAAGAGGAGCTCGCGGGCTACCGTCAAGCGCTTGACTGGATCTTCTCGCGGCAGCGCGTGGTGCCGGTCACGCCGGCGCTCATCCAGCGACTGCACGCCCTCGCTCAGGGCGGCCTCACCGGCGACGCCGGAGCATGGAAGCAGCGCGACAATGAGATCATCGAGATCCTGCCCGGCGGCGAGACGAAGGTGCGGTTCGTCCCCACGTCCGCGAAAGACGCGCCGAACGCTGTCGCGGCGCTCTGCCTGAACTATCGAGATGCCGTTGACGAGCAACGCCTGCCTCAGCTTCTGGTGGTCGCCACGTTCGCGCTCGATCTCCTCTGCATCCATCCCTTCCGCGACGGCAACGGGCGCGTCTCGCGGCTGGCAACGACGCTCTTGCTCCAGTCGCACGGCTTCCAGGTCGCTCGCTACGTCAGCCTCGAGCGCATCGTCGAGCAGAGCAAGGATCAGTACTACCGAGCATTGGCCGAATGCTCCGCCGGTTGGCACGAAGGCCGGAACGCGATCGTTCCCTGGTGGAACTACTTCCTCGATGTGCTGCGCCGAGCCTACGACGAGCTCGAGCTGCAGATGGATTCGGCCGAGGCTCGCCCCGCCAAGGGCGACCTCGTGCGGCAGACCGTGCTCGCTCAAGTGGAGCAGTTCACCTTGGGCGACCTGGCGGCTCAGGTGCCCGTGGCCAGCCCGCAACTGATCAAGAAGGTGCTCGCTGAGATGAAGCAGCAGGGCACAGTCCGGCTCGTCGGCAGAGGCCGCGGAGCTCGCTGGGAGGTCGTGCAGTAGCCTGAGAGGGCTTCGTCATCGACATGGCGGGCGCCGGCCATCGCTCGATCAGTCGGGAAATGCTGCGCCTCATACGCGCCTGGCGTCGGCGCTACCCAGCCTGGAGGCCGAGTGGAACCAGTCGCGTGCGAGCAGCCATTCCATCGTCCCTACCTCCGCAAGCAGGTGCAGTTGCCGTCGGCGTAGAGCCGGCCCGGGCGCACGCCGTGCCGCGCAGGCACATCGCAGGGTGCCACTCCGGCGCCTTCTGCACGTGCCGCCTCAGGTTGGCGGGATTGATCGACACCTCGTAGTCCTGCGGGACAAATCCAGGCCAGAGGCGCTCGAACACCACTACCGAACGTCAATTGATGTACAATCGAGTCATCACGTACATCTTGACTCGACTACCGCTACACCGATCCCATGGACAACGAGGTGACGCAGTGGAGACGTGGCAGATGACCGAGGCCCGCAGGCACCTCCCGGCGCTTCTCGACAAGGCCCGCGGCGGCGAATGGCCGCTCATCGGACGCCGCGGCCGTTCCGAGGCCGTGCTGGCCAATGTCGCTGAGCTCGACGAGCTGCTGAGCGCCGCCTATCGCTTTCATCCCGAGGTCGACCTCGCCGAGCAAGGCGTCGGCGTCTGGCTGCCAGAACTGGAGACGCATGGGGTCGGCGACACTCTCGACGACGCCTTGGCCGACCTGGCCGACGCCATGGTCGACTACGCCGCAGACTGGCTGGACCACCTCCGGCACACCGTCAATCACCGGCCGCGGGCCGGCTACGTGCGCCGCATCCAGCTGGCGGGCGACGCGCCCGGCGTCGTGACGATGCTCGGCCGAGACGCCGACGCCGACGCCGCGAGCGCAGCCGGAGGCGCAGACGAAGGCACAGAAACGCCGTGAGGCCGGCCCGCTACGACGACGTGCGTGCCTTCTGCCGGGTCGATGGCTGGAGCCGCGCGGCCGACGCGCCCGGCCGCGTCACTCGGAAGCACGAAGTCTGGGCCCAAGCGCTGGCCGACGGCACGTCCCTGCGTTGCGTCATCTCCAAGGGGCGCGGCGAGTACTCACCACAGATGATGTGCTGGATCATCAAGCACGAGCTGCGGACGACGGAGCAGCAGTTCTGGGCGGCCGTGCGCGACGGCGCCGCCCCCGCACGGCCCCAGGCCCAGCCCGCCCGCCCGCAGCGAGAGCTGCTGCCACTCAGTCTGGTGCGGGCGCTCCAGGCTGCGGGGCACACGCCCGGCGATCTCCGCGGCCTCACGCTCGAAGCGGCAAAACGCCTGCTCAAGCCGGAGTAGTCGCGGCTGCCCGTGGCTTCTGGGCCATCCGACGCAACGTATCCCTTCGCCGCTACCAAGCGTCCACCAGGAGAGACCATCGTGAGCCTGTGCACCGGGCTGCCGAGACGATTGTCACTCTCGTCGGGGCCGTGCGCCGCTCCTATGATGGGGCGGAGCCCGCCCCAGGACCAAGCGAGGAACGCGTGACCGACTTCACTGTCTATTGTGACGAGAGCTGCCACCTCGAGCACGATCACCAGAAGGCGATGGTGCTCGGTGCGCTCACGTGCCCTGAGGCGGACGCGCGCCGCGCGGCGCTTGGCCGATCTCCTCACGGGCGCCGTGGCCTACGCGGCCCGCGGACTGAGAAGCAGTGCAGCCAAGACAGCGCTCGCGACCCAGATCGAAGAGGGCTGTGGATGTGCGCTCACCGCCACGACGCCACTGACGCAGAAGAAGCTCAACGTCCTTCGGTGGACAGCGACGTGACCATGAGTCCCGACCCCGGCGCATGGCTGCCCAAGTTCCGGCGGGCAGGACGCAGCTCTACCAGGCGGACACCTTCGAGGGCCTGGTCGAGGAGATGCGCAACCAGACCTTCCTCCCGACCGATTCGGTCGAGGAGTACCTGCGCGGCATCGTCGAGCGCCACAAGATGCTGACTGCGGAGGCCATTCGCATGGACACCGCGGAGCACTTCCTCGCGGACCTCGACGCGTGCGGCCTGATCAAGTTCGAGGTGGCGCACTGACTCTGGGAGCAGGGCGCTCCGGTCACGGCAGGCGTCACGCGCGGCGCCCACGGCGAACCGCCGGGTCTTCTGCCTGATCTTCCGTCCGAGGCGTCACTCATAATGATGTGTTCAGTCTCGAATGCGGCACGAGGGCTTCGACCCGCTCTTCACGGAGCCCGGCGACGCGGCTCCGCCGTCGCGCCGGCGGCATCGGGGAGCCTCATGAGTGGTCACGACATCGACGATCCGGGGGTGCAATTGAGCGTACAACTGTTCGGTGCAGACGGGGTGACGTGGGTCGTATCTATGCCGACCGGCTTGGCCGGCGACACGATCTGGCCAGATATGGAGTGGATCGAGGCGCTTGCCCCGGTTCCTTCTGAGGCCGAGGTCGCGGAGGAGGTGTGTGCGACATGAGCTTCGGGGTCAGGCCCTGTCCCGAGCTCTCGTGGTCGATCAGCCGGCAGCGCAAGCTCGACCGCTGCCCGCGTACCTTCTAGTGCAGCTACTACCTCGCCTGGAACGGCAGGCTCGACGACGCCCCGGCCGCATCGCGGATGGCCTACCGGCTGGCCGGACCCAGCCCGTCGATCCCGCCCCCGACTTCAAGGCTCAGGCTGCGGCGTCCGTGCGCGAAGGCGTCGCGCGCATGCGCGCGCTGCTCAGCGACCCTGAGCGGAACATCCCCTTGGAGATGGAGGCGTTCGAGCGGCGCGAGAGCGGGCTCTGCTTGCGGTCGCTCAAGGCAGTGCTCCCGCCCATCGCCCCCGACCTCGACCACGGCGACCTCGAGGAGGTGCAGAGCGGAGTCCTGGCCCAGGTCGCCCACGATCACTTCCGCCCTGCGGGTGATCTGCTTCCAGGACGACTTCGCCTTCCGGCTCGATCCCTACATGCCCGGTCAGCCCCTGCCCACGCGCTTGTGCCGCACGCTCTCAGCCTCCGACCAAACGTATACCCTTAGGGTAAAGACACCGCTTGCGCAGATTACCGCATTGCTGTACGCTCAATTTACCCTATCAGTAAAGAGACACAACCCGAAAGGCCTGCGTGGAAGTCGCCTTCCGGACCCGAAAGCTGCGGCGCCAGTACGAACGCTCGGCCGACGCCGTCCGGGCCTACGGCGAGCAAGTCGGCCGGCGCTACGTCCTCAGAGTCAACGTCATGAAGGCAGCCAGAGACGTCGAGGAGCTTCGACGACTCCCAGCCCTGCGGTGCCATCCGCTCACCGGCGATCGTGCCGGTCAGTGGGCGGTGAGCCTGAGCGGCTTTCACAGACTGATCTTCACCCTGGAGAGCGAGCGGCTCGAGATCGCGACGATCGAGGAGGTGAGCAAGCACTATGCCGACTGAGATGAGCATCCATTCAGACCTCGCCGTCCCGCCGGGCGAGTACCTCGAGGAGGTCATCGCCGAGCTGGACATGAGCAAGGACGAGCTGGCGCGCCGCATGCGCCGACCCGCCGCGAAACTGAGCGCGATGTTCAAGGGCGATAAGGCCATCACGCCCGACACCGCCCTGCAGCTGGAGAAAGTCGTCGGCGTCCCCGCGCACATCTGGCTGGGCCTCGAGTCCGAGTATCGCCTCACCTTGGCGCGGCGCCAGAGCGATGCGGAGCTCGAGCGCCTCAAAGAAGAGAGCAAGCTCACGACCACCTACTGCTATGGCCGACTCGCCAGGCTGGGCATGGTCATGCCGTCGACCAAACCGCTGGTGCGAGTCGCAGAGCTTCAGCGCTTCTTCGGTGTGGCCTCGCTCGAGGCCATCCCCGAGGTCCGTCGCTACCAGGCCGCGTTCCGGCAGGGAGCGGCCGGCCGGCGCCGCCGCTCGCCGGAGGCCCTCGCGGCGTGGCTCCGCCTCGGCGAGCTCCAAGCCAGGCAGCTGGACTGCGACGCCTTCGACCGCAGGCGATTGGAGGAGTCGCTCCCCGCCCTACGCGCGCTCTCGATGCAGGCGCCCGGGGTCTGCGAGCCGGCGCTCTCGTCGCTCCTCGCGCGGGCCGGCGTCGCGCTCGTCATCTGCCCGCACTTCCCCGGCACGCGCGTCCACGGCGCGACGTTCTGGCCGGGTCGCAGCAAGGCCACTCTGATGATCACCATCCGCGGCGCGTGGGCCGACGTCTTCTGGTTCAGCCTCTTCCACGAGCTTGGCCACCTCCTGCTCCATGGCCGACGGGAGGTCATTCTCGAAGACGACGACGCGGACTTGGCGGCCAAGCAGCGTGAGGGCGAGGCGGACGACTTCGCCGGCGACCTTCTGATTCCGCCCGACGACTATCGGCGATTCCTCGGCGCGGGGAGCTACTCGAAGGCGGCGATCGAAGCCTTCGCCGGCGAGATCGGCATCGATTCAGGCGTCGTCGTCGGCCGCCTTCAACACGACGGCTACCTGAGCCACGATCGGTGCAACGCGCTGCGGACGCGATTCACATGGGCCTCAGAGACCCAAGGGGCGTCGTGATCGGCCCGAGTGGATTGCGCGGCTAGCTGTCTCCGGGATACCTCGAGAGGATGGCGTAGGCGCTCAGACCGCGAAGCAGGTCGCCGGAATCTGCGGCAGATGAGGCCGAGCGCCTCACCGCGTGCCTTGAGGTCCGCTGTCGTCGCGACGAGGATGTCGAACGGCACGACCACCCCGCGGATGCTCCCATAGAGCCTCTGCATGGTATGGAGCCTGTGCCTGCCATCCGGCATCACCACGAGCAGATCGATGTCGCTGCCGGGAGTCATGTCGCCGCGTGCGGCGGAGCCGAAGAGGGTCACGCGCAGGGGGTGAGCCTCGGCCACGAAACGCGATCCCGCAGTGCGACGCCACGTCGGGCAGCCGGTGGGGCTGTACAGCCCCGGCCAGCAGGCTCGCGAGAGGACCAGCGTGCAGTAGTACTCCAGATCGGGGTAGCCGAGGCCCAGGTGATCCAGCTCGTGGCGCAGCACGCTCATGTCGAAGCTCGCGTTGTGGGCGACCACCGGGCTGCCGCCGATCCTCTCCGCGAGCAGCGGCCAGAGCTCGGCGAACGTTGGGCTGCCCAGAGTCATCGACGGGTGGATGCCGTGGATCGAGATGCTGAAGGCGCGGCGCGCGGCGGCGCAAGGCGCCGACGTACCGCTTGGCGGCCGAACTGCTTGGGGGGCAAGCGAAGTGACCGACCTCATGACCGACTGGGAGCCGGAGCCGCACGGCCGCAAGAGCATCTACGCTCTGCCGGTGCGCAAAGCGGACCAGCACGCGCGGCTCGTTGTCGCGGCAGCTGTCGCGGCGGCGGCGACGCACGCTGATCCGCCGCCGAGGATCCTCAGCCTCGACGACTGCGTCGCCCGGCACCAACCAACGCTCATTGAGACGCTGTGCTGGGCGTGCGCGCCGCGCGCCGCCGCCCAGGCACGACGGCTGCGCGGCCGTCCGTCACCTGCGTCGCTACGTCCATGCCCGACGTCCTGCCCGCGACGCGGAGACGAGAATCCTTCTCCAGTATTCGCAGATCTGCTTCGGCGGCCCGGCGGTTCGCGACGCCGGCGTCCACGGCGAAGCAACGAACTCCTCCGTCCCCTCGCGACGTATGATTGCGACGAGCTTGACGGTATGCCCTGCTTCGTCGCCCTCCGGGAGATCGACCATGCGACACAATCTGAAGATCGAGCGCAGATGGCTCACGCCGGTGGCCGACGGTCGCAAGAAAGCCGAGATCAGGAGGGCGGACCGCGACTTCTCTGAAGGCGATGAGTTGCTGCTCTACACGCCGGACAAGAGCTCCGGCGAGATCGTAGTCGTCACCCACGTGCTGCCGCTTGCCGAAGTCCCCGGCTGCGAAGGGGCGCCGTTCGTCTCCTTGAGCATCGAGCCACGTCGCCGGCTGTTCGGGGACGCGGTGCTCGAGGAGCTCGACAGGGGCAGCTTCGGCTGAGTCGGCTACGTCGGTAGGTAGACGAAGGACTGCGGAGCGCTGGCGAGGCCAAGCTCGGCGAGACGCTTCGGACGCCTGTACTTCCTGACCGCACCGAGCCGATACGCGAAAGCCTTGTTCCTTCCGCGGTAGTAGATGTCGAAGGACTCTCTGGAGATCCCCGCAACGTCTGCCGTCTGTCGCCACACCTCTTCCAGGCTGCCGTCCACGATACCTGTGACCTCGGCCTCGCCGACGATCATGCTGACCGGCGCCGTCGAATAGATGACGATCAGCTCGACGGGGCGCCTGGCCCTCACCCTCCTGAACTCGTACTGCTTCGTCCCTCGAAGGATGTTCTCCACATGGTCAGGTCTGATCGGCAACAAGAGTCTCAAAGTCGACGTCACCCCGCTCGAGAATGCCTCGGAATTGCGCTGGCGTGTAGGAGAACTGGTTGGGGTACCTGTCCGGCCAGTAGCCGTTCTCCTTCAGCCACCTCCAGTTTACGTTGTGGCCGAGCCCGAAGTAGCCCAGGTAGACCATCTCGATCACCATGAGGTTGCGGCTGTCCCGATACCAGGCGTCGATCTCAGCATCGCTGAACACTGCGTAGTCCGCGCCATGCCGAACGGTCATTCCACGCCATGCCGAACACGGAGTCCACGGCATGCCGAAGACCGGCCATCAGCGTCTCAGTGTGCTGGGGGGTAGCCCGCGAGCGCAAGCGAGTCACGTCGATCGCGTTGTTGGGCGCGGCCGGCGAGGGTCAGCCCGCGTCGCTCCACTCGATACGCTTGCGGGCCGCTCAGCCGGCACAGCTCGGTCGCGTCCTTGCGCGTGATCGACCGTGCTTCTCCACGTACTGCAGCACCGTCTGCTCCTGCTCAAGTGGCTCAAAGCCGCGCTGGCGCACATACGCCGCCTTGTCCCCAAGCGTTCGGTACACAGCTGCCGAGAGGTGCCAGGTGCGGCCTCTCCGCTGGCCGCGCTCTTCGACGAGGCCCGCTTCAACCAGCCGGCGTAGAGCGGCTCGCGTGTCGCTCACGGGCTTCTGCGTCAGACGCGCAGCCGCATTTGTGGTGAGGCTGCGCTCCTGCTGCAGGGCGTTGAGGCCGAGCAGTTCATCCACCTTCATGTCGCCGAGCGAAACGACGTCCTCCAAGGACTTCACGCCACTGCCCATGGTCGCCTCCAGACAACATCAACATTCTGGTGCTGATTATGGCACCACTCGCATGTGGTCATCACGCCGCATAGATTTCCTCCGCCGTGGACATTCGTTGACCTTCTGGGATCCGTGGCTATACTGACTGTGGGCGCGGACCTTTGGCTCAGCCAATCAGTTCGCGCTCACTGCTTTCTGCGAGCCTCATCTTCCGTCGCCGTGCGAACGACGAACGAGCGGTTCGAGCTCCCGCCATTCCCCTGCTCTTCCCCAGTCCGGGTCAGCAGCGTCAGCGCCTCGTCGGCGACCGCGGCTTTGGGCGTTCCCGTCCCTTGCGGGTAGCCGCGGCGTCGCGCTTCGACGTGGCGCACAGCGCCGACGACGATATCGACGAGCTGGATCAGAAGACTCGCGTGCGACTCCAGGGTCACCGCGCCGAAGATCTCAGCGGCGAATCCCGGTTCGCCCCCCAGGCGTTCCAGTTCCTTCTCAAAGACGATGACCCGCAGCTCCCACTCGGGCTCGGCGCGGAGCAGGGTGACAGCCTCGGCGTGGGCGCGCGCGGTACGCTCGGTGATCGCTGAGAAACGGAGCTCGAACTGAGGTACGGCTGTTCCGTGTCGTCCACAGACACGGCTGCGTACGCGGGTGAGGCCGTGCGTCAGCGCTGCCGTGTCGGCGATCCTGAGCGCGCCGAGCACGAACAGCGGCTGGCTGACGCCGCCGATCACGCCGGACTCATCGATGATGACGAAGCGATTGCGCATGGGTGGTTCGTCATGGTACGAGGTCGATGCGCATAGGGGAACGGGTTGCGGCCGGCGCCTGGGTGACGTTGGCGGAACGTCAACGACCGGGTCTGCCACGACGCCGAAGAAGTTGACGGCTCGTGGGTCACTCCCAACCTCGAGAAGGCCCACGACATCGCGCTGCAGGTCATCGATCTGCGTGAGAAGCACGGCCTCACGCAGGCGCAGCTCGCCGCGCGCTGCGGCGTCGACCAAGGCGACATCAGCCGCGTCGAGCGCGGCTCAACGAGCCCGACGGCGAGGACACTGCAGCGCATCGCAGAGGCTCTGGACGCCGACGTGCGCCTCGTCGCCCGGGCGACGTAGTACGCAGTCGCTGGAGGGCTCGTGACACCGTAGCCGGCGCCGGCCTACACGCGCGCGTCGCTGCGCCGGAACGATCAAGGAGCGGCGAGCCGCTTCTCCGTCTCGTCTCTGGCGCCGGGACTCCCACCCCCCGGATCACTTACCAAGCCGACACGCTCCACCCCGCAACGTCCACCCCACCCCGCCTTCGTCACCCTGTCGCGGAGTGTGGCGGCCGGCATACGCTGACGTCATGAAGACTCCACGCACACGATCCCCGCGCCGCCGGCATCTTGAGACCGCACCGCGGCGCAGTGACCAGGCCTTGCACGACGTCAACTTATGAGTTAACATGCGGCTCACTGTCATCACGAGCAGCACGTGGATCATCGCCGCGCCCATCGATGAGCGCGGGCGCTGTTCCGTCAGGGAGTCACTCGATGAAGTCAGAGTCACCGACCTCGCGGCGCATGCTCAGCTCCTCGGCCTACTTGGCCGTGTCTCCCAAAGCGGGCCACCGCGGGATGAGCGCAGGTCGCGGCACTTGGGCGAGGGCATCTTCGAGCTCAAGACGTCTCGGGGGTTTCGTCTCGTCTACTTCTTCGAGCGAAGGCGACTGATCGTGTGCAGTGAGCTGTGCAGAAAGCCAAAGCCGCGCGAGCTGCGAGGGATGGTCCGACGTGCACAGCATCTCCGCGCGGCCTACCTCGCCGACTCGGCCGCCGGCGATATCCTTATCGAGATAGGAGGATGATGACACCGACATTCGAGCAGCATATGGCGCTAGCCCAGCAGCATCCTGCCTACTGGAGCTACCTCATGACGCTCGAGTTCATCGACGCCCTCGTCGCGGAGATGGACGTCAAGGGCGTCAGCGGCGCAGAGCTGGCCCGCCGCATGGGCACGTCGCGGGCCTGGGTCTCGCGCGTGCTCGCGGGCGAGTGCAACCTCACCGCGGCTACCATGGGCAAGCTCGCCTTCGCGCTCGGCATGCGGGTGACCACGCAGATCGTGCCCCTGGATACCGCCGTGGCCCACGCCGAGAGCGGCGGGTCCGGCCCCGGGTAGGCTCGCAGAGAGACGCTGAGGGGCGACCTGCGGAGGGTCTCCGCCACCATCGATTCGCGTGACACCCCGCACGCACCGCTCCACACGCGCAAAGCTGCGCCGGTCTGCCCGCGCGGCAAGACGGGACACGCACCAGCTCACGTATTCGGCCACCTGCAGGTTCACGTCGGCCCGCGAGGCGTGGCCAGATACCTCTCTCCGAACACGCGCGGACGATACACCTTCACCCGCGATGGTCGCCAACCCGGAGAAGGTGCTTGTCGCCACTGACGATGGCGGAGCAGCCGGCGCGCACACGTCCTGCCAGGTCCAGGGCGAATGCGACCTCCCCGAGTACCCGGACTCGAGACGTTCCCCTACCCGTCGGTACTCATCCAGGATCTCCGCTAACGCCGGCCAACTGCAGACGTTCACGCTGAGAACGACCTTCACTCGGCCTTCTTCTCTACTTTCACCGCAGGTGCGACATCCGACCGCATGAGGCCGGCCTTCCGTGCCTGATGCCTGGCCTTACCCGCCAGCTCGTCGAAAGCGCTCATCTTGGGTGACGCCAGGCTCTTGAAAGCGTCGAGAGGCCCTTCAGGCCGCCTCGGCGATCACGCGGCCGACCTCACCGCGAGACGCGCCCAGGGCGAGCAATGCCTTGACCAGCAGGTCGATCGAGACCGACGCGTCGGCCGCCTCCATCTTCGCGACCCGCGACTGGCTCGAACCGAGTCTCCGCGCCACCTGCGACTGCGTCCAGGAGTTGCGCGTGCGCAGCTTGCGCAGATAGTCGGACAGGGCAAGCTTGAGCTCGATGTACGCCGCCTCCTCCGCGCTCAGCTCAAGGAAGTCGGCCGCATCTCCGGTGCGCCAGCCGGCGGTCACCAGCCGGTCTTCTTTCGCTTTGTCCATCGCGCTCACTCCTTCTCGCCGGCGGCTGCGTCGTAGGCGCGCAGCCTGCGCTTGCAGGCAGCAATCACCGACAGTGGAGTTGCCCGCGTCTTCTTGGCGAACACCTCGGCCACCACGATCGCGTCGGCGTCGGTGCGGTAGACGATCCGCCAGGTGGCGGCAGCGTCCACGATGCGAAGCTCGTGACACCGCCCGCCGATGGCCGGCAGCGCCCGCGACTGCGGCAGGCCCAGCGACTCCCCACGCTGCAGGCGGCGCAGGAGCAGCCCGGCTTCCACGCGGGCGACCGTAGTGAGTGGCGGGGTGCGAACCCCTCCGTGCAGCCATACGAGTGGCTTGCCGGCGCCGCGACTCACTGAGGAGAGCCTATGTCAGACGTGACATACTCGTCAAGCCGCGCTCCGACAAGGCACAACACCGCGAAGACAGGGCGGATGGAACGCAGTCCGTGGTCGCCCGGCTGGTCCGGAGGGAGAGTCGGCATGTGGCGACCGTACCGGCCGCCGCGGCCGACGGGAAGAGTGACGATCACGGCCACGGGTGGACGATGCGTCTGTGAAGACGTGCACGCCGAACGCAGGTGGGCCCAGGGGCGAGACGCTCCTGCACCTGCCCCGGCGCACTGCCGCCCGCATCGACCTGCGGCAGTCGGCGCTCAACGTCAACAGGTGTACAATCGCTACACTTCCCACATAACGTGATGTAAACGGCTACACTGACTCGAAGGATCGCGAGGTGCCCACATGGAGACGTGGCCGATGACCGAGGCTCGAAGGCAGCTCCCTACGTTGCTCGACAAGGTCCGCGGCGGTCGCTGGCAGCTCATCGGCCGCCGTGGCCGCCCCGAGGCGGTGGTGGCCGACGCAGCTCAGCTGGCGGAGCTCCTCGGCGCCTGCTGCCCATTCGCGCCCGAGGTCTTCATCGAAGAGGGTGAGGTCGGCATCTACCTCACCGAGCTGGACGTGCACGGCGTCGGGGCCACCCTGCAGGAGGCCGAGGACGATCTCATCGAGGCTGCCCTCGAGTACGTGGAGGACTGGGAAGACCACCTCTACGCTGCCCCAAACCACCGCGGGAAGGTCGGCCACGTGCGCCGCCTCGAGCTGGCCGGCGACGCCGCGGGTGTGCGCCGCGTGCTGTTCGGCGAGCCCCCCGCGGAGGCGCCCCGCAGGTGAGGATCGGCCGCACCAAAGATGTGCGCCGCTTCTGCGTCGTCGACGGCTGGCGCCGCAAGGCCGATGCGCCGGGGCGACGCGTAGCCAAGCACGAAGTCTGGGAGAAGACCCTGGCGGACGGCGTCACGCTGCGCACGCTGATTTCCAGGGGCCGAGAGAGCTACGCCGAGGGCGTGTTCGCCGCCATCCTCAAGCGTCAGCTCCAGGTCAGCGAGCAGGAGCTCTGGACGGCGGTCGACAAGCGCCGCGCCCCGGCGCGGCCGCAGGCGCCGTCCGCGCGGCCGCCGGGCGAAGCCTTGCCTTTCGCGCTCGTGCGCGAGCTGCTCGCCGGGGGCCACACGCTCGGCGACCTGAAGGGTCTCAGCGCCGAGCAGGCGATGGAGCTGCTGAAGGGCGCCGCCGAGTAGCGGAGCCCGGTGGGGTCGTCATCGCGTAGTCCGCGCCATGCCGAACAGTCATTCCGCGCCAAGCCGAACAGTCATTCCACGCCATGCCGAACACGGATTCCACGGCATGCCCAAGACCGGCCATCAGCGTCTCAGCGTGCTGGGGGGGGTGGCCTGCGAGCGCAGCGGGTCACGTCGATCGCGTTGTTGGACGCGGCCGGCGAGGGTCAGCCCGCGTCGCTCCACTTCTCAACCTGCAGACCGGGAACCCGCTCGAACTCTCGGAGGTTCGCGGTCACCATCATGAGCCCATGCGCGATACACGTAGCCGCAAGCCACAGGTCGTGCGCCCCGATCAGCGTGCCGGCGGCCGACATATCCGACCACACCTGCGCGTGCGCACGCGCCGTGGTCAAGTCCACATCCAGAAGGGGGAACCGCTCCAGCATGCCCTCGACGAACGCCGAGCGCCTGGCGCGCCGCTGCGGCTCGACCGCCCGGTGGACGCCATGCAGCAGTCCACTGGCCGTGATCACCGACAGAAAGGCCTCCTCCTCCGCGCGCCGCGCGACATGTGGCTCCATGTCGAGCCGCCCCCGTTCAGCCTCGATGAGGATGCTGGCGTCGATCAGGATCCCCATGCGTCGGGCGCCTCTCTCCGGGCGATCTCATCGCGAGCCGAATCCAGATCGTCCGCGAAGGAGTCGGCCTCGTCGGCCGACAGATGAGGCAGCGAGGCGAACAACGCCGGCAGATCGCCGAGCCGCATGCCCGCAGGCAGGGGCCGCAGCTCGGCGACGGCCTTGTTCCCGCGGACGAGCACGAAGGACTCGCGGCGGTAGACGACTCGGTTCATGTACTCCGCGAAGTGGCGGACCACTTCCGTGACGGTCAGTGTCTGAGACATCCGATGCTCCTTCTCTCGAACCAGAGAATCAGATTATATGATAATCGCAGCCATGGCCAACCCCGTGCCGCATGCGTCCAAACTGCGCACGAGCAGCACTGAGCCGGCCACCCGCTCCAACGCGAGCCTACCCTCCGAGGCTCACTGTCTGCTCGATCCGCCGGTTGGGCCTACGCCGCGTCACGACAAGAGTCTCACGGAACCGTCGAGCTGAGCGGCGCCGCCGGCTCAAGTGGAACCTCCCAGCTGGGGAACACGAGCGCGGCGGGATGGCAGCGAAGGGCGCGGGCAAAGACCTTGGCGCGCTCGACGCCCAGATTCACGCGACCGTTCTCGATGGCCGAGATCGTCGCTTGAGGGATGCCCGTGAGCTCGGCAAGCTGGTTCTGGCTCAGCTCCTGGAGCTCACGCATGATGCGCAGAGACTCCCCCACCGAGACCTCGACGCGCTGCTACGCAGGGCGGAGCTCCTTCATTTCATTGCCCTGCTCCTGTGACGCCCCGCAACGTCCACCGCACTCTGCCATCGTCATCCTGTCGCGTGGCGTGAAGACCGGCATAGGCTGGGGTCATGAGGATTCAGCACGCGCTCACCCCCGCATCCGGCGCCCTGCAGCCGACAGGCGACGACCCTCGTCGATGGCTTCGAGTGGGCCGGCTCCGCGGCAAGTCGAAGCGGCCCGAATGACAACAATGTGACCTGGCGCCCATGTCTGGCACATGGACCACCGAGCCCTACGAGGCCGAAGACAGCGCCATTCCCTTCGAGCGGTTCGTCAACGACCTCTCGCACTTCAAGTTCAGGGCGCTCCATACAGCGATCGACCGCGTGCTCTCGGCGCGAGGCATCGACCTCGTACGCACCGAGTGGCTCAAGGCCCTCGGCAAGGGCCTTCATGAGCTCCGCGTCCGTCATGACGCCGACGAGATCGCCCACATGTTCGGCGGGGCTCCGCCCGAGATCGGCGCCCCCTCCGAAAAGGTCCTGCTCCGGGTCTTCGTCCACTTCTACGGCGACATGGCGATCCTCCTGCTCGGTGGATACGACAAGGGCGCGGATTCGACGGAGCGCCGCCAGCAGCGGGAGATCGCCGAGGCCAGACGGCTTCTGGCAGAGTTCGCGGAACGCCGGCGCAGAGAGCGAGGTCAGGCATCGCGACTCAAGAACCACAAACGCCGGGATTGACGCTCCATGGGTAAAGCCCCATACTGCCTGCAACGGAGGAGTGCTCATGACACGTAGCTACAAGGACATCATGGCCGACCGCAGTGCCCGGCTTCCGCCGGAGTCGGCGGCGCAGCAGGAAGTCTTCGAGAAGGCCTATGACATCGCGCTGCAGGTCATCGATCTGCGTGAGAAGCACGGCCTCACGCAGGCGCAGCTCGCCGCGCGTTGCGGCATCGACCAGGGCGACATCAGCCGCATCGAGCGCGGCTCCACGAGCCCGACGTCCAGGACGCTGCAGCGCATCGCCGAGGCTCTGGACGCCGACGTGCGCCTCGTCGCCCGGGCGTCGTAGTCGGTCTCCTTTCTCAACCACACGCGCAAGACGCTCGGCGCTCTCACCGGCGCCCTCGGGGTCGAGCTGAGCATCGCCGAGCGGTAGGCGGCGAGAGCTCCACCCTGCAACGTCCCCCACCCGTCGGTACTCATCAAGTATCGCCGCCGGCGCGGGCCAACTGCAGACGTCCATGTCGAGAATCATGACGACGAACTGAGTGCCCGCGGTCAGGCCGAGCCTGGTGCGAATCTCCTGGGGGATGACGACCTGCCCCCTGGACGACATCCGGGATCGACTGATCGCGAAGAAGCCCTTGCATCGGAAGAACCTCGACCACGGAAGGAACCGGCCACTTCGCGGGTCGACACGCCGGAACGACAAAGGAGCGGCAAGCCGCTCCTTCATCTTGTCGCCGGCGCCGGGACTCCCAGTCCCCGGATCACTTACTACGCTGCTCCGCAGGTGCGACGTGCGCTCTGCTCGGCAGGTACGTGGTCGCAAGAAGGCTTTCCACCCCGCCGGTGACTATCCCAGTATACCCACCTCGATCACTGTCCGACAGAGGGCGGATCGTCGGGTACCTTCTCAGGCCGGTAGTGGCGTTGTCGCTTGAACCTCGCCGTCAGTCGTTTCGCGGAGATAGGCGGCATCAGCGTCGTCACGCGGTTACGCCATCGACGGCTTTCCTTGGCTGGGTACAGGTGTATGCCGATGCCGAGGTACTCGATCGTGACGTATTCCAGCGCGCCGGAGATCGCACCGCCGATCGCGGGAAGGCGCTCGGTTCGAGGGGGCCACGAGAGCCCGTTCATCACTTGGCGCATCTCCCTACCCCTTGCCCCACCGCCCACAGCGCCCGACTGCCCCGTGGCTCAGGGCCTATCCCGCCAGGGATGTGCGTGCGGGGCGTTCGTGTACCGAGCGGGGCGGTCGCGAGACGGTTCCCTCGTAGCCAAGCTACGCGGGAGCCGGGGAGGGGCCGCATCCGCGACGTGTCCACGGGCGCATCCGTGCGTGCAGACCTGGCGGGATAGGCCCTTGGTTGCACGTCGGCGACGCGCTCAGCGGCCGCCTCGAACGCGACACCACTGAGGTCGAGGCGGAGCCGGCCGCACCCGGCGTGCACCCCCCGGCTGACGGGCCGGCCTACTGATAGTCAGGGCTCGCGGCGAGGTCGTGGCCCTCCAGGCAGCGGTTGACACGCGCCTTGACCGCCGCCGCCGGCCTGCTACACTCCCCTCAGGGCCGGTGACTGCGTAGCGGGAGCCGGCCTCATTCGTGGGGCAACACGATCAGGCCTCTGCCCCACTCCTCTCTGTCCGGACCACGGCGCAGCTTCGCTTGGACGATGCTCCGATCTGGAAACGAGCGCTCTTCGAGCCCATCGATGCCACGCTGCCGTCTCCAGAGCAGACCCGGGTTGGCGTGCACTCGCTGCACGAATGCGGGATCTCGCCGAGCAGCGTGGCATCCAGGGTGCCGGCGTCGAGTGCGCGCAGAAACCGAAGCTGGCCAGGCTCCAGTTTGAGCACCACGCGCAGCATTGCCTCGGCCCGCCGCCGTGCGATCACAAGATCGACCGGCCGATCACGCCGTGCCAGCGCCACGACCTGGGAGCGCCAGTCCAGCGGCATCGAAGAGGTCACTGGCCAGGCCGCGTCGCGCCAGGGCGATGATCTTGCTGGCGGCGAGCTCCGCAAGGGCGAACGTCAGGACCGGCGGCGACGGATGCATCGAGGCCCCCGCCTTCGCCGCCTTCCAGCACGACGGGCTCAAGGTCTTCTTGGCGCCCGATCTGGCCTACGTCCACGACGGCGCCGTACACGTCATCGACTGGAAGACCGGGCGCGAGGACGACACCGATCCCATGCAGGTCCTGCTCCAGATGAGGTGGGCCCTCGAGACCTACGCCGAGCTCGAGGGCCTCGAGATCCGCGGCCACCTCGAATACGTCAACGCCGGGGTCGCCCAGGCGGTCGAGGCCAGCCCGGGCTTCAGGGAGCAGGCCGCGGAGACCGTGCGCGAAGGCGTCGCCCGCATGCGCGCGCCGCTCCCCGACCCGGAGCGCAACATCCCACTCGAGATGGCGGCCTTCGAGCGCCGCGAAACCATCCGCCGCAACCTGCTCCGCTACTGCGAGCGCAACACGCCGGCGGCGGTGCGGCTGGTCGAGTACTTTCAGTAGCCTCTTCCGGGAGCCTCCGAGCTCCTGCGGCACGACTCGCCGCTTGACTTCACGACACCAGTGGTACAATCAAAGCGGAATCCGGACTCCAGCCATGATCTGGACGACGGATTCCTCCGGGGGCCCACCAGCCCCCTTTTTCTTGCCTTCCTACAGAGCCGCACGATGCCTCGCTGGTCGCTGCTCGCCGCTTGCGTCAGCAGGAAGTGGCGCGAGGCGACGAAAGTACGACTGCCCGCCCGTCTTGCGCATGGAGGCGCCTGGGGCGATCGATAGAGCAGGAAGGCGACGAGGTCGGCGACCTGCACGAAGTAGGACTCGGCTGAGTCGCGGAAACTCGGATACTCGATGATGCGGTCGACCGGGATGTCCCGGTAGCCGGCGCTGACCTGGACCTGATCCGGACTGGGGTCGTGGCGGCGCGTCCGCCCGAGAAGGCGTTTGAGCTTCGTCTGATCGGTATCGTCGGGGAAGATCATGCCCTTCTCCCCGACGCCGGTCCCAGCGCGTCACCACAGCGCGACTGCCGGCTCGTCGATCTCGCACTCGTGCGCCGCGACAACCACCTGGGGGAGCGCAACGTCGCACAGCGCCTCGAGGAGGATGCCCTTGTTGCGGGGGTTCATCCTCGACATGGGGGCGTCGAGCATGAGGGGAGCATGCGTGTCGCCCGACAGGTGAAGCCCGACGCCCAGAGCCTGCCCGACGTTGTTGACGTGCGTGCACCACTCCGGCTCGCGAGTCACCCTCGCGCCGGGCACGACGGGGTACGCGCCGGACCAGCGCCGGCCGGCGGCCTCAGGCAGAAACCGCCGACGCTCAGTCCGCCCAACGTCACCTTGCCGATTCTCACCATGCGGGTATACTGCGCCTAAAGGTTCCACCCCGGCGATAAGAGGCCATGGGCCTCTTCCGAAAGGATAGCCGGGGTGGTCGCATTTCTGGGACCACCCCGGCGACTTCACCCAGCAATCACAAGTGGCGATTCGACCCAGTCGATGCCGGCGTCTGCGATGATGCGAAACGAGCGATCGTCCCCGCGTTCCCACTTTCGGTACATCGCCCAGGCGCAGTAGTCCGCCACCTGCAGGTTCACGTCTGCACGCGACGCATGGTGCAGGATGCGGTACGACACGCTCGCTGGGGTGTGCGCCTTCAGCGTCGTCCTCACTGCCTTGCGCACGGTAGCTCCACCGCTGCGCACGGGCAGAGAGTCGGTGACGAGGATGATCTGCCCGCCGGGCGCGGGCGTGGGCGTGGGCGCGCGTCCACCCAGCGCCTCTCGAACGAGCCGGTCGAACGCCGCGGAGTAGAGCCGCTCCGGGGACCGCAGTCCGCCGTCGAGCTCCGCCTTGCACGCTACGACGCAGATCAGCCGCATCCCGCCAACGTGCGCCGCGAGGCAACGAAACACGCGGTCGCGAACCGCTTGCCGGTCTTCGGACGCATGGAAGTACTCGAGGTCGAGACCATCCTCAAGGAAGTCGTACTTGACTTCCAGAAGACTCGGCAGATGCGTGAAGGGGCGCCGCATGAGCACGCCGGTCAGCAAGAAGTGATGCGTCCCGCCGCGGCCGAAGTCGAAGTTGCCGGCCTCGTCGATGTAGAGGTACGTCGTACAGGGTGCAGGTTCGCGTGTCGAGGTCATGATCGCCCGAGCGTAGCAGCGCTGTGGTCCGAAGGGGAGATCGACGATGCTTCGGCAGGCGCCGCTCGGCCGCTTCAGCGGCTAAGGGCCCAGGCGCAGAGGCTGCCGACGCAGACGCGCGTCTCGACGAACGCCGCCTCCTCCGCGCTCAGTTCGAGGATCCTGCGCGTGATCTGGCTCCAGGATGCCTTCGCGTTCCCGACCAGCGCGCCGGCGGCAGCGACGACCTCACCCTGCTCGAGGCCTCCTTCCAGCACCGCGGCGTCCTGGTGTGTGGCGGCTGCCGCTTCACCACGGTGAAGGCGACCCCGCGGTCGAAGACCATCACCCGCGGGATGCCGCCATCCAGTCTTGGGTCTTGAGGGAATGCGACGTGTCGATCGCACGTGTGCATCTCGGCCACCTCGAAACACCCTCGTCTACGCCCGAGACGGCGACTATGCGCACCTGCCCGTAGACGAAGACATCAGCGCCGCGGTGGACGCGCTGAAGCCGTCGCGCCACTTCGAGGCGGTCACGGACGGGGTCGATGTCGTGCCTGGGTGTGGCGATTCCGTGACGGCGAGACCCAGACGACTCCCTTTGGCTCCGAAGCAGCCATGCGGGCAGTATCCCCAACTTGGTATGACTGCACAAGCCTGGACACGCCGACTGAAGTGGGTCCAACGTGTCGGCCTGCGCTCACTCGAACTCCTCGGACTCATCGGCGGTGTAAAACAGGTGCAGGTCGTCGCCGGTGAGGACGCTTTGGTCCGTGCTGAGGAGGTACTGCTCCGCGTCTCGCCGAAGCCGGGCGGCGTCGATGTCCATGGCGGCCAGCTTCCGCGTCACGGCGTGCTCGTGCAGCAGCGCCTTGGCGGCGTCGAACAAGGTCCGGCTGCCGTGAAGGAACACGCCTTCCCGAAGGATCTTGCAGGCCACCATCTTCTTGAAGGTGTCGAAGCCCGCCTGCTCGCGCAGGCGCTGGAACCGTTTGACGATGTAGTCGATCTCCTCCCTGGCGGAAGGATCGATGAGGTGACGGTACTTCTGCTGGTAGATCGATTCGTCGAGCTGCCGCGGCAGAGCGTCCGGCGCCGCATCGTCGACGATGACGACCAGGTCGAGGTCGGAGCCGCGGACCATCTTGCCGGTGCTGCGCTCCGGCCGCGGGACGTCGTGGGCCATCTCGTACACCACGTCTCCGGCGATGAAGACGCAGAAGCGCTGCTCCGGCGGCGGGTCGTCCGCGACCCGGGCGGCGACGCCGGCCGCCAGATCGAGCTTGGCCCGGCTGACGGCCTGGATGTGAGCGAGGACCTCCGCTGCTTTGCCGTCGAGCGCGGTGGTGTCGCCGGCAAGCCCCACGGCCGAGTACGTCAGGAACTCACGCAGGATCGACGGCGAGAGCCGCGCGAAGCCGTCGACCTTGCGATCGAGCCTCAGGTAGCGCGCGCCCACCTTTCTGACCGCCAGGCGACTCGAGAGCATCGCCGCCTTCCAGCAGTCGAAGACCTCGTCTTTCGTCTGCGCTTGCAGCTCGGCCCCCGTGAGTGGGCCGAGCTGCTCGACGAGGCGTTCGACCCTGTCTTCGGTGGTCATGCCCGGCGAGGTCCAGACTCCGTTCCGGCCGGTCGGCGGTCTCGTAGGCTAGCCGACGAGACCGCCGACGGGATCCCTGGCGAACGCAAGGTCGGCGACGCGTCCGTAGGGCTCGCCGCGGTGATCGACGATCCGGCAACCCTTGGCCGCGACCGCGTCCCGCTCGGCGAGCACCCCGGCGGCCGCGTCTTCATCGAGCACGTAGACGAGATCGCCGCCGCCGGCCGCGTACCGCTGCCCGTAGCTGATGGGCACGTCGCAGGTGACCTCGCCGAGGATGGACTCCGCCACGGGGCCGGTCTTGCGCGCGCCGTTCGCCAGCAACACCACCGTGCGCGCCTCGTAGACCAGCTCCGTGCCCATGGAGATGGCATACCAGGGGCTGTCCTGCTTCGTGGGGAAGTGGCCGTCGGCGACCGCGTTGTCCACCGTGTTGTCGTCGAGCTTCACCAGCAGCACCCGCTTGCCGGCGAACGGGATGCCGCTCTCGTGGAACGCCACGTGTCCGCGCCCGCCCACGCCGACGACGTGCAGGTCGATGCCGCCGGCGGCGACGATCTTCCTGTCGTAGGCGTCGAGGACGTTGTCCTTGATCTCCCGCAAGACGCCGGTGGCGCCGGCGTCGATGACGACCGCCTTGCCCTTGTCCGCCCCCTGGAGCTCGTAGTCGTCCGGCTGTCGCTCCAGGGCGGCCACCAGCTCGGTCTGGTCGACGAGCGTCCCCCACGGGACGTTGGTCTCGGCGAACTTCCGTCGCATGAGCCCGAACAGCTCCGTGGTCATGAAGAAGCTGTAGGACTCGCGGTTCAGGGTGCGCTGCTGGGCGTTCTCGCCGGGCAGGCCGACGTACTCGTCCAGGTTGAAGGTGCGGACGCGGCCGGCGTCGATGCTGCCGGCGTTGAATGCCTTGGCCAGGTGCTTGTACAGGCCCGTGGGCGAGTTGCCGGTGGCCAGACCGAGCACGTACCCGGGCTTGCTCGCCTGCTTCTCCTCGATGTCGGCGGCGACGATATCGGCGGCCACCGCGCTCATCTGGTCGAAGTCGCTCGTGACATGGATCGTGAACGGCATGAAGGTCCCTTCCTGGACGTTCCCCTTGCGGGTAGTCGGTTCGATCAGCCGATGGCGTCCTTCACGACGCCGGCGACCAGCTCGCAGTACTTCTCCGTCGCTTCCTTCGTCGGCCCCTCCACCATGACCCGGCACATGTTCTGCGTACCGGAGTAGCGGACCAGCACGCGGCCTTCGTCCTTGAGCTCGGCTTCGACCTGCGCGATCACCGCGACGATCTGCGGCACGGTGGCGATGTCGGGCTTGCTCTTGACGTCGACGTTGATGAGCTTCTGCGGGAAGACGTCCATCAGCGTGGCGAGCTCGGAGAGCGGCTTGCCGCTCTTGAGCATCGCCGCGAGCAGTTGCAGGGCGGTGAGGATGCCGTCGCCGGTGGTGTGGTGGTCGAGGAAGATCACGTGGCCGGAGTCCTCGCCGCCGATGACCGCGTCGAGACGCTGCATGTCCTCGAGCACGTAGCGATCGCCCACCTTGGAGGCGTGGTGCTTGAATCCGTACTTCTTGCAGGCGACGGTGAGGCCGAGATTGCTCATGACAGTGCTCACGAGCAGGTCGTTCTTCAGCTTGCCCTCTTCCTTGAGCTGACGGGCGCAGATCATCAGGATCTGATCGCCGGTGATCTCGTGGCCGTTCTCGTCGACGGCGATCAGGCGGTCGCCGTCGCCGTCGAAGGCGAGACCCACAGCGGCGCCCTCGTCCACCACCGCCCTTCTCAGGTCGGCGGTGTGCTGGGAGCCGCAGTCGCGATTGATGTTGAGGCCGTCGGGCTCGTTGTGGATGACGGTGAGCTCGGCGCCCAGCTCGGCCAGGGCCTCCGGAGCGACCCTGTACGTGGCGCCCTCGCTCACGTCCATGGCGATCTTCATGCCCTCGAGCGAGAGGCTGCGAGGAAAGGTGTTCTTGAGAAAGACCACGTACCGACCGTGTGCGTCGGTGAGCCGGTAGGCTCGCCCCATCTCGTGGGACGCGGGCACCATGTCGGGCAGCTTGCCCCCCAGCATGAGATCCTCGATCTCCTGTTCCTGCTCGTCGGAGAGCTTGAACCCCGCGCCGGAGAAGACCTTGATGCCGTTGTCCTGGTAGGGATTGTGGGAGGCCGAGATGACCATGCCGGCGTCGGCGCGCATGCTCTCGGTCATGAAGGCGATGCCGGGGGTCGGCAGCACGCCCACCAGCAAAGGGTCGCCGCCCATGGACGTGATGCCCGATTCCACGGCGCTCTCGAGCATGTAGCCGGAGATGCGCGTGTCCTTGCCGATGACGACCCGGATGGTGTGGCCCGTCTTCCTGAAGACGTACGCGACGGCTTGGCCGAGGGCGAACGCCGTGGCGGCGTCCATGGGGTAGCGATTGGCCTCCCCCCTTATGCCGTCGGTGCCGAACAGCTTACCCATGGCTTCTCCTCCCTGTCAGGAGATCATCACTCCTTGTCAAAGACACGCAGCGGCTGCAGGAGCGCTCCAGCTTGGCTGCACAACGTATCGACGACCTGTTGCAGCCACGCGACGCCCAAGGCGGCTACGTCGGCGGGCAGCTTCTGGATGGTCCGCGTGTAGTCGGTGAGGTCGGCGGTCGCCTCGACACCGCCGCCACCGCCGCCGATCGCCTCATGGAACGCCGCCAGGAAGGCCTCCCTGCCGGCGGCCGGCGGCGCCGCCTTGAACAGGCCGCAAACATCGTCGATCCCCTCGCGCAGCGCCTGCCGGCCGGCGTCGGTCGGAGGGACCTTGGCGGCCATCGCCGTGAGTCGTGCGATGCGCTCCCGCCGCGCCAGCGCGAGCATCTCGAGGGCGCCCTCGTAGACGAGACCGCCCAGCTCCTGAGCGGCGAAGAACGGCCGGCGCACGTGGACGTACCATTGCTCGAGCGCCACAAGGTTCGCCAGGTAGACGATGTTGTTGGCGGCGACGCGGGTCAGATCCTGGTATGCGTGCGGGGCGTGATCGCGCTCGAGGCCGGGGTGCGACTTGCTGACGACCAGCTTGCCGTCGGCGGGCACGTCGCGCCGCAGGATCGACCCCGCCGCCGCCACCGTGCCGTAGCCCAGCCGCAGCGGCCCGACGGCGCCGCCCTGGCCGCCGAGGAAGATCCGCGGCTGGTCGAGCATGACGCCGCGCGGCACGTCGCCGAAGAGCGACGCGGTGGTCTTGTCGCCGTCCGGCGTGAAGTTGAAGTGGATGTAGGAGCTGCCCACTTCGCTGTGGTCTTTGCGGCTCGTGCCGCCGGACATGAGGCAGTCGCACAGATTGACAAGGCTGCCGAGCGTGACGAACGGGAAGAGGATGGTCTGTTTGAGGCCCACGCAGTGCGCGCCGTTGGCCTCCTCCTCGAGGAGGCAGCCGTCGCGCACCTGCGCCGCCGGACCCATGTTCGCCTTCTCGAGGAAGACCGACCTCTTGAAGGAGCCTCCCTTCAGCTCGACGTCGGGGCCCAGAAAGCAGTCATCGACGGTGACGGGAGCCTCGGCGCCCAGCGTGACTCCGGCGGAGATCACCGTCGCGGCGCCATAGATGCGGCAGCCGGGATAGAGGGTGACGCCGTGCCCCGAGATGCGCTCGAGCGCCACCTCGGGGCCTATGTCCAAGGTCAGGGGGTTCGGTATGTCGACCCCCTTGTCCATGAGCTGCACGATGGCGTCGTGGCTTCTTGGCTGCAATCGCCCTGGCTCGTGGTGCATGGTCCGTTCTCGATCGATCGGCGGTTGTCGGATGGTCTTACGGCGGAATGCCGAGGATAGCTGACGCGCACACTCCCGCAACGAGGGTCGTGTGTCAAGCGCGCCGGAAACCGCCGCCAGGTGGTGTACAGCGACCCCGGATGAGCTCGACGAGTCAGACGGCATCTGCCCGCGCTTCCCCGGCGCCCGCGTCCACGACGCCACCTTCTGGCTCGGCCGCAGCAGAGCCGCGCTGATGACGACCGTCCATGGAGCCTGGGTCGACGTCTTCTGGTTCAGCGTCTTCCACGAGCTGGGTCACCTTCTGCTGCACGGCCGGCGGCAGGTCATCCTCAAGGACGACGACGCCGATCCCGCGCTCCGGACCCTGGAGGACGAGGCGGACCGCTTCGCGACCGACTCCCTCATCGCGCCCCGCGACTACCAGCGCTTCGTCGCGGCGGGCGACGTCTCGCAGGCAAGCATCCAGGCCTTCGCCGCCGGGGTCGGCATCGCCGCGGGCATGGTCGTCGGCCGCCTCCGGCACAACGACCATCTGAGGCACGACCGCTGCAACGAGCTGAGGACCCGGTTCACCTGGGCCTCAGAGACTACGGCGACGCCTTGACGGCGCGCCGCCCGCCGGCGATGTGAGAGCCGGAGCGCTCGGCCGGCTCATGCGTCCGCGTCGGCGAGCACAGTGAAAGCCATGACCGACGTCGCGACTGGGCCGCCGGTCACGGCGTCGCCCACGGCGCTGACGGCCCACCGTCAGGTCCTGTGGCGGATCTTCCGTCCGAGCCGTCATCTATGATTATCTGCTCAGCCTCGATCGCCGCGGGAGCGCGTCGACCCGCTCTGCGCGGATCCCGGAGACGCGGACTCCGCCGCGCCGGCGGCAGCGAGGAGCTCCGCGAGGGGCCGCGACATCGACCATTCGGAGGTGCAGTTGGGCGTACGGCTGTTTGCCGCAGGCGGGGTGACGTGGGTCGTGTACATGCCGACAGGCCTGGCCAACGACACGATGTGGCCACACATGGACTGGATCGAGGCCTTGGCCACGGTCAGCGCAGAGGCGGAGACGCCGGAGGAGGTGGAGTGGCGATGAGCGCGTTCGAGATCAGACCCTATCCCGACTTCTCCTGGTCGATGAGCCGGCAGCGCAAGCTCGACCGCTGCCCGCGCGCCTACTTCTACGGCTACTACCTCTCGCACAACGGCTGGCTCGACGACGCCCCGCCCAAGTCGCGGACGGCCTACCGGCTCAACAAGCTCACCTCGCTGGACGCGCTCCTCGGCCAACAGATCGACGAGCGCGCGAAGGAGCTGGAGGCGGCCGCGCGCAGCGGCAAGCCGCTGCCCACGGCCGCGGATCTGGAGCAGCGGACGCGAGCGGCGCTGCGACAGGCGTGGCGGACCTCGAAGTCCGGCCGCGCCGCGTTCGAGCACAAGCCAAGCAAGGTCGTCATGCTCCGCGCCCTGTACCTCGAGCAGGACACGCAGCCCGAGGTGGACCGGCTGAACGAGAAGGCCGGGCCCTGCATGGCGGGCCTCCTCGCCACGTCCCACTGGGAGCGGCTGTACGCCTGCGGCGACGCCGGCCGCATCGAGATCCCCGCCTTCGCGAGCTTCCAGCACGACGGGCTCAAGGTCTTCGCCGCGCCCGACCTGGCCTACGTGCACGAGGGCACGGTGCACGTCATCGACTGGAAGAGCGGGCGCGAGGACGACACCAACCGCGTGCAGGTACTGCTCCAGGTGTGGTGGGCGCGCGCGACTCACCCCGCGCTCGAGGGCCTTGCTCTCCGCGGACACATCGAGTACGTCGCCGCCGGGCGGACCGAGCCCGTCGACCCCGCCCCCGACTTCAAGGCGGAGGCCGCGCGCACTGTGCGCGAGGGCGTGGCGCGCATGCGCGCCCTCACGAGCGACCCGCAGCGTAACATCCCTTTGGAGATGGAGGCGTTCGAGCAGCGCGAGAGCGGGCTCTGCAGGACGTGCGACTTCGCGCCTATCTGCCAGTAGCCACAGAGACGCGCCGAGGCGACGATCCTCGGGCGGCTCGCCGCGCGCTGCGCCGCGGCCGACACACCCCGTTCCCGCAACGTCTCCCGTACCCTGCCATCGTCATCCTGGCGCACGGCGCGAAGATCCGCGCACGCCGGCGTCATGAGGAGTCCGCACACGCGACCCCGCCGAGCTCGCCGGAGCCATCGCGCAGCCGACGGACGGCGTCCCCGATCGATGTCTCCTGATCGACCAAACGGCCACCGGGCGCCGGCTCTCGACGACGAGGCGGGCTCCCGATCCCCCTGCCGATTCCAGTCTTCGCGCATCGCTGCCGATACGCACAGCGGGAGTTGCTCGAGACGGCGCACGGCAGTCAGACTGGGCGCCGCCACACGAAGCAGGAGATGACCATGGGGACTGACGAGAGAAGAGCGCTCGGCGAGCCGGCGGACGGCGACGCCCCGACCATCCCCTCCGGGCGGGGGAGGCTCCGTCCGCCCGTGCGAGCGCTCAGGAGAGCGCGCAGCGCGGCGCTGCTGGCGTGCCTGGCGATCGTCGCCGGGTTCGCGGCCGCGGCCGCCGCGCCGGCCCACGCGGCCGCCGCGCCGGCTCCCGCCGCGGCCGGCCGGGCCGCGTCCGCGGCCTCCCCGGCCGCCACGGCCGCCCACGGGCTGAGCGCCCGCGAGCACGCGGCGGCGATCGTCCTCGCGCGCGAACGCACCCGCTTCCTCGCGCGCTTCGCGAGTCACCCGGATCGCCCGTTCACGACGTCCTTCATGGCGTGGCGCCGCGCGCTCGACGCCTCGCGCCTGCACCGCACCCTCGAGGGGATGCCCAAGGGCGGCATGCTCCACATCCACTCCACGGCCACGGGGAACGCCGAGTGGATCGTCGCCCGCGCCTTCACCGAGCCAAGCTGCTTCATCTACTGGGGCCCGGCCAGCGACACGTACTTCCGCGGCCAGCTGGACTTCTTCCCCACCGGCGAGGCGCCGCCCGGGTGGATCGCCGCCGACGAGCTCGAGGCCGCCGTGCCCGGCCTGCGCGGCCGCCTGTTGCGCCTCTACACCATGGGGCCCGAGGACGAGTCCCAGCCAGACCCGTGGAAGGAGTTCGAGGCCATCTTCACGCGCATCGACGGCCTCGTCTCGTATCGCCCCGTCTTTGTCGCCCAGTACACGCACGCCTTTCTGCGTCTCGCCCGCGACGGCGTCCAGTTCGTCGAGCTGCGCACCAGTCTCAGCGCCGTCCACGCCGAGGACGGCGGCCTCATCATCGACGAGGGCGTGCTCGATCTCTATCGCCAGGCGCTCGCCGCCGTGCGCGCCCGCTACCCCGACTTCGACCTGCGGCTCATCCTCAGCGCGCGGCGCACCGGGACGCTCGCGCAGGCCGCCGACAAGCTCGCCCGCCAGCGCAGACTGGCGGCGACCGCCGCGGACCTGTTGTACGGCTTCGATCTCATCGGGCAGGAGGACGCCGCCAACAGCACGGCGTTCTTCGCGCCGGTGCTCGCCTCGCTGCCGCAGGTCCCGCTACTGCTGCACGGTGGCGAGAGCGTCTCGCCGGCGAACACGAACGTCCGCGAAGCGCTCGAGCTGGGCGCCCGGCGCATCGGGCACGGCGTCAACATGGGCCTCTTCCCCGGGCTCGAGGACGAGGTGCGCGAGGCCGGCGTCACGATGGAGGTGTGCCCGCTCAGCAATCAGGCGCTACGCTACGCGCCAGACCTGCGCCGACACCCCGCGAAGGGCTGGCTGCGGCGCGGGATGCGGGTCGTGCTCGGCTCCGACGACCCGGCCATCTTCGGGAGCACCGGCCTCACCGACGACCTCTCGGTCGCCTACCTGTCGTGGGGCATCGGCCTGCGCACGCTGAAGCGGATGGCGCTGCGCTCCATCACCGCCAGCAGCCTGCCGCGGGACCGCAAGGAGCGCCAGCGCGCCATCTTCGAGCAGCGCTGGCGCCGCTGGGTCACCGTCGTGGCCGCGAGCGGCCGCGTCGCGACGCGGTAGGCGGCGCGCTCGTCACCCCTCGCGGAGCACCCCGCCCTCCGCCCAGTCTTCCCGGGAGTGATCGGCGAAGCCGACTGTGGGCGCGGACCTTCGGCTCAGCCGATCGGTTCGCGCTCACTGCTTTCTGCGAGCCTCCTCTTCCGGCGCCGTGCGCACGACGAACAAGCGGCTCGCCCCCGCCCCTCCCTCGATCGCCCCCAAGGTCGCCGTACGCAGAGGTGAGATCGGGCTCGAGCCTGGCCGCGTCGAAGACCACGACCCGCGGTTCCCACTCGGGCTCACCGCAGCGCAGGGTGACAGCCTCGGCGTGGGCGTGCGCGGCGCCCTCGGTGATCGCCGAGAAGCGGAGCCCGGACCGAAGGACGGCCGTCCCCTGCCGTCCACACACCTGGCCGCGCACGCACGGCAGAGACCGGGGACGACGGCCTGCTCAGGCGCGGGGACGTGCGCGAGCGCCCCGCGCCTTCCTCGCCGGGCGACCCCGCCCCCGTCCCGTCGCCCGGCAGCATGGCGCGTCGCCGCCCTCCTCCAAGCCCTGAGCCCTGGGCCCACCGCGCGGCGGGTGCGCGGGCGGCCCCGGCGGCCCGCGAGAGAGAGAGAGAGAGAGGGGGGGGGGGGGGGGGGGGGGCCGGGGGGGAGGGGGGAGGGTGGGCGGGCGCCC
>Ga0247841_10002805_pt1 | contig 33654 bp, 34 predicted proteins | sample LaCruzMarch2015__2_FD_192410 | JGI IMG/M metagenome (GOLD analysis project Ga0247841, IMG submission 192410) | Freshwater microbial communities from meromictic Lake La Cruz, Castile-La Mancha, Spain - LaCruzMarch2015_18m | ecosystem: Environmental > Aquatic > Freshwater > Lake | place: Spain...
GCAAATTTTGCCTTCGGCAGCCCTTTCTAAAGAAAGGGCTGGATTAACCCCGCCCATCCTAATTGGTTAGAAGAATATAAAAGGATGGGCGGCCCAAAGGGCAAATTTTGCTATTGCAAAATTTGGGATTAAAATAGAAGCATTGCTATTTCGTAATTTTTAGTATAATATAAATTAGATGAAGTTATCAAATAAAGGATTTACATTAGCAGAATTAATACTGACTGCGGCAATTATGGCATTTGTTTTATCAGGTCTTCTAACATTGCTTATAAATTGTCTTTTTTTAAATATTGCAAATAGCAACGTTAGTATTGCTGCTGCTCATGCACAATATGCTTTAGAAGAGATTAAAAATACTAATTTTACCAGTATTCAAAGTCAAACGTGGGATAAAACAATAATATCTACCAAAGGCTTAACGCCTTTAGATTCAGAATCTATTGTCGTTAATGTTACAGGCGTAAAAGTTTTAGATGTTGCTGTAACCGTGAACTGGAAAGACCGCGGACTACGCAATAGAAACTTAGTCTTCGAGACTTTGCTTACTGAGCCATGAGAGCTTTTACACTTATAGAGCTTTTAATCGTCATTTTAATATTCAGTTTTATTATGGCTGTAATATTAGGTATTTTACATGTTTCAAATTTGAACTTAGATTCAACTTTAGGCATGTTACAATTAACACAGGAAGTTCGTCTTGTGATGGACGGAATGACGCGGGAAGTAAGGCAAAGTAGCTATAATCAAGCAACTGTAAGTAACGCTGGATCAAAACTCGATTTTTACATCCCTAATATAACTCCCATCATAAGCTATTATGTTCAGAATAATCAGCTTATTCGTGAACACTCTCCTGGGAACAAAAAAGTTTTGGCAAATAATATAAGCCAAGCAACCTTTGTTGCAAATTCAAGTATATTGCAAATTAATATTACAGCAGCCAAGACCACTATAAGAAATATACCATTATCCTTTTCTTCGATGCAGCAGGTTAAATGGAGAAATTAAATTAAGATATGGATAAAAAAGGCGTTGTTTTAATTATGTGTTTCATGGCGATCGCTATTCTTACAATATTAGGTACAGCGATACTTTCTGCGAGTATTTCTGAAAACGCATTTGCTAAACGTTATTCAGAATTTACCCAGGCTTTTTGGTTAGCTGAGGCAGGGATTAATCAAGCATTAAATGGACTCAGGGGCAGTTATGCATTGTCTAGTGTCGTTAGCACAGCTTTAGGCGCAGGAGGTTATTCAGCTACTATAGTGGGTAATCCGGATGGAAGCCGCACAGTTACTGCGCAAGGTTTTATACCTTTTACTGCTCCATTTCGTGTGCAAAGGGTTATTCAGGCGACTATGAATAAACTTTCTATGGTTCCCGCCAACTTTTATGACGATGCTCTGTATTCAGCTGGCAATATAGATATAAGCGGCAATGCTTACGATATAACAGGCAATGTTATTTATGGTGGAACAATTACCTCAAATACAGGTAATATTAACGGCACAATTACACATGATCCTACGATTTCTCCTCTAGCGTTATTAAGTTTCGATCAATTACGTACTATCAGTCAGAGTCAAAGTAATTATCATGATGATCATCATCTTAATGGTCCTTTTCCTGCTTCTTTTTGGTATGACGAATCTACAGGCGTACCAAACGTTGTTTTCCTGGAAGGTAATTTAGACTTAAGCGGAAAATCTGTAGTTGGGGGATTCTTTGTAGTAGGGGGCGAAGTGACATACGACGCAGTTATCAGCGGTAATGTTAACGTAAATGGATGCATATACACACGTGGGAATTTTACAATAAATGGCGGTGGGAATGCTTTAAATATTGATGGAGGAGTCTGGGCAGGTTTGGGAACTACGTTAAATGGTAACGCCAAGGTTTCTTATAACAATACTCATATGCAGGCAATAAAGAATTTGGGTATTGATACTAATGCTCAGGTTATGTTTTGGCAGGACATGCAAAACCCTTATACGCTATAATTAAACGGGAGGTTTTTAAAATCCGCCATTGCAACCAATTTGCACCTAACTTTACAATTCATGCCTGGCACTATTTGTAAAGTTAGGGATTTTTTTACATTTTAAGAATTATGTCCTTTTTTGCTGATTTTTGATATAATAGTATTTGTTCTAGAGGTTGAATTATAATCTTAATCTGGATCTCAAATGCAGTTCTAAAGGTTTCTTATGCGCTTAATATCTCAAAAAGGCGTTACCTTGGTAGAAATGTTACTTGCAGCAGTAATTCTTTCCTTTGCAGTTTGTGGCATACTTGCGCTGTATGTAAATTGTTTTGGATTAGTCTCAATTTCAAAAAATACAAGCATTGCTGCCAATACTAGCCAAGGATTAATGGAAGAAATACGCAATACTCCATTTCCGCAAATAGTCGATAATTATAATAACGTCAATTTTACAGTTAATACCATGCCTTCTAACAGGGGGGTAGTCTATGTTGATGATACAGACCCTGAACTTTTACGTGTTACTATAAGCGTTTGCTGGAACCAAAAAAACAGAATCTTTGGAGAAGACAAAAATCTAAACGGAGTTTTGGATGCAGGGGAAGATACAAATAATAACGGTATAATTGATTCTCCTGTTCAGATTATTACGTTAGTAGCTAATAGGTAACGATATGAAAGGTTTTACATTAATAGAAATACTTGTAGCTAGTCTAATCATGAGCATTATTATGGGAGCGTTGTTCGCTAGCCTGTCTATTGGACAAAACTCCTGGTTTAATGGAGATGCTGTGATTGAGCTGCGCGACCAGACAATACGCTCGATCATGACTATGGATAAGGAACTAAGCGCAACCAGGCCATCAAAAATAAACTTAGCTATTGGCGCGACAAGTAACACCATTACATTTTATCTGCCGCAAGATAATAACGGAGACGACAGTATAGTGGATTCTGCCGGTGATATAGAATGGTCTGAAGCTGTAACCTATTTACTGAATGATTCGAATCAGATTATACGCTCCTCCGGAGGCACAAACAAGGTAATCGGTATTAGTATCAACACTCTGCTATTTACCAGAACCGAAAATAGGATTATGCAGGTAGACATTACAGCACAAAAAACAGCTCTATCAAAACGGCAAATACAAGATATGGAACAAGCTATTATAAAAATAAGGAATTAATATATTTAATCCAATGACAAACATGAGAAGCGAAAAAGGAATAATACTAATCTCTGTTTATATGGTACTGCTAGTATTGTCTATTTTTGCGGCAACACTTCTTAACAGGAGTATTTACCAGAATAGAGCTGTTTTTGTTTTTAAAAGACATACTCAAGCATTTAATCTAGCAGAGGCTGGTCTTGACAGGACAATTAACTGGCTCAGGGCTCAGGGTTCACCCCCTATCGGCAACTACAACAATCCTTGGGGAGGAGTTCAAAACTTAGGCACAGGTACTTATTCTGTCGCAGTCACTGACCTGGGATCTCCTGGCGGAGCCGCGCAGATAAGAAGATACAAAATAACTTCCACTGGAACAGTTGAAACCGTAAACCAGGTGTTAACGAATTATGTCCAGACAGACAATTATGCCAGGTATATATGGTTTACTGACAGGGAAACTTATAACGGTACAAGTGTATGGTTTTGGAACCAGGATAATCTAAACGGCCCCACGCATACAAATGGGCATCTTAATATAGCAGGTAATCCTACCTTTGCAGGAATTGTGCAATCTACAGACGATTATATAAGATTTTTTAATAACGGCAATAACATCAATTTAAGTCAGTTAAGCAACCTTCCATATGACAATCCGGATTTTCAACAAGGTATGGTTTTTGGCGCTAGCCAATCTAATATGCCATCGCAGGCCTTAAATTTAAGAGCTGCTTCTTCTAGCGGAGGCATCAGGCTTCAAGGCAATACTGTAGTTGTCCTTAATTCAGATGGTACAATGAATGTCACAAACAGCAAGAAAAAATGGAGTAATAGAAATATGGCTTTGCCTGCTAATGGCGCGCTTTTCGTAGATACAGGCACATTGACTATTTCTGGAACGCTAAATGGCAGGCTGACAGCAGGTGCTAGTAGAGATGTAATTGTCCCTGACTTATTAGTTTATGCTAATGATCCGCGCACCGATCCTTCTTCGACTGATACTATGGGCCTTATTTCAGAAGAAGATGTGGTAATCCGTGATTATGCCCCAAGCAATATGGAAATAGATGCCTCTATCATGGCTTTAAATACCTCTTTTATGATGGAGAATTGGTGGATTGGCCCCCCAAAGGGAACGCTTACAGTCTTAGGTGGGATTATTCAGGATGAACGAGGGCCCGTTGGTACATTTAATGGCTTTAATGGGCAGAAAGTAAGCGGCTATTCTAAAAGCTACTCATATGATTCACGACTGCTTAGTAATCCACCGCCTTTTTTCCCTACCACAGGGGATTATATTACGCTATCATGGGAGGATTAGCACATGAAGATTAAGCTGATACTTGCTTTAACTGCGCTGTTAATTATTTTGATGTTTATCATCTTTTTCCTAGGCCAATGGGGCCATAAAACAGTTTCTTTACCAGAAAATTTAGTCATAGAGAATAAGCAAGTGCCAAAGGAAACGCAGAAGTGGCAATGGCCTATATCGCAAACGCCATCGCCTCAGCAGAAACTGCCAATAGCAAAAATACCACCATCGCTTCAGCAACAATTACCGACAGCACAGATGTTGTCACCTCAGCGGGCAATCACCATAATTGAAGAGCCCAATAAAAAAAATAAGGTTTTGCCTGTTATTCTTGATAGAGAGAATAAGAAAAAGATATCAGAAAGTTCTTCATCATCAGAAACAACAACGGAAGCTGATACTGAAAAAACTTCTCTTGAACCCGAAGCAGGTATCACAATAATTAACAAACAACCAACGACCGAAGAAAAGAAAGAAATGAACGCCAAAGGCATAATTATTTATTAGTCACTATTCCTATGAAAAGAAAATCAAAAAATCAACTAAAGAAAATTAAGCAAATGCAAATTAAATACAAAGATATGATATATAAGTATAGGCTTTTGTCTTATTTTATGGATAACATTCCAGATGTTATCTATTTCAAGGATAGAAAAGGGGAATTAGTTTTAGTAAATCAGGCTCATGCAAAGGGCCTAGGCATGAAGCCGGAGGATGTTGTCGGAAAAACAGATTTCGATTTTTTTCCAAAAAATAGGGCTGAAAGAATGGCTAAAGATGACTTATATGTCATAAAAACTGGAAAGTCCATGATTGATAAAATAGAAAGAGCTACGCGGCCAGACGGAGTGGATAATTATGTATCTACAACTAAAATACCAATACGCGATGAAAGAGGAGATATTATAGGCTTGGCAGGGATTACTAGAGATATTACTAAGCGCATGCAGTTAGAACATTTAGAGAAAGAAAAAGTTCGCGTTGAAAAAAAATTGGAAATGCTTGAAACCATGAACAAGATAAAATCAGATTTTATCTCAACTGTTTCACATGAACTCAGAACCCCGCTTGCAATTATAAAACAGTTAATTGCGCTTATTTTTGAAGAGACAGCCGGTCCAATCAACGATAAGCAAAAAGAGATGATTAAAAAAATCGAAAACAATATAGAACGATTGAAGAAGCTGATAGAAGATTTGCTTGATATATCCAGAATAGAACGGAACAAACTAGAATTACGCTATTCTCTCATTAATCTTAATGATTTATTGAAAGATTCTTCAGGGTTCTATCAAAAATTAGCGGAAGAAAAAGGCGTAGAATTAAATTATGATTTACCAAAAAAAGATATTAATCTTTTTGTTGATGCAGATAGAATAAACCAAGTTATCTCTAATTTTATTAATAATGCTATAAAATTTACAGAGGAAGGCGGAAAGATTTCTGTAGAAATTAAAGTTTTAGAAACAAAGATTAGGGTGGGAGTAATAGATACAGGCATTGGCATTGCTAAATCAGACTTGCTTCAGCTTTTTAATAGATTTGTGCAGGTTTCCAATGTTGGTGACACAGGAAAAGAAGGTGTAGGATTAGGGCTATCAATTGCAAAAGAACTTGTGAAAAGGCATGGAGGCGAAGTTTGGGCTGAATCTAAATTAGGCGTGGGCAGTAAGTTTTATTTTACCTTGCCTCGTTTTTATACATCTGACGTACTGGACAAAGAAATCAAAGATAAGATAGCTAGTTTCTTAAATAAAGGCATAACTCTACAGTTTATTAATTTAATAATAGTTGATTATAAAGAATTCAAAAAAAGGATAAAGATTGATTCTAAAAAATTGTTTAAAGATCTGGAGCTTATTATAAATAAGACATTTAAAAGAGGCTGTAAGGATAATTTAGTAACCTCGGCAGATGTTAAAAATGGGAAATGTAGCATCATTCTTCCTGGATTAGCAGAAGAAAAAAATGCTCAGCTTATCCAGTTATTTAAGGATCAAATAAGAAGTTATTTTATGGATCAGAAAATTGAATCTGTTTTTGTAAATCTTGGAGTTTTGTCATACTCAACAAAAGTTAGTTTACCTGTGACCAGGCGTTTTTCTGCCAAGTTTTCCATCAAGGAAATGTATGTTGGTTTAGAAATGAGGCGATTCAAAAGAATCCTTTATAAGACAAGGGTTAAAATTTTTCTTCCTAGAAATAAAGCAGAGACGCAGCAGACTGTGGACATTTCTGAAGGAGGGATTTGTTTTGTAACCAGAAAATTGTTAAAGACAGATTCGCAGATTAACATCAGACTAGAGTTTGATAAAACTAAAGAGCCTGTTATTCATGCTAATGCGCGCGTAGCCTGGATAAAAAAGATAGAGTCATTATCAGGAGAACCTCTTAATAAATATAAGGTAGGAGTAGAATTTATAGGTTTGGAAAGTAAGTATAGAAAAATTATTTCCAAAGAGTTAAAATCTTAATCTGGGGAATAAAAGATGATAGAAAAGAAAAATGATAAGAAAAGAATTTTGCTTGTTGAAGATGAAAAAGATATGGCATATGCGGTAACTTTTCAGTTGGAAGCCAAGGGGTATGAAGTTATTGTTGCTTCTGATGGATGCGAAGGGCTAGATAAAGCGCGTATGAAAAAGCCTGATTTAATCATATTAGATTTGATGCTTCCTAAGATAGACGGTTACAAGGTTTGCCGCATGCTGAAATTCGATAGTAAATATAAAGATATCCCTATAATCCTATTCACTGCAAGAGCTCAGGATTCAGACAAAAAGATAGGCAAAGACGTGGGCGCTGATGCTTACATAACCAAACCATTTGAATCAAGCGTACTTTTAGATAAGATTTGCGAATTACTTTCTTTATAATAAAATAGTTCTTTATTTTTATATAGAGATGATTTAAAATATCACATTAGAGTTATATACGAAAGATTCCTCGTTCCGAGTTGCTGACAGGTAAAAATGATACAGCGAGGGGTTCTGGATCAAATTTTACTTCGTCCCGCCCTTTTGGCGGGTATATTACGAAGGCTTGCTAAAAGGGCGGGGCTTCGTAAAATTTTGGAGGTTCTATGAAAAGAACGCAGGCATTCTTGATAATAGGTTTTATGATAGCCGTAGCTTTGACCATAGGATTTTTCATGCAGAAGGAAGAGGAGAAAAATGCCAGGATAAAAGTAGAAAACATGCTTAGTTCTGTGATAAAAGATAAGGACAGTTTAGTTGCGGAGATGGCTAATAAAATCCAGAAAAAAGAAACAAAGATAGCTTACTTATCAGCCAGCCTTTCGAAAGAAAAATTGATCAATTCAAAACTAGTTCAGAACCTGGACCGTTCCAGCAAGAGATTTTCAGTAGCCAGCCGCAATAAAAAGCCAATTGAACTTGAAAAGATTATTGTGTCGTCATTATTAGAAGCAGAGGGCAAGGTCCTTGCGATTGACAAGCAGAACGACCTGGTTGTAATAAGCCTCGGATCTATGAATAATTTGAAAAGCGGCGACAAACTTTCTATTTATAGAGGAGATAGTTTTATAGCAAACGCTGAACTTGTAAAGGTTCAGGATAGAATTTCAGCTGCAATGGTTCTTCCTACGGATAGCGCTGAAGGCATAAAGGTCGAAATAAACGATGTAGTAAAATAGTATTAGATGATATGCTGTCACGAAAATCATTCCAGCCTAAGGGCGGCACTTTTGTGACGCCCTATTAAATAGAAAGAGGAGGGGGCATTATAATGAAAATAAAGATAATCACATTAATCAGTATTTTTATTTTTGTTCAGAATCTGGCGCAAGCTATGGAGTCTCAGGAAAAACTTACAAGGATTGCGATAGCCAGTTCAGGCGCTATTAAATATGAATCAAGATGGCTGGATAACCCTTCAAGGCTCATTGTAAAATTCAAGACTCCCAATGTATTTGGTAAATTAGTTAAGAATACCTCGTTAAACGAAGGAGTGGTAAAAAATATAACAGTGAGTTATTATCCAACTGCTCATCTGAGTTCTGACAGAAAACAAATAAAGTTTCTAACTTTTTGGCTTAGCCAGAAAACCTATTATAAAGTATGGAGCAGCAACAATAGAATTTTTATTGATTTTAAAAACCCTGCGCTTAATTCAGAATCAAAGGAGATCGTGATTTCCAGCATTGTAGACAGAATAGGCCATAATTCTAAGATTCAGGCAGCAGACGCTTTATTGGCCAGCGTTAGCAAGATATATGATATTCCTGCTTCTAATGCTGTAAAGAACACTATGCCAAAGACTTTGGATTTAGCGTGGCTTCTTGCATTTTTGTTAACTGGCGTATATATTCTTTGGTTCAGGCCAAAGGAGTGGAAAAATTTAATAGATAAACTGGCGAAATCGCAGGTAGCGTTTTCTTCTTCCCATGAAAAAAGGAAATGGTGGCGTCATGATCTTTTGCCGTTAAAGAATAATAATATTTATATAAAACTGGAATCCCCTGAGTCCAAGACAAATCTTGGCCTTATCCTGCGGGATATAGGTTATGGAGGCTTAAGTTTTGAATGCAACAGATTGAAAAGATTAAAAGGGAAATTGAACCTTAATATATTTATGCCTGGCGCAATATCTCCTGTGGAAGTTGAAGGGAACATTACATGGCAGAAAAATTCCTGGAATATTTTCAGGCGTCAGGTGGGAGTTTCTTTTATAAAACCTCCAGAGAAAGACTGGGCCCGCATACATCATTATATAGAAGAACAATACGCTGCATTGAAGCAATAGCACAGTGAAACGCCATCCATCTATAAATATATTTCCTATATTATTAATTTTGGCATTTGTAATAGTTATTTTGATCATTATACTATATAAAACTCCTGCTAAATCCAGGCCTGAGGGGCAAGTTGCGTTTGTGATAGATGACTGGGGATATAGCCTGAACAATATTGATGTGTTATTTCAGATTGATAGGCCAATCACTCTTGCAGTATTGCCGCATTTGCATTATTCAAAGGAAATAAGCGAAAGGGTGAAACAGCATGGTAAGGAGTATGATGTGATTTTACATCTTCCACTGGAATCGAAAAGCGGAAAATCAGCAGAACGTGATACTATAAGGCGCAATATGAAGCAGGAAAGAGTGTTATCTATATTGAAGGATGACATTGAAGGCGTTCCGGGTATAATAGGAGTTTCTAATCATCAAGGCTCAAAGGCAACGGAGAATAAAGAAACCATGAAAATAATATTAGAAGAATTGAAAAAAAGAAATTTGTTTTTTCTGGATAGCCGCACTACACCTGTTTCTGTGTGCGGAACTATTTCAAGTAAAATAGGGCTGAGGTACGCAGAGAGGGGAGTGTTCTTAGATCTTGCGCAGAAAAAGGAAGAAAAACAATATAGAACTTATATAAAGAAACAGATAAAAGAATTGATAAATATGGCTAAAGTAAAAGGAAGTGCAATTGCTATAGGCCATGATAGAAAGCTTACACTTGAAGTTATAAAGGAGAGCATCCCTGATATAGAGAAGGAAAACATAAAGATTGTACCATTGAAAAACATAGTGAGAAGATATGAAAAATAAAATTGTCTTAACAGTTATACTGTTAACATTATGTTTATCGGCGTGCGCAAGAGCGCCTATAAGGAATGCTTCTACGATGCCTCATTCGATAGAACATCAGGTTATGTCTGAGGATCTGCTAATAACTCCTGAAATATTCAGGCAGGATGTAGTGCACGAAGTTGGACCAGGCGAGACAGTCTGGCGTATAAGTAAAATGTATGATATACCAATGGAGGACATTGTCAGGGTTAATAATTTAAGCGATGCTACACAGCTTGAAAAAGGCCAGCGCCTTATTATTCCAAATGCAGCTCCTATGAGGTCTATAATACCTCTATATCCAAATGATATGTGGAAATATATAATTATTCATCATAGCGCTACAGATGTTGGCAATGCCCTGTCTTTTGACTATATGCATTCTCATAAAAGGCTCTGGAAAGGACTTGGATACCATTTTGTAATAGACAACGGGACAGGCGATACAAAGGATGGCCATATAGAAGTATCTCCAAGATGGCTTCATCAGGAATATGGCGCGCATTGCAAAACAGACGAGATGAATTATAAAAGCATAGGAGTTTGTCTTGTTGGAAATTTTAACAACGAAAAAGTTTCAAATGAACAGATGGATTCACTCATATATCTTGTAGATATACTCAAAAAATACTATAACATACCTAATTCTCATATTCTAGGCCATGGTCAGGTAAACGGCGCTAAGACCGACTGCCCGGGTAAAAACTTTCCATGGAGCGACTTTCGTTCCCGCCAATAATAAATTCCCTCTTGCCTATATTATTTCACCGTAGTATTATATTAACGCAGTGCGCCCATAGCTCAACTGGATAGAGTGCCGGCCTACGAAGCCGTAGGTTCCCCGTTCGAACCGGGGTGGGCGCGCCAAATTTTGCCAAAGGCAAAATTTGATCCCGAACGACTCAAGGATTCAGGGACGTCCCTGTTATCGCCCGTTATCGCATGAAAATAGTATAAACCCAAATTTTGCTATTGCATCTTTTTGTAATGCGTTGCATTAGGACAACTATTTGTAGCATATAGAGTTACAGTAACGTTAAAATCCTAATGCAAATTTTGGGATAAATAATAAATATATGCTTAAAAAAACCTCATTACCCCAAAGAATAACCCTTATGCTCTTCGGAGTGTTTTTAACTATAGTAATTCTTGAAATAATCTTACGTATAAGTGGTTTTATAATACTGTCTTTCCAAGAACATATAAATCTGCAATCAATAAAACAAAAAGGCTCATCCCGTATTATGTGCCTGGGAGAATCTACCACTCAAAGCACATATCCGCTTTACTTGGAAGAGATTTTAAATCAAAGCAACATCGGAATAAAATTCAGCGTGATAAACAAAGGTATAGGTGGCACTAATACAGGAGTTATACTATCAGAGTTAGAATACAATATTAATAAATACCAGCCTGATATGGTAATTACCATGATGGGAATAAATGATGGCGGGAGCCACATGCCTTACGAAACAGCTTCTACGTCAAAAATAGTGCTAACTCTTCGTTCTTTTAAAGTATATAAATTAGCAAGACTTCTCCGGTTACACATAGTAACCAAATTTAAAGAAAAAGGATGCTGTATACAAGATATCAATAAACAGAAAGACAGGTCCAAAGAAGCCATAGAACCAAAACTTAATAACGACTCTAAATATGTAGAATTAGGTATGCTTTACAGAGCCCAAGGAAAACTTTCCGAGGCAGAACAGGCACTCAAGAAAGCCATAGAGCTTAATCCTAATAATGATTCTGCATATATAGAATTAGGCCATATTTACAGAGACCAGGGGAAATTTGTCGAAACAGAACAGGCATTCAAAAAAGCCATAGAATTAAATCCTAATAATGATTCTACATATGGGGAATTAGGCTGTATTTACCAATCCCGGTGGAAATACACCGAGGCAGAACAGGCACTCAAGAAAGCCATAGAGCTTAATCCTAATAATGGTTCTGCATATAAAGACTTAGGAACATCGTTCAAATCCCAGGGAAAATTTGCTGAGTCAGAACAGGCATTCAAGAAAGCCATAGAACTTAGTCCTAATGATGATCTTGCATATATAGAATTAGGCAGGCTTTACAGAGACCAGGGAAAATTTGCTGAGTCAGAACAGGCATTCAAGAAAGCCATAGAGCTTAATCCTAATAGTGAATGTTTATATGGATGTTTGGCAACGCTATACTGTGAAATTGGTAACAATGAACTTTCCGAGGTTTATGCAAAAAAGGCGGATAGTATTAGAAATGTTAGAAATGAATATTACAATCCCAAGACAATTGATAATTATCATACACTCAAGCAAATTCTGGATAAAAGGAAAATAAAGTTAGTCTGCGTGCAGTATCCTATGCGCAATATAGGACCATTGAAGAAGATATTTAAAGAAGAGACGGAAGGCAGTATTGTCTTTGTGGACAATGAGAGAATATTTAAAGACGCTATAATAAAGGAAGGTTATAAAGAATATTTTAGAGATATGTTTGGCGGTGACTTTGGGCATTGTACAGATAAAGGTAATATACTTTTAGCTGAGAACATTGCAAATGTTATATTAAAGGAAGTATTTAACAAAAAATAAGCATTATTCCCGTATTTATTATAAACTTCTAGTTGACTTTGAAAGATGCTTTGATATAATGAAAGTGTTTTCAAATAATTGAAACATTATTTCTCATTCTAATATTAAGGAGTCAGTCATGGAACTAACAAGATCAGAACAAATAATACTCAAATTTTTTGCCGCTCATTCCGGCGCCACTTTGTATGAAAGTGAAATCGCCAAGAGCATACAGATAAGCGTCGGCTCTGCAAATCAATCTTTAAAAGAACTTTCTAAGAAAGAGATGGTTTCTTTGGAAAAGAGAGGTAATATGAATTTTTACAGCCTTAATCTAGATAATCCGTTAGTGAGGCAGTTTAAGATTACACAGACAATAAGCGAGCTTAACGGTTTAATTAATAAATTAAAACCTCTGACGAAACGTATCATCCTTTTTGGCAGCTGCGCAGAAGGCATTGATACTGAAAATAGCGATATTGATATGGCTATTGTCTCCCAGGAAGAACAAGAAGCGCGCAAACTTATTAAACAACAAAAAACTACCAGAGAAATCCAGCCGTTGATTTTTAATTCAAAGGATTTTCTTGTTTTGCCGGATAAGGACAAACCTTTATATGAACGTATTCAAAAAGGCATTATATTATGGAGGGCTGATTAATGGACTATAATTTTGAAAGATGTTTAGAAAAGAGAAAACTTGTCAAATTTGATGCGGAAAAAAGTTTAATCAAAAAAGAAATTGTTGCTGCTGAGTCTGACTTAAAAGATTCCCAGGATGTTTTGAAGCTGGATAAACCTAAATTAGCTACAATAACCGCTTATTATTCCATGTTTCATGCGGCAAGGGCTTTACTCTATTCAAAAGGATATCGCGAGAAGAGTCATTTTTGCCTGGCCGCGGCTATAAAAAATCTTTTTGTCGACACTAATCTACTCGAATCAAGTTTTATCGATGATTATGATATGGCTAAAGATCTGCGCGAAAACGCGGACTATAAATCTGATTTTTCCCAAGAAGGCGCCGAACAGCTGATCGCTAAAGCAGAGAAATTTTTAGCCAAAGTTAAAACTTTGCTGGATGTATAATGAAAGAAGGGACAGAATATGGCAAATAGTAAAACCGATATAACGCTGATTTCTATTTTAAAAGATTCAAATTACAATTTAGCGCTTTTTAGCGGCAAGGATGTTAAAGCCCTGGAGTCAAAAATCAAGGTGCAGAAAAACAAGCTTTATGTTAACTGCATCATCCGTGAAAAAGAAGTCCAGCTTAAGCCCGAAGAAGTAGTCCACCAGCTTTACACATTGAAACTTATCAATGAGTATGGTTATCCTAAGAAACGGATACGGTTTGAGCATCCTGTCCAGTTTGGCAGAGAAACAAAATCCGCTGATATAGTAGTTTTTGATAAAGACAGGCCCACAGTTGAATATATCATTGTCGAGGTTAAAAAGCCGAAGCTAAAGGACGGAAAAGAACAACTCCGTTCATACTGCAATGCCACCGGAGCGCCCATAGGCATATGGACAAATGGCGGGCAGATTTCCCATTATAAACCGTAAGGATCCTAATTTCTTTGAGGATATAACAGATATCCCTGACTCCAATCAAACCCTTCAGGATATTTTAAAGGGGATCCGGCAAAAAAATCAAATTGCAATAATAACTGAATTTGATATGATATATGATAATTGTGGGACTAATTTGGGACTATTGCAGGACAAAATTGACACAAAGAGATAAAACCAGATAAAGATATATAAAGACGTAATTTTTGTATTTGTAAGCAATTAAGTCAAATTTATTAATCATGCCGATGTAGCTCAGTTGGTAGAGCAGGGCTTTCGTAAAGCTCAGGTCGGTGGTTCAAATCCACTCATCGGCTCCACAAATTTTACGAAGTAAAATTTGATCCCGAGCAACCATGATTTTGCATATAGTTGCGAGGGAATACTAATAGAATACTTTGTATTAAATACAAATGGGAGTTGCTTAAGTATTTGCTTAATCGGTGGTTTCCCTCGCCGCATATACTATAAATCAGGGCGGCTTCGGGACTCGGTCTTGGCTAAAATAGCCAAGACCTCGCAAATCCACTCATCGGCTCCACAAATTTTACGAAGTAAAATTTGATCCCGAGCAACCATGATTTTGCATATAGTTGCGAGGGAATGGTACAAACTGATTATATCCAAATGACTCACGTTAGAGAACTCCTTAAAGATAAAAATTTTTTCCTCCTGTGGTTTGCCCAGATAGTTTCAAATTTCGGAGACAGGCTGAATCAAATGGCTTTGATAGGGCTTATCTATATTCGCATACCCGGTTCCACTATAGAACTCGCAAAGTTACTCTCTTTTACAATACTTCCGGTATTTATTATAGGACCTATAGCAGGCATATATGTGGATAGGTGGAATAGGAGAGCTACTATGATTGCCTGTGACATTATAAGAGGCTTATTAGTGCTTCTGATACCTCTAGTTATCAAATATTCCACCAGCATGATCCCGGTATACATAATTGTATTTATAATTTTTTCCGTAACAAGATTTTTTGTGCCTTCAAAACTATCCATAATTCCAGATATTGTTCATAAAGATAAGCTTCTTTTAGCGAATTCGCTGTCATCCACAACCATGATGATTGCTACGATAGTTAGTTTTGGGTTTAGCGGAATAATAGTCGCTTTATTCGGGCCTCAGGCAGGATTTTATATAGACTCAGTAAGTTATTTCATATCCGCAATACTGGTATTTTTTGTAGCAGTTAAATTAAAAGAAAATATAGGGCCTAGCAAGGCCAGAGTAGAGCTTAGAGATATTTCTAAGAGAACTGTTGTCGGAGATATAAAAGATGGTTTTGAGTATTTGAAAGGACATGAAGACATAAAAATGGTTGCAAACACCATGTTCCTTATTATGGCGGGGGTTGGTTCTATTTACATTGTAATAATAGTTTTCATACAAGAGACATTGCGTTCATCTACTCAGCACCTCGGATTGCTTGTAATGTTTTTAGGAGCAGGATTGTTTCTGGGTTCTATTATATACGGGAAGTTTGGTTCAAAGTTTTCAAAAAGAAAGGTAATCAATTTTGGGCTGTTAAGTACAGGGTTAACTATAGTGTTATTTACTATCTGCTTAAAATTTATACCTTCTTTTTTTATAGCAGGTCTATTATCGATAGTGCTTGGAATTTTCAGCGCTCCTATAATAGTGTCTTCCAATACCCTGCTTCATGAAGTAATGCATGATGAGATGAGAGGGAGGATTTTTAGTTCTCTTGAGATAATAATGCACGTAGGATTTCTTTTGTTCATGTTTCTAGCGTCTCTTACAGCTGAAAAGATAGGCAGAGACTGGGTTTTGATAACAACAGGGATTTTATTTTCTATTATAGGTTTAATAAAATTAATAAGGTTAGGGAAAAAAGAGAAAAAAATTTAAGAAAGCAGTTATTTCTGTTTTCTTTTGGATTTATTTGATTCTTTACACTTTGAATAGTAATTGCAGATAGGGCAGCATATAGCGTCTTCATGCCGCTCGCCTCTGTACCATTTAGTCTCGCATGTCCAATAAACCTGACAATCTGTGCAGCATTTTCCGAATTCTCCTATGCCCATATTGTCCTCCTATGAAAGAGTATACCCTAACTTAAAAAGGTTGTCAAGAAACTGACTTTTCTGTATAATAAACAAATATGGCCAGCTTAAATTTTATACACCCGCCAGATTTTAAAGATATTACAAAGAATAAGAAAATAGATTCCGCCCCGCTGCCCAAAAAGGCAATATTACTTTTGTCTCAGCATGCAGGAGCTCCTTCAGAGCCTGTAGTTAGCGCAGGAGACAGCGTTAAAACAGGGTCCTTAATTGCTCAGGCAAAAGGATTTATATCCAGCAATCTGCATTCAAGCATTTCCGGCAAGGTTATTGCAATTGAAGATAGTCCTCATCCTATAACAGGCTCATCCAGAGCAATTATCATAGAATCAGACGGTTTGGATACAAAGGCATATTTAAGCTTAGTTTCTGCCAAAGATGTATCAGCTTTGTCAAAAGAAGAGATTATGGTTTTGATAAAAGAAGCAGGTATTGTAGGCTTGGGAGGCGCTGCGTTTCCAACATCAGTAAAGCTAAGCCCCCCGCCTGCTAAAAAAATAACCACACTTGTTATAAATGGCGCAGAATGCGAGCCTTTTCTTACATGTGACCATCGTTTGATGCTTGAAAAATCAAAAGAAATAATTTTGGGCACTCAATTAATAGCAAAAGTTTTAGGAGTCAAAGATATTATTATAGGTATAGAGAAAAATAAACTAGATGCAATAGAAAGCATAAAGAGCATGATATTTAGGGTGAAAACAGGAGATTTAAAACTGAAAGTAGTAAGTTTGAAAACCCGATATCCGCAAGGAGGGGAGAAACAGCTTATAAAAACCTTATTGAATAAGGAGGTTTCTTCAGGAGGACTGCCTTTTGACATAGGAATTGTGGTAAATAATGTTCAGACAGTTTTTGCCGTATATGAAGCAGTTTATTTAAGAAAACCTTTATATGAAAGGGTAATAACTGTATCAGGCAGTTTCCCTAATATAGCAAAAAATATTTTAGTGAGGATAGGCACTCCTATAAAAGATATTCTGGACTATTGCGGGGTAAGCCCAAAACTTGATATTTATAAAATTGTAATGGGCGGGCCAATGACAGGAGTAGCGCAGAGTAACTTAAATGCGCCTATTATTAAAGGTACATCAGGCATACTTGTCCTGGATAAAAGGTTCAAACTGGAAGAGAGAGAGCTTGAATGTATTAGGTGTTCCAGATGCATTCAAGCATGCCCTGCAGGACTTATGCCTTGCATGATAGGGCTTAGCTCTAAAAAAGAAAAATTTGATATCGCAGGTTCATATGACCCTTTTGACTGTATGGAATGCGGGTCTTGCAGTTTTGTTTGCCCGTCGAATATACCTCTTGTGCAGCTTGTAAAACTTGCAAAATTAAAAGTAAAAAAACAATGAACCCAGCCCTTCCTTTAGGCTGGGATAAATATTAGGAGGGAAGAGCTGGGTGAAGATTATTTTAAAATTCGCATTTATTTTATTTCTTGTAAATTTAATAGCTGCTACGATTCTGGCAGGAACTTACAATCTCACCAAATCCAGGATACAAAAACAAGAAAGCATGATTCAAGAGGAAGCCCTTAAACAGGTAATGCCCGAGACAATAGGAAACAGGATAGAGCTTATTAAAAAAAGCGATGCGATAAAATATTGGAAGGTATTCAAGGAAAATAGCCCGGAGCCGCAAGGATATATATATATTGCTAAAAAGTATGGGTATTCGAGTGTGATAGAAACAATGGTGGGGATTAAAAAAGACGGGACTATTACGGGCGTTAGAGTTCTCTCTCAGAATGAAACTCCAGGCCTTGGCGCTAAAATCATAGAAATTGTCTCTACCAGGACATTATTTAACTCTTTGAGAGGAATATTTACAAAAGAAAAACATTCCAAAGAAATATTACCGCCATATTTTACAGAACAGTTCACAAACAGGAATATAAAAGAGTTGGGATTATCTAATGGCGGAATTCAGGCAATTACAGGCGCTACTATATCATCCAGGGCAGTGCTGGATTCCATAAAATCAAGCGGGTTGGAAATATTAAATAATCGCGATGAATAAACTTACTGTTTCCCCAAGCCCTCATATTAAATCAAGCCAGACCACTAAAAATATCATGTGGGCTGTGGTGTGGGCTCTTGTGCCAACAGGCATAGCAGGTATATATATATTTGGCATTTCAAGTTTGAATGTAATGGTCATATCCATTCTTTCCTGTATCTTTACAGAAGCTTTATTTTTAAAATTTAGAAATAGAAACCCAAAAACGATTTTAGATGGAAGCGCTATATTAACAGGGCTGCTTCTAGCGTATAATCTTCCGCCTGGGGTACCTTTCTGGATGCCTATCGCAGGAGGCGCTGTAAGTATTGTTTTAGGAAAACAGATTTTTGGAGGATTGGGCCAGAATATATTTAATCCTGCTCTTGTGGGAAGGGCGTTTTTACAAATATCATGGCCTGTTTATATGACCACATGGAAAAATCCAAGGTGGTGGCCTGACGCAGTATCAAGCGCAACGCCTTTGGCTAAAGAAACAAGCGCACACTTTACTTATATGGATTTATTGCTTGGGAATCGCTCAGGTTGTATAGGAGAGGTATGTGTTATAACTCTTGTAATAGGCGTGTTTTATTTGTTAATTACAAAAATAATTTCTCTGCATATACCTCTGAGTTTTATAGGGACAGTTGGTATTATTACATGGATATTTGGGAAAGAGGGATTTTTAAAAGGGGATTTTATTTTTAATATACTCTCAGGCGGGCTTATCCTGGGAGCTTTTTTTATGGCAACAGATTATGTCACTTCGCCGCTTACGAAAAAAGGCAAAATTGTTTTTGGCATAGGATGCGGAATACTTACCGCTATAATAAGATTGAGAGGCAGTTATCCTGAAGGTGTTTGCTATGCAATATTATTTATGAATGCAGCTGTGCCGATAATAGATAGATTTACAAAAACCAAAAAATATGGGCTTATAAAAAAATGAACCCCGCCCTTTCTGCTTTAAGATATTATTTTCAGTAGAAAGGGCGGGATATGTAATCAGGAAAGGAGAGCTGGGTGAAAAAATTGCTCAAAGAATTTTTTAAAGGTATAGGCAGTGAAAATCCTACATTTCGCCTTGTGCTCGGGCTTTGCCCAACGCTTGCGGTTTCCACAAGCGTTATAAATGGCCTTGGAATGGGAATTGCCGCTACTTTTGTTTTAATAGGTTCAAATGTGATCATATCTTTAGTCAGAAAATCCATACCTGATCAGATCAGAATTCCGTGTTTTATTGTAATAATAGCTACGTTTGTTACGATTGTTGAACTTACAATGAAGGCTTATGCGCCTGAACTTTCAAAAGCGCTTGGGATATTTGTGCCGCTTATTGTAGTGAATTGTATTGTGCTTGGAAGGGCAGAGGCGTTTGCGTGCAGGGAAGGCGTTTTTAGTTCATTGCTGGATGCATTAGGCATGGGAGTTGGTTTTACATTGGCCCTTTTACTTATCTCAGCTATAAGAGAGATACTTGGGAATGGCACTCTTTTCGGATTTTTAATTGTAAAGAACTATGAGCCTGTTTTGTATCTAGTCCTGGCTCCTGGCGCGCTTTTAGTAATAGGATTATTGATAGGTAGCATTAATTTCCTGGCCAGGAAAAGGAGCGCTGTATAGTGGATCTTACAATGTTTCTATCAGTTATAATCGGTGCAATCTTTATCAATAATTTTATCTTATCTAAGTTCCTGGGGCTTTGTTCGTTTATAGGTATTTCAAAAGAGACAAAACCTGCCCTGTATATGGGCATATCAGTTACATTTGTAACTACATGCGCTTCAATAATTACATGGGCTATCTATAATTTCATACTGGTTCCTTTCCACATAGAATACTTAAGGACAATATCATTTATCCTGGTCATTGCCTCGTTTGTGCAGTTTGTTGAGATGGTTATAAAAAAATTCAGCCAGGCACTTTACAGGACCCTTGGTATATATCTCCCTCTTATTACTGTTAATTGCGCAGTGCTTGGCGTAGCTGTTTTAAACAGTGAGATGTTTTTTAAACCAGGGATTAATATCTTAACCAGTTTTGCGTTATCAGCCCTGCAGGGTTTTTGCGTGGGTTTGGGTTATATACTTGTAATGCTGCTTATGTCAGGGATAAGAGAGAGGCTTGAACTCTGCGATATACCAAAATCTTTTAAAGATGCCCCCATTTCTTTCATAATCGCATCTTTAATGTCAATGGCATTTATGGGATTTTCAGGATTCAGGTTTTAATTATGTTAATACCTATTTTAACAATGTCAATAATGGGGCTTTTATTCGGCCTAGGGCTTGCGTACGCCTCGAAGATTTTCAGGGTAGAGATAGATCCGAAGATAGATATGGTAATGCGCGCTCTTCCTGGCGCAAATTGCGGGGCTTGCGGGATGGCAGGATGCGCTAGTTTAGCAGAAGCGATAGTAAGCGGAAAATCTGAAGTTACATCTTGCGCTCCTGGAGGCCAGGAAGTTTATAATAAAATCTCAGAGATACTTGGAGTAGATGTAAAGGTAAAACATAAAAAGATAGCAAGGGTAAGATGTAATGGCGGCAAAAGATCTGCGGATAAATGTGAATATAATGGTTTAAAAACATGCGCCGCGATAAATTTATTGGCAGGTGGAAATAAGGAATGCAGGTTTGGCTGCATTGGTTTCGGCGATTGCGTATCAATATGCCTTTTTGACGCAATTCATTTAAATGAAAATAATATTCCTGTAGTTGATAGTTCCAAATGCACTGCCTGTGGTAAATGCGTTGAGGCTTGTCCGAAAAAAATAATTATTTTAGAAAAGGCTGATCATAAAATTTATGTAAAATGCCTTTCACAGGATAAGGTAGTGGTGGTAAAATCCATATGCCCGGTTGGTTGTATTGGGTGCAAGATTTGCGAGAAACTTTCCGGCGGCGTGTTTATAGTGGAAAACAATCTCTCAAAGGCAGATTATAGCAAAGCAAAATCAGATACGCCATGGCAGGCGGTTATTGAGAAGTGCCCAGCCAAATGTATAATAAAGGAGTAGGATGTCCCTCGTGACTTTGTGTAAAGACATGGTCACTCGGGATCAAATTTTGTTTCACCCCGCTCTTTTGCGGGTATACTAAGAAGCCTTGCTAAAAGAGCGGGGTTTCACAAAATTTGGGAGGCAATATGGCAGGAAATGTTCTGGAGTTAAGGGATGATAATTTTCAAGAAGTAGTATTAAAGTCAGATAAGCCTGTGATTGTGGATTTTTGGGCCACATGGTGTATGCCGTGCAAAATGTTAGCACCTACAGTCGAAGAAATAGCGAACGAATATAAGAGCAAATATAAAATCGCAAAACTGAATATAGATAATGCTATGGATGTAGCAACTAATCTCAGCGTTATGAATATACCCACGCTTATATTTTTCAATAAAGGTGAAGAAGTGGCTAGAATGGTTGGCGCTGCTTCCAAGAGAGATATCTTAAAGAAAATAGAAGAGGTTTTTATATGAACCCCGCCCTTCCTAAGACTTATGGAGGACAGGAAAGGAAGAACGGGGTGAATATAGCGGTTTTTTGCTCTGGTAATGGCACAAACCTGCAGGCTATAATAGACAGCCAGAAAAAAGGCTATATAAAAGCAGACATAAAGCTTGTTGTATCTGATACATCTGACTGCTATGCCCTTACCAGGGCAAAAAATGCAGGCATAAATATACTTGTAGTTGAAAGAAAAAATTTTAAAACAAAAAAAGATTTTGAAACAGAAATTTTAAAAGCTCTTAAAAAAGAAAATATAGGGCTTATAGTTTTGGCGGGTTATATGCGTATGCTATCAGGAGATTTTATAGCAGGTTATGAAAATAAGATTTTAAATATACATCCTGCGTTGTTACCATCTTTTAAAGGCACACAGGGGATAAAGGACGCATTTAAATATGGCGTAAAAATTACAGGCCCTACAGTACATTTTGTTACTCAAGATATGGACTCAGGGCCTGTAATATTACAGTCGCCTGTCAAGGTGACAGAAGACGATACAGAAGAAACTCTCGCAGAGGCTATTCACGAAGAAGAGCATAAAATCTATCCCAGGGCAGTTCAATTATTTGTAGATGGAAAATTAAAGATAGAGGGGAAAAGGGTAAAGATATTAGATTAGGCCTTCTATTTTTAGCTTGGACGGCTCCATTTTATTCTTTCTGAATTTTTCCAGGTCTTCTTTTGAAAGGTATGCTTTTTTCTCGCCGCCAGCCTCATTTATAAATTCAGCGCCTTTATATTCTTCAAATGCGTAAAGATGAAGGACAACCCCTGCCATTTTTATTATATTGCTAAATATAATATTTTTATCGCCAGCTTGGTTCTTGTTTGAAGTTATATTAAATTTAAATTGAAAAACCTTGTCTTTTATCTCGCCTTGGCTTGAGGCCACTGTAAAATTATTTTTTAATTTGTTGTCTTCCAAAAAAAGAGATTTTATTCTCCTGGAAATTTGCTGGCTTAAAAACCATCCAAGGTCCAAATCTTTCTTTGGGAAACCGTCTATACCTATAATTCCAAAATCTTTATATTGTTCGAAAGTATCTTCCAGGTTTCTTTGCCTTATCTCATTATTTGAGTAAAAATATTTTGATGCAACTTCTTTTACAGGACTTACAAGTAAAGACATGTCTATTAGAAAAAGATATTCGTTTTTGAATCCAGGAGGAAACACCGCTGTATAAGCTTCGAATCCAGGAGAAGCCTCGTACTCTTCGACGGTTTTTACATAAAGAAGAGATTCATGATCTGATAATTCTTTTGATTTCATATCAATTATTTCTATTTTCTGCGAGCCATGCTTACCTATGAGATATATAGGATAAAATATCGGCTTTAAGTTTTCTGCCATAGGCGCATTCTGGTTCAAGACATTAAATAGTTCTCTTACTTTTTGTTCTCCTGCTATAGCAGGATTGAATCTGAATTCCCTGAGCATTCTCTGAAAATATTCCCCTCTTGATATATCAAAAAGCCTGACTCTTATAACATCGTATACAAATCCTATAAGCATAAATTCCGCGCCTGTAGTTTGCATGTCTCTAGCCGTAAGGATATAGAATTTTAAACGCATGTCTGTGCTAGTGACTACGCGATGAATAGAGAGGGCTACATCCTCTATTTTCTTTCCGGCTTTTTCATTTAATTTTAAATCAGGATCAACCAGGCCTTCCACAGGAATATAGACGCCTAGCGTAGAACCAACGATTTTTACTTTTACGTTATCAAGCTTATATTCGTCTTTACAGAGTTTTAAAACAGATTTTTCTATTTTGCCTGCCGGGTAGGTTGGTTTATTGCAGCTAGAAAGGCTTATTGCGAGGATCAGAAATATAATAAAGGGCTTATATTTTGTCAGAAACTCGTTCATTCAGGTTTCTTAAAGTTGTGGCTTTTTCCGTATTCATTGAATATTGTTTCAATCTCGTCGTATTCCAACTCTTCTTTTTCAAGGAGTTCTTTTACGAAACGTTCTACTATGACCCATTCTTTTTTAATAAGGGTCTCAACATCCTTGATGCAGCTTTGCAGTATTTTATCTGTTTCAGAGTTCAGTTTTTCTTTTAATGATTCGGATAATTGCGATTCGGGTATTATTGTGTAATCGCCTATATAGCCTGCATCGCTCATACCCACCATCCATACCATATTGTGGGCTTTCCACATGGCATTTCGGAAATCCATAGCTACGCCGTCACTTGTAGTTCCGAACCTGATTTTTTCTGTGACATATCCGCCGATACTGACTTTTATATCAGCCAGTATTTTTTCTTTATTGTTAGTATGTAATTCCTCTCTGGGTTGATGATGGACTACGCCAAGGGCTTCTTTGCGGGACACTATGGAAGCTTTGAATACATCATCAGTAGGATGGAGCATATACATGGTTACAAGATGCCCTGTTTCATGGAACGCAACCATTTCTTTTTCCTCTTTTGTCATGTGCTTTCTGTGCTTTAATCCCATGTCAATGCGTTCCATGGCCTCTGACAGTTCTTTGTGCCCCACGCTATCTTTCATCTTCCTGGTAGCTATGAGCGCGGCTTCCTTTATCATGTTTTCAATCTCAGCAGGAGATTTATGCACCGCCTGCCTGGCAAGCCTGCCTATGTCAATGTCTTTGTCATATTTTACTTTTTTAAGATAGTATTCAAATACCTTTTCTCTTTCTTGCAGGTTAGGCCTGTCTATGTAGATTTTTCTATCAAACCTTCCAGGTCTTAAGAGTGCTTCATCCAGGACGCCTTCTGCGGCGTTTGTAGCACCTATGATAATAACATTGCAATCTCTGTCTTGAAGGCCATCCATCTCTACAAGAAGCTGATTTTGAGTGCTGTTGGTTTCCTGGCCGCCTCCCATAAAACTGAAAGAACGCTGTCTGCCTATAGCATCCAGCTCATCTATAAAAATAATAGATGCCCCATAGCCATATGCAAGAGTTCGAGCTCTCTTAAATAATTTTCTTACGCGGGATGCGCCGACACCTACGAATATTTCCGTGAATTCGCTGCCCGACATGGATATGAAAGGGATACCTGCTTCTGTTGCAATTGCTTTGGCGAGATATGTTTTGCCGCAGCCTGGGGGCCCAACCATTAGCAAGCCTCTCAGGATTTTGCCGCCTATTTTTAAAAGCTTGGTCCGGTCTTTTATTAGCTGTACAATCTCAAGCGATTCCTGTTTTGCTTCGTCCATTCCTATGATATCATCCCAGTGAATATTTACATTGTTGCTTTTGATTGTAGTTTGCTTTATTTTTGAAAAGCCGCCTTGCAGGAATATCATATACATGAATACAAATATGCCTGCGTTAAGGCCTGCCAGAAGGATACTGATAGGCATCTGAGCGATTGTGAGATTGCGGTAGAACGATTCTAAAGACATCATTCCCCAGATAGACAGGATTATAAGTATAAATATTATTAGGGCAACAAGGATCTTAACCCAATGCTCCATGAAATGCATCTTAAGTTTGCGGTAAGCCATAAATGCCATAAAGCTCCTCCCAAATCCGCCTAGGCGGATTTGATCCCGAGTCCGCTTCGCCATCGCAAAGCGATGGTGAAGCGAAACGAGGGACTTATTTTTGTGAAACAAATTATAGCATACTAATACAGGTGTGTCAATCAGGCTTAGTTGACAAGGTCTTTTATGTGTGCTAATATACCACTTTAAAATCATAGGGACGGTTCTAGAGCCAATCGGGGATGTGTCCCCTAACTAAGGAGAATTTGATGGGTAGAAAGACTTTGATCAAGAAGATAATCGGAAGAGAGATTCTGGATTCGCGCGGAAATCCTACGGTTGAGGTGGATGTAGTCCTGGAATCAGGTGTAATCGGAAGAGCTGCTGTCCCTAGCGGAGCATCTACAGGCGAGCATGAGGCAGTAGAGTTAAGAGATGGCGACAAGAACCGTTATCTGGGTAAAGGGGTATTGAAGGCAGTAAGTAATGTAAACAACGAATTAAATTCTGCTTTGGTTGGCAAAGATGCTTCAAAGCAGAAGCTGATAGATAAATTAATGATAGAATTGGATGGTACAGAGAATAAGGCCCGTTTAGGAGCAAATGCTATTCTGGGCATTTCAATGGCAGCTGCCAAGGCCTCGGCAATCCAGAAAAAGATGCCGCTTTATAAATATCTTGGTGGAGAAGAGGCGAACATATTGCCTGTTCCTATGATGAATATTTTAAACGGCGGCGCACACGCTGATAATAATGTGGATCTTCAAGAATTTATGGTAATGCCAAGAGGCGCAGCCTCATTCAAAGAGGCGTTAAGGATGGGCGCAGAAATATTCCATAATTTAAAAAAGATTTTGCATGATAGAAAACTTTCAACTGCAGTAGGCGACGAAGGCGGATTTGCTCCTGATTTAAAATCCAACGAAGAAGCGATAGAGGTCATTCTTCAGGCAATAGAAAAGGCAAACTACAAGGCAGACAAAGATGTTTTTATTGCCTTGGATCCAGCATCTAGTTCTTTTTATGAGAACGGCAAGTATATTCTGGAAGCAGAAACTGTTAAAGAAAAAAGCTCAGAGGATATGGTGAATTTTTATGCGAACTGGGTTTCAAAGTACCCTATCATTTCTATTGAGGATGGATTGGCGGAAAACGATTGGGATGGATGGGAAAAGTTAACAAAAAGTCTGGGCGATAAAATCCAGATTGTAGGCGATGATTTATTTGTCACAAACACAAATCGCCTTAAGATGGGGATAGTCAAGCATGTTGCTAATTCAATACTTATAAAAGTAAACCAGATAGGCACTCTTACAGAGACAATAGAGGCAATAAAGCTTGCCAGGAAAAAAGGCTATACTTCAGTCGTGTCACATCGTTCAGGCGAGACAGAAGATACGACTATTTCTCATCTTGTAGTCGCTATGGGGACAGGCCAGATAAAGACGGGATCTCTGTGCAGGACAGACAGGATTTGTAAGTACAACGAGCTTTTAAGAATAGAAGAGGATCTGGCTAGTAAAGCAGTATACGGCTCTATGCCATGGCCAAGATAAGAATAAAACCAGCGCATATAGTTATAGCAGCTATTATCGGAGCAGTATTTCTTCCTGGGTATATAAAATTTATACAGCTGAAAATAAGGAATATGCATCTGGAAGGCGAAATTACCAGGTTAGAAAAAGAAAACCTGAAGCTTTATAAAGAAAAAAAAAGGCTTGAAGAAGATATAAATTACGTGGAAAAAGTAGCCCGCGAATCCATGGGCGTTACGAAAAAAGGTGAAATTCCTATTAGAATAGAGCGTTAAAAACATTGACACCTTATAGATACAAGCCTATAATGCGAAATACAACTGAATAAAACTGCGGGGTGGAGCAGTCTGGTAGCTCGTCGGGCTCATAACCCGAAGGTCTTGGGTTCAAATCCCAACCCCGCTACCAAATTTTGTGAAGCAAAATTTGATCCTGAACGAGCGTAATGAGGCGACAAATAGGAGCCTCATAGCGAAGTGAAGGGCCAATATAAGACGGCGATTATCATATAATCGCCGTTTTTTGTTGCTAACTTTATCCCAAATTTTGCAATAGCAAAATTTGCCCTTTGGGCCGCCCATCCTTTTATATTCTTCTAACCGATTAGGATGGGCGGGGTTAACCCAGCCCTTTCTTTAGAAAGGGCTGCCGAAGGCAAAATTTGCATTGCATCTTTTTATCACAATATATATCTGTGTAACTATAGCACTTACTTCATTTATAAAATTTCTTGCTTCCTAATGCAAATTTTGGGTTTATAAATAGTGCCTGGCACGAATTGTAAAGTTAGGGAGAAAAAGAGCTTTGAATATGAGCGGGATTGAATTATAATATTTTTAATCTTAAGCTTATTCTGAATCGGAAGGGTGGTTGAGCGGTTGAAAGCGGCGGCCTCGCGACTGAGCGAAGCGAAGAAGTCCCGAGGAATGAAATGATGAGGGGAAAATCGGAAGGATGGGAGAGTGGTTTAATCCAGGCGTCTCGAAAACGCCCAGGCTGAAAGGCCTCGCAGGTTCAAATCCTGCTCCTTCCGCCGAATTTTACGAAGTAAAATTTATCCCTAGCCTCGCTACAAAAGGTGGCGGTCGAGGGACCTGCCGAAGGCAAATTTGATCCCGAGACCGCATTAAAAATGCGAGCAAAGCAAGCATTTTAGCGGACGAAGGATCTCTTATAAACAGGAATAACATTTAACCCAAATTTTGCAATAGCAAAATTTGCCCTTTGGGCCGCCCATCCTTTTATATTCTTCTAACCAATTAGGATGGGCGGGGTTAACCCAGCCCTTTCTTTAGAAAGGGCTGCCGAAGGCAAAATTTGCATTGCATCTTTTTGTAATGCGTTGCATTAGGACAACTATTTGTAGCATATAGAGTTACAGTAACGTTAAAATCCTAATGCAAATTTTGGGTTTAAGATCCTTCAGCGGCTATCCGCCTCAGGCGGACTTTACGCCGCTTCAGGATCATATTTTCTTCGAAAATATGAAAAACCACGAATATTACATGAGGGAAGCGTTGAAGGAAGCGGTGAAGGCGTTTGACGCTGACGAAGTGCCTGTTGGCGCTATTATTGTGCATAAAGGCGAAATAATAGGTAGGGCACATAATCAGATAAAGACATTAAAAGATCCTACGGCTCACGCAGAGATAATAGCCATTACCCAGGCGGCGAATTTTTTGCAGAGCGAAAGATTGACAGATTGCGTTATGTATTCTACGCTTGAACCTTGCAGTATGTGCGCAGGGGCAATGGTTTTAAGCAGAATAAAAAGCCTGATATATGCCGTAAAAGACCCGAAAACAGGCGCCCATGAATCAGTTTTTAATATATTAAATAATAAGAAGTTAAATCACAGAGTTAAGGTTAGAAGCGAAATTTTAGAACAAGAATCGAGCTCTTTAATAAAAGAGTTTTTTAAAATAAAGAGAAATAAATACTAACCCTATGCCAAACGGAAAACAAAAATATAAATATGTAAATTTCGATTATGTAGATTGCCCTATAGAGGTTATTTTTGAAAAACTAAGCACCTCTATGAAAGGCCTTTCTGAAGAAGAGGCCAAAAAACGGCTTTTAGAATATGGCCACAATGAACCTGCCAAAAAGAAGAAAAGAACTATTCTGAGGCAAGTCTTTTCCAAATTTGTAAACCCACTTGTTATAGTACTTTTAATAATCGCAGGATTTTCTCTGTTTTTCGGAGCAAAGATAAGCGCGATTTTAGTTTTTCTTATGGCAATAATGAGCGTGTTATTTTCCTTTATACAGGAATACCGCGCAGGAAAAGAAGCTGAAAAGCTGAGCGAAATGGTGCGCGCAACAGCTACTGTTTTCAGAAACTCCAGGCAGAAAGAAATAAAAATCAAAGAGATAGTTCCGGGCGATATTATTGATTTATACGCGGGAGACATGATTCCTGCTGACCTGAGGATAATATCTTGCAAAGATTTATTTATAAATCAGGCATCTTTGACAGGAGAATCTTTTCCTATAGAAAAATTCGCAGGCTCTGTAAGCCCTAAAAATTCCTCATTATCAGAATTGACAAATATAGCTTTCATGGGCTCAAGTGTAGTAAGCGGCACAGCATTAGGCGTGGTTGTAAAAACAGGGCTCTCTACGCAGTTTGGAGAGCTTTCTCGAAAACTTGCTACAATAAGAATAGAGACCAGCTTTGACAAAGGAATGCATCAATTTACATGGCTTATGATACGAGCTATGTTATTTATGGTTTTATTTATATTCAGCATAAACGCGTTACGGCGCGGCGATTTTATAGAATCTTTGCTTTTTTCTCTGGGCGTGGCAGTCGGACTTACTCCTGAGATGCTGCCGATGCTTGTTGCCATAAATCTTTCCAAGGGCGCGATAGCCATGTCTAAAAAACAAGTTATAGTAAAACGCCTGAATTCCATACAGAATTTTGGTGCAATGGATATATTGTGCACTGATAAAACAGGCACATTGACAATGGATAAGATCGTGCTTGAAAAACATTGCGATGTAATCAGAAAAGAAGACCAGGATGTCCTAAGGTTTGCTTATATCAATAGTTTTTACCAGACAGGTTTAAAGAACCTTTTAGACAGGGCAATACTTAAGCATGAAAAAATCCTAGTGAAGCAATTTAAAAAAGTAGATGAGATGCCATTTGATTTTTCCAGAAAGATAATGTCTGTAGTTGTAGATATGGAAACTACTCACAGGCTTATTGCAAAAGGCGCGCCGGAGGAGATATTCAAGAGATGCTCAAGATACGAACTGGAAGGCGAGATACTGGATATGGAAGACCTGATACTCTCAGATTTGAAAGAGGAGTATGATGATCTAAGCACAGATGGTTTCAGGGTCCTGGCAATAGCGTATAAAGATATTGAAGCAAAAAAGGATGTTTATTCAAAGGATGATGAAAAAGACCTGATACTTAAAGGTTATGTCGCATTTTTTGATCCTCCCAAACCTTCTACGAGGCGCGCTATTATTGCATTAAATAAACTAGGCATAGAAGTAAAGGTTCTTACAGGAGACAATGAGCTGGTTACTAAAAAGATATGCAGTGAAGTAGGGCTTAATGTAAAGGGCCTTGTTACAGGGGACATTGTTGAAAAAATCAGCCATAAGGAACTTCAGGAACTGGTTAAAAATACAACGGTTTTTGCAAGACTTTCGCCTCTTCAGAAAGAAAAGGTTATACATGCGCTTCATGAAAATGGCCACATTGTAGGCTACTTGGGTGATGGAATAAATGATGCTCCTGCATTAAAAGCCTCTGATGTAGGCATATCAGTGAATAATGCGGTTGATATTGCCAAAGAGTCGGCAGATATAATATTGCTTAAGAAAAGCCTTATGGTCATGGAAGACGGTGTGATAGAAGGCAGAAAGACTTTTGGCAATATTGTTAAATATATAAAAATGGGTTCTAGCTCTAATTTTGGAAATATGCTTAGCATGACAGGAGGGAGCTTGTTTTTGCCGTTTTTGCCCATGCTTCCTATACAGATACTTCTAAATAATTTTCTTTATGACTTGTCTCAGATAGCTATTCCTAGCGATCAGGTGGACAAGGATTATCTCAGAAGCCCGAGGCCATGGAATGTAAAAACCATTAAGAAATTCATGCTTATCATAGGGCCGATAAGCTCTGTGTATGACTTCCTTACTTATGGAGTAATGCTGTTTATATTCCATGCCAAGGCTGAACTTTTTCATACAGGATGGTTTATAGAGTCTCTCTGCACGCAGACCCTCGTGATACATATCATTCGGACAGGAAAGATTCCTTTTGTTGAAAGCAGGCCTAGTAATTTCCTGATCTTTACATCAATATTTATTGTGAGCCTGGGAATATTTATACCATTTTCTCCGCTTGCAAAACCTTTTGGATTTGTAGCCCCGCCGCCTTTATATTTTCTTGCACTTTTTCTTATGGTCATTACATATCTTGTTTTTGTCCAGATAGTTAAAACCTGGTTTATCAAAAAATACGGATACGATTAATGAGAGTCCTTATTATAGAAGACGAGAAGAAAATTTCAAATTTTATTAAGCGCGGTTTGAAAGAAGAAGGGTATGCTGTGGATGCTGCATATGAAGGGGAGGAGGGATATTTTTTAGCAAAGACGAATGAATATGATTTGATAGTGCTAGATATAATACTTCCAAAGATGGATGGTATTACTTTATGCAGGAAATTGCGAGAAGGAAAAGTTAATACCCCTGTTCTTATACTTACCGCAAGAGATACTGTAAGAGATAAAGTTACAGGGCTGGATGCAGGTGCAGATGATTATCTTACCAAACCATTTGCATTTGAAGAGTTTTTAGCTAGGATCAGAGTTCTCTTGCGGAAAAAAGATTTGCCTGAGGCTACAAAGCTCGCAGTAGAAGACCTTGAACTTGATTTATTGACTCATAAGGTTACCCGCCAAAGTAAAGAGATTGCATTAACCAGTAAAGAATATGCGCTTCTGGAATACCTCATGCGCAATGCAGGAACAGTTGTCACAAGGACCATGATTTCAGAACACGTGTGGGATGTTAATTTTGATACATTTACGAATGTTATAGATGTTTATATTAGTTATCTGCGCAATAAGATAGACTCTAACTATAAGAAGAAATTAATACATACCTTGAGAGGCAGAGGCTATATCCTGAAAGCTTGAGATGTTTATAAAATCGATCCGATTTAAAATTACTCTTTGGTACATGCTGGTGTTGGGCCTGACGCTTTTGTTGTTCAGTGTAATGCTTTATAACAAATACAGTCAGAAACTGCATGAAGATCTGGATGATGTTTTAGAATCAAAGGCAGAGAGCATAGTAGACTCTATTGATATGTACTGGGAGGTTGAACGCAGGGAGGCATCTCAAGATGACCTTGCAACAGAAAGGCTCACAAAAATAAATAATATAAATTTTGCAAAGATTGCCCAGCGCTGGGTTGAAGAAAAATCAAGAGATCCAAAACTACTAGGCACCATAGTCCAGATTTTCAATGTCAGAGGAATACATATAGCTTCTTCTAAGAACATCCCGAAGTTCGAAATATTGCCAAAAGATATTTTTGATTATGTATCGCATGGTAACAGGCATTTTGAAACAATGGCTGTAGTAATCCCAGCATCTAAGTCAATTACGTTAAGAATACTCAGTATTCCAGTGACTGAAGACGAAAAGGTTGCTTATATCATGCAGGTTGCAAGACCTCTTAGTTCTATACATTCTGCTATGGCGAGGCTCAAAATAATGTTAGCTGTATTACTGCCATTCACGATATTATTAACCGGGGTTATAGGCGCTTTTTTTGCTAAAATTGCTTTAAGTCCAGTTGATAAGATTATAAAAGATATCCATCAGATAACAGCAGAAAATTTAAAAAAGAGAATAAGTATTCCTGATACTAAAGACGAAATAGGCAGACTAGCCAGTACTTTTAATGATATGCTTGCGAGGCTTGAATATGCTTTTTCCTCGCAGCGTAGATTTATAGAAGATCTTGCGCATGAACTTAAGACCCCTTTAGCTATTTTAAAAGGTGAAATAGAAGTAACGCTTAAAAAAATACGTTCAAAAGAAGAATATGAAGATGTTTTAAATAGCAGCAAGGAAGAGGTTGATAAGATTAACAGTATAGTTGAAAATCTTCTGATATTCGCCAGATTTGAAAATGATGCAGTCATGCTTGAATTTAAAACATTGAATATAACCACTTTGCTCAAGGGCGCTGTAAATGATATAGAGATCATGGCCATGCAGAAAAACATAGACATGCCTATTTCAGCGCAGGAAGATATATTTATCTCTGGTGATGAAGATAAATTGAAGAGGTTATTTTTGAATATATTAGATAATGCAATAAAGTATACTCCGCAAGGCGGCAAGGTTGTTATAAGCGTAACTAAAGAAAATAATTTTGTCCGCATAAAGGTCAGTGACACAGGCTCAGGAATACCTGAAAAAGAGATCAGCCATATTTTTGACCGTTTCTATCAGGTAGATAAATCCTGCTATAAAGGTGGCTTTGGATTAGGATTAAGCATAGCAAGGTCCATAGTTGAAGCCCATAATGGCAAGATTGAAGCAGAGTCTGTTTTAAACCGCGGCACTGTCTTTATTATTTCTCTTCCTTCAGAAATCGGCTAAAAAATAACATTAGAATTTTTTAATTTTGTTTTAATGATGCTCTAAGCATCTTTAGTATATAATTATGAACTAAGCGTTGCGGTAATATGTCAACACAAAAATGAGAAGAATTTTTCGATACGTTAGAGACAGTTGTTCTTAAAACCGGCCATGATAGAACATGGCTTAAATAAAAATCGTCGATCCTAACGAGTTTAA
>Ga0247841_10002806_pt1 | contig 33653 bp, 34 predicted proteins | sample LaCruzMarch2015__2_FD_192410 | JGI IMG/M metagenome (GOLD analysis project Ga0247841, IMG submission 192410) | Freshwater microbial communities from meromictic Lake La Cruz, Castile-La Mancha, Spain - LaCruzMarch2015_18m | ecosystem: Environmental > Aquatic > Freshwater > Lake | place: Spain...
GCCTCGCAGAGGCTGGTATCGAACCTTCGGTAGGTAGCGTTGGGGATTCCTATGACAATGCACTTGCCGAGTCGGTAATAGGACTGTATAAGACTGAGGTGATCTATCGTCTCGGGCCTTGGCGCAGTTGCGAGTACATTGTCACCCAAGATGAATCGCTGCTGATTGTAACATATACGGTTACAGCCAAAGAAATTATTGATGGGAAATCAACTTTGGCCAATCCCGCCCAACGGTTGACTGTTTTTATTAAGTCAGCTGATGGTCGGAAATGGCTGGCACACGCGAATTTCATCGCTATAAAGGGCAAAGCAAAATAATCAATCAGGAGGCATCACGATGGCAAAGAAGGTTCTGGTAATATTGGGGAGTCCGAGAAAAAAAGGCAATAGCGCTATTTTGGCAGATCAGATCACCAAAGGGGCAAAATCCGCCAAAGCAAGGGTTGAGACAATTTATCTCCAAGAAAAGAAGATTGCTCCCTGCAAGGCCTGTTTTGCCTGCCAGAAGAAAGACAGTAAGGGTTGCTCCATTCAAGACGACATGCAGGAGCTTTATCCAAAGCTGATTGAAGCTGATGCCTGGGTTATTGCCAGCCCTGTTTACTGGTTTACCATGTCCGCTCAGACCAAGATATTTATGGATAGATGTTTTGCATTGCCAGCTTACCAGAGTGATTGCTTCAAGGGTAAACGGATCGCTATCGCCATGACCTATGGTGATGAAGACCCCTTCAGTTCGGGTTGCGTCAATGCTTTGAGGACATTTCAGGATGCCTTTCGTTTTACAGAATCCAATATTGTCGGTATGGTCTATGGAAGCGCCATGGATGCCGGGCAGATCAAGTTAAATGAAAAAGTAATGCAGGAGGCCATTGATCTGGGGGCAAATCTTGTTTCAGAATAATACGACCATAAAAAGGAATCATGCCATGGCTGAACATTCATAAGTTAGGAGAAAACAACATGCCAAATACACCCGAACAGGAACAACCCCGACAGTTACAGATCAATACTGTTGATGAAATATCGAGAGGTCGATACAGCAATTCCTTGCTCGTTTCGCACAGTCCTGAAGAATTTATCCTCGATTGGCTATTGAATTCTCCAAACGGACCTCATCTGGTTTCAAGGGTCATTATGACACCGGGTAATGTCAAGAGGGTCTTCGAAGCCCTGAAAGTCAATATTGCCCAGTATGAGGAAAAATTCGGAGCCATTAATGTCGTTGAGCCGGTGACCCAGAAGTTTCATTGAGAATGGAGGTTTTCGATTACTATGGAACACAATTTTTGCAGATACCCACCTCCACTTTGCATCCTATGCCCTGTTCAATGCTGGCCTTGATGTAAGATCCGCACGAAACCTGCCCGGGATGTGCGAGCAAATAAAGGAATTCGCATCTGCAAACAATGACAAGATCATTATGGGATTCGGCGCATCTGCCCATTCTGTTGAGGAAAAAAGGCTCATTTCAAAAAATGAGCTTGATAAAGCCTGTCATGATCGGGCGATATTTATTGTCAAATATGATGGCCATTCCTGCATCCTGACACTCTTAAGGATTGTCCTTGGCGTGATCACCGTCACGGCATTATCCATGCGTGCCTGCCAACTAATGAGTGGCGATGCCCCCTGCACGCTTCCAGACCCTATCTTCGGCATCTATGCTGCCTGTAACCACTATATCCCTGAGCAGTCAGTCACCATTCAGGAAGCCCTCAAAATGTACACATACAATGCCGCCTGGACTACTTTCGATGAAAAGGATAGAGGCAGTCTGGGAAATGGTAAAATTGCCGATATGGTGATCCTGAACAAGAATCCACTGGCTATAAAACCAAGTGAGCTTCTAAACCTGAAGGTGGAAAAGCTTCTTTTGAGTGGGACGGTTTATAAAAAAGGTCAGGGGATTTTGAGCCTGCTGGCGAAAGGAATCCTGTCAGAAGGAAAGATTTAAAGGCAATGCATGAATACAGATGGAAGATCTCGGGAACTGTGCCGGGTAAAGAAAGCAGTGAAGGGCCTGATCAAGCAGCATCCTGATGGGATGACATATCCAGAAATATGCGACAGGTTGCAGCAGGAATCCCTTTTCTTGGGGACATATCGGAACCTGCTTTCCATGACGTCTTCGGTTCTTGGTTTGCTGGTTGAAGAGGGAGCTATTTTATGTAGGGGAGAAGGAGCTTCAAAGCTTTTTCTGTTCGGAGGGAATCAATCTTTGGGCTGAAAAACGAACCTCGGTGCGGTTCTTGTGAGAAGCGCCAGATCCTGCGTTTTTCTGGTAACCGAAAGTAAAACATAATCAGGATGAATCAATGGATTTTAAAATTTCAAATTATTACCTGTTTTTCAAGACCAGCGGCGATACTGATATCATCGACATTACACCTCATGTATCAAGTAAGGTCACTGAATCAGGGTTGACAGAGGGACAAGTTCTCATCTTTGTGCCTGGCTCTACAGCGGCGGTAACAACCATCGAATATGAAAATGGCGTTGTTTGGGATTTGAAAGAGGCCATCGAGCGCCTTGCCCCAAAGGGAATTCCATATCGACATGACGCCAGGTGGGGTGATGGAAATGGTTATGCTCATGTAAGTGCAGCACTTCTTGGACCATCTCTCACCGTTCCTTTGATCAAGAGCCGTCTCGTTCTGGGAACCTGGCAACAGATTGTTCTGGTTGACTTCGACAATGAGCAACGAGATCGAAAGGTCCTGGTCAGCATTTCAGGATCTTAATCACCATAAGTAAGTTTGGATAAGAAATATGACAAAGGGTCTATGCAATAAAATTCCTTCCAGAGCCGAATGCGACGAACTCATGGCTCGGTATTCCATGCTGCCCAACATCGTGGAGCATTCCATACAGGTCATGAATGTTTCTCTGGCGATCACAGACAATTTGAAAAGCGGTGTGCCCATAAACAGGGACCTTGTGATTGCAGCCGCACTCCTTCATGATATAACCAAGACAAAGTCTCTTGTAACGAAAGAACGGCACGATGCATCCGGTGGTTTGCTCTTGAGGGAGTTGGGGTTCCCAAGTACTGCTGATATTGTGGAACAGCATGTCATTATTCATAATGTTAATCTTGAGGGAAGACTTGAGGAACGAGAGATTGTATATTACGCCGATAAACGGGTGCTGCACGACACTATCGTAACCATTGACGAGAGGTTGCATGACCTGGTCCAGCGATACGGAACGACGGAGGAAATACGCAGCCTGATTCTCCAAAACAAAAGTCAGATGCTCGCAGTTGAAAGGAAGATTGCAGGCTTTATGGCAATTGATTTACAAGGTATAATTCAAGTCACCGATGGGCAAGGTGAGAAATCAAATATCCTTGAAGACAATCGATGATTATGAACTTTGTAATGCCGACAAGATCTTCATTAAAAAACGAACCCCAATGCGTTTATGGCCAAAAGCGCCGAATCTTGTGTTTTTTTGATAACCGAACATTTCATTATGGCATAATGAATTTGCAGGATCAGGATGTTCCGGAGAAGCAAAGAAAATATAGTCATTAGAGGTTTAGATGAAGAATAAAATGAAAAAACTACTTCTATGCAAAGCGGTAATGTTTCTGCTGATAGTGTGTTTCATTCAGAACCTATATGCTGCCGATGTCAAACCTACTGTAGCTGTTATGGATTTTGAAACTGTGGGTTCTGAAGAACATCTTGGCAAGGCTGTTGCCGAGATTATGAGGACGGAATTAATCAATACTGGTCAATTCCGTGTATTGGAAAGATCTCAGCTAGACAGAGCAATATCTGAACAGAAGCTTCAAAAATCAGGTCTTATTGACAATAAAAGCGTTGTGGAACTTGGGAAACTGCTTGGTGCTAATTTTATCATCATCGGTTCAGTTGTAAAGATGGGAACTGCTTATACAATAAATTCAAGAATGATTGATATAAAGACAGGGGAAGCAACTTTAGGAAGGAATGTCACAGGAAATGATTTGAACCTTTTAGCCGATCTCAGTCATACTCTTCTTGAAAGCCTTTTTGGATCATCTGCTAAATTAAAAATGTCTCCGATTTTTGAAGAACATTTTACGGACAATATACATGGCTGGTATCTCGTCAATGATCAGGATAAACGTTTTGAAATAGTTAATGGAAAATATATCCTTGAATCAAAAAGAGGCGGCTACTGGATGGGAAGCCGAAAAGTTCCGATAACCCAGTCCACCGACTTTAAAATAGACATGACGGTGCAAAAAATATCAGGCACAGACGGTTATGGTTTTGGGATGACTTGGGGGGCAAAAGATACAAAGAACTTTTACATATTTGTGATCACTGGCGGAGGTTATTTTATCCATGAACGTATTGAAGATAATAAACCGGAGCGTATTTTATCCAAGTTTGTAAACTCGATTAATAAAGGGACAGGCTCATCCAACTCTCTTTCACTAAGAAAATCAGGAAATCATCTGGAATTTTATATTAATAACAAACTTGTGGGCAAAACACCATTTTCTCCCTTCTTTGGCGATTATTTGGGATGTATAGTTTATTCTGGAAACGATAAAATCACTATCGGATTTTCTGACATATACGTTTACGGACAATGACACTCATGTTCCGTTGAAGATAAGAAAATATAGTCATTAGAGGTTTTGATGTGACGATGGTTCTCTGAGCTGATTGAACTGATCTTTGCTCTTTCATGATCTCCCCATATAGAACATTTGTTCTATTGCCAAGAAGTTTTTTCTGTTGACCCATGACCATTGCATGATAAGCTATAAGAAATTCGTATTCAGCAGGAGGATCAAAAAATGAAGAACGTAGAGCTGAAGGTGGAAGGCAACATCCTGACCATTAAGGTTGATCTAACCAAAGAATTTGGCCCATCATCATCGGGCAAGACCATTATTATTGCATCATCTGAAGGGAATGCTGCCATTCCTGAAAAGGAAGAGATAAAGATCGGTTTGAATGTCTATAAAAAGAAATAACTCAGCACATTTATCGCGACTAAAGTATTGACTGTGTATGTATCCAGGATATCCGGATTAATTAGAAATAATCAATGAAAGGCAGGATAAAATGCAACAGCGTACCATTGATAAAATTGAAGAAAGGTTGCGAAAGACCGAATCACTTACCGAGAAAAACAAATCCGAACTGCTCAACCTCTTATCGACATTGAAGGTTGAAATTGCCGATCTTTCTAAAACGCACAATGAACAAGCGGAAAGTATCACCGGATTTGCTAAATTATCAACCCATGAGGCCACACGCCAGGAAAAGGACCCTGAACTACTCAAGCTGTCTATTGAAGGTTTGGGATCATCCGTCCGCGGCTTCGAATCATCTCATCCAGGACTGGTTAACGTCGTTAATGCAATATGTTCTATGTTTTCTAATCTTGGGATATGATGTCTTGATGCCATATGGAAAATCACAACCCAAGTCATAGCGTCCTGATGGGTTACATATTGTGGATCTTCGGTTTCACAGGTTCACACAGGTTTTATTATGGCAAGCCTATCTCGGGCACGATTTATTTTTTTACTCTTGGACTCTTGGGAATAGGCTGGCTTATTGATCTGTTCCTGATTCCATCTATGGCTCGCAAAGCTGACTTGAGATATGCGGAAGGTAGAATCAGTTATAATGTAGCCTGGGTTCTTCTCACATTCCTCGGGATTTTTGGTATTCACAGGTTTTACATGGGGAAGTGGCTCAGCGGAATCTTGTATTTATTAACAGCGGGAATCTTTAGCATCGGCTACATCTACGATTACTGGACGATAAACGATCAGATCACCGTCATCAACAGTTCTGGACAGCAATGCATTTGATGCAAGTATAAATGTCGATCCATAGGATTCCAGTCAATAAACTCAGTCATGAAGCGTTGAAAGGCGTTATTGAAGAATTTATCTCTAGAGATGGAACAGATTACGGCGAAGTTGAGGCTTCCACAGAAACAAATTTCAGACAGGTAAAATCCATGCTTGAAAAAGGATTGGCGGTACTTGTTTTTGATGACGAAGCTGAAACTACAAATATACTCTTAGCTGATGACCCTATATTAAAGAAGCTTGATGCATAAACTGATTGATCAAAAGATAATGACGTGTGATCGAATGGCCATGACTTCAGACAATAACCTTTTTTCTGATATCCCTGTGGAATTAAAGGAGGAGCTATTTGAGACAATCCTCAAATGAGAAACTTTCCGGGTAGAATAGTATCTCGTGGCCATAGCTCACCCGAAGGCTTCTGGTATGATCAGGATTTTCATGAATGGGTCAGGAGGACTATATAGAAAACAACATACGAGGTCAAAAAAAAGCCCCTGAATCAGATGACGATAGGAGCTTGGTCAGGAAGGGAGCTGCTTTTCTGCAAAGGCTGAGAGCGGAGTTTATTCAACGCCCATAATATACTAAAGCTCAAGCCGCTTCCCTCTTATCATCCCCATCTTCACTTCTTTTTCGATACGTTCTTCTGTACCTTCTGGACCGGATCGCATGTAGCGTAATACTTGCAATGGCCAGCACAGTAACTAATAGCCATCTCATCCTGATGAGTTCTTCTTTCCGGAAGCGGACAAGGGATAAATACTTCTTCTGATTTCATAATCTTGATCCTTTCGAGCTATATGTTGTCCAGTATCTTGCTGGACTCTTTGGATTGGCGGATTCCAAATCTATTGTGGGATATGGGATTGCTCTGTTCCATGTATAAATTATAGCAGAACGATCGTTCTATTGTCAAGAAATTAAACTCTGGAAAAGGCAACGAAAGGGGGATCTGTTTATTCCTGAATAAACTAAAGGCGGTGTCTAACCAACCACCGCCCTTAACCTTGAGAGAGGCAGGGTTTCCATAACGTCCGTTAATGTTACCTCCCTCGACAACTGCTGCCGCTATGGCAGACTTTGTTTTTCTTGGATTTCAGCCTTTCTTATACTGATAAGGCGTAGCCATCGGGTCAATCCAGCCCTTGTATGCTTTCTTTTCCTTTTTCATGATCCTTGCCTCCTCTCTTTTAAGTTAAGAATCGCAATCGTTGTTATCTACCTGGTTTCAAACGGGGTGCACATAGGGTCCAACCAGGTCTTGCCAGCTTTCTTTGCAAATCTTTCTTCTTTTTTGGCTCCTGTCTTCTTCATGGCCTTTATTCCTCCTCTCTCTTTCTTTCGGCCCTAAGATAATCTCGAAAACAATTTTTCACAATCAGGGGGATTTTGGATATGGGATGAGAAAAGAGCGTTTATCTGAATCAGGATTTTTGATTTTGGATATCAGGCTTTGTCCTATGAGATGAGGGCATGCCGGCAGAGATTTGATTGTCAGCTGTCCAAAACATCATTACCCATTGTTTTGTTCAAGCAAATTTAAAGCTTCATTAAAAAGATCTCTTCATCCAGCCTGAAAATCATCAATCTGCTCCATCATAATTTTGATTATGTTAGGTAATTACAATAAATTAAATCATGCCTGAATCTTCCTCACACGACTTGGCACGCTTTACGCAATATATAAGGTCAAACGGAAACAAATAAAAAATAGACATAGGGGGACACAGATCATGAAAAAGACATTAGGAACGATGGTAGCGGCAATGGTGGTTGTTCTTTTAACGGGAACTTTCGCTTTGGCAGAATACGCAGCAGCCGGTATGGCTGACTTCCCATATTTCCAGCTTGGTTGCCTCATTATCGGCGGGATGACAGTGATCTCTTTGAAGCACAAGTATGAGAAGATGTACACGGGAGAGGTTGCCGGAGTTTTCGCCCTCTATACAGTGCTGATTGCTCTCTTCACCAATCCGGTTATCGAAGGCATCAAGAACCTGGTTGGCTAAGAAACATATTGAAAAGTAGTGGGAATATAGATCAACATAAAGAGGAGAGGAGGAACAGATCATGGCAACACAGCAAAACATACAAAGACCCGTGTATCATCAGTATCAACACATCATGGTCATCAGCAGCTGGGGATTTGTGATTGCCTTTGCTTCCTTCCTCTTCCTGTATCTGGGATTCAAGGTTGATCAGTATTTCGGGACGGCGCCCAACTTCATGTTTGGGATGTTCTTCCTGGCCCTCTTCCTTACTATCGGAAGATTGTATCAGGAAGCCTGGCTGAGACGAAACGAGGTTTGATAATTATACTGGATAAATAAAGACACGTCTTTGAAAGTCTGTGTCCCTTAAAAAAGCCCTCTAATGAAACCGGTTCGTTAGTGGGCTTTTGTTTTATGAGAGAAACTGCTGTTCCTTGAAAACCATACCGAGACATCAACCAATGGCACCATATTGAAGGTCAGGGTAAAATTGTCCATGCCGATTTGATCCCCCTTCCTCTTTTGGAAAGAGCCGCTAAAATCGGATTGCATTTGGCTGTTCAGCTTCCTTTTCTATATTGGGATCAGGAACCTATGTCTTATCTGGATCATATTCTTGGTAACCGTTCCCATGAAGGACATGCTTGATTATGGCGTGAGAATATCCGCTGGATCAGACGCCCCTTGTACGATTCCAGATCCCGTGATGAGCATCCATGCCGCTTGTAACCACCCTAATGCCGACCAAAGGATATCCGTTCCGGATGCGCTGAAGATGCATACAAACAGGTCTGCCTGTTTCACATTTGACGAATCCAATCGAGGCACTTTAACTGCAGGCAAGATGACCGATTTTGTCGTGCTCGATCAAGACCCTTTGGAAATAACGCCGGAGAAAATTAAGGATATAAAAGTTACCAGCAGTTACCTGAATGGCAAGAAGTATGAGCCAATCTTGAAGTCGCCCTTTGCTCTCGCATTGAAATCCTTATTGTTATATTGATCCGTTAAATTAATCTATTCAGCGTTCAAAGCGTCCTTCAACATCAATGACGGCCTGAAGATGCGTGGGCGGGCCGTATGCGGCGGTAATTTCGGCGCAACCTGACTTGCAGCGAATCCATGTACGTATAGATCACCGGGGTGATGTAGAGCGTCACGATCTGGGAAAAAATGAGCCCCCCAACCACAGCCAGGCCTAGGGGTTGACGGGACTCTCCGCCGGCGCCCAAGCCGAGGGAGATGGGCAGCGTGGCCATCAGGGCCGACATGGTTGTCATCATGATGGGGCGAAAACGCGTCAGGGCGCCCTGGTAAATCGCTTCTTCCGGTTTTTCCCCTTCCTTCCTTTCCGCATCCAGGGCAAAGTCGATCATCATAATCGCGTTTTTCTTGACAATGCCCACGAGCATGACAATGCCCACCAAGGCGTAGAGGTTGAGATCGATCCGGAAGAGGAGGAGCGTCAGGAGGGCGCCGAGGCCGGCTGAGGGCAAGCCGGATAAAATCGTTAACGGATGGATGAAGCTCTCATAAAGGATGCCCAAGACGACATAAATCATGAGAATTGCCGCCAGGATCAGCATCTCCAGGCCCGCCATGGAAGAGGCGAATGCCTGGGCGGTTCCCTGGAGGGTACAGGTTATCGTCGCCGGCAGGATGGTCTGGGCCGTTTTTTCCACCGTATCCACGGCGTCGCCCAGGGATGTCCCGGGGGCCAGGTTGAAGGATATGGTCACAGCGGGGAGTTGGCCCAGATGGTTCACCGTAAGCGGCCCGACGGTCCAGTCCATGCTGGCTACCGTATTTAGGGGCACCAGGGTTCCGGAAGAGGAGCGGACATAGAGAAGTAAAAGCGCCGCGGGATCCGTCTGGTACTGCGGATCGAGTTCGATGATGACACGGTACTGGTTGTTCGGCGCATAAATAGTCGATATCTGGCTGGCGGAGTAAGCGCTTTCCAGGGCGGCCTCGATCTGACCGGCACTGACCCCGAGGGCCGAGGCCTTGTCTCTGTTGATGTTTATGGAGACCTGAGGGCTCTTGATCTGGAGATCGCTGGCCACATCCTGTAATCCCGGCATGTCTTTCAGTTTTGCTTCCAGAAGCGGGGCATATTTATAGAGTTCATTCATGTCCGGGCTCTGCAGGGTATACTGGTACTGGCTTTTCGTCTGATAGCCGCCGATCCGGATCGTCGGGGGATTCTGGAGATAGACCTGGATTCCGGGAACCATTGCCAACTGTGGCCGTAGCTTCTGGATGATCTCATCGGCGCTCTGGCGTCTTTCCTGGCGAGGTTTCAGCCGGATAGTCAAACGTCCCGTATTCATGGACGAACCGCCCCCCGAACCGACCCGCGACATCACCTTCTCGATATCCTGATCCTTCTCGATGATCTGGACGATTTTTTTCTGGTGCTCCACCATGGATTCATAGGATATGCCCTGTGCCGCTTCGGTGAAACCGGTGATCTGGCCCGTGTCTTCGCTCGGGAGGAATCCCTTCGGGATAACGGCGTAGAGGCCGGCGGCGATTGCTAAAAAGACAAATGACAGGATAAGCGTTGTGAGCCGGCGCCGCAAGGCCCATTTCAAAGTTGCGTCATAAAGGCGGAGCATGCCGTCAAAAAAACGCTCGGATAACTGATAGATACGACTGTGCCGTTGTTCACCGGCGGGCCGGAGGAACATGCTGCAGAGCATCGGCGTCAGGCTGAGGGATACGAATCCGGAAATGAGCACGGCAACGGTGATGGTGACGGCAAATTCGTGGAGCAAGCGGCCGACAATTCCCCCCATAAATAATACCGGGATGAAGACGGCAATCAGGGAGATGGTCATGGAGAGGATCGTGAAGCTGATCTCCTCCGAACCCTTGAGGGAGGCTTCCAGAGGACTTTCACCCTTTTCCATGTGCCGTACGATATTCTCCAGCATGACAATGGCATCGTCAACAACAAACCCCACGCTCAGGGTCAGGGCCATCAGGGAAAGGTTGTCGAGGTTGTATCCGGCAAAATACATTACCGCAAAGGTGCCGACGATGGAGATGGGCAGGGCGAGACTGGGGATGACCGTTGCCGAGAGGTTACGCAGAAAGAGAAAGATGACGAAGACGACCAGGATCAGGGCGATCAGGAACGTAATCTGCACATCCCGGACGGATTCCTTGATGGATATGGACCGGTCGTAAAGGATATCCAGCGTCACGGACGCCGGAATTTCAGCCCGATATTGAGGGAGAAGATCCTTGATAGCCTGGACAACCTCGACGGTATTCGTACCCGGCTGGCGTTGAATTGCCAGGATAATAGCCCGGTCGTTGTTGAGCCAGGAAGCCACCTTGTCATCTTCAACGCTGTCCATAACGGTTGCCACTTCCCCGAGTCGCACGGGCGCATTGTTCCGGTAAGCCACGATGAGCGGCCGGTAGGCTTTCGCGTCCGTCAACTGTCCCGAGGCCTGGATGGTAAAGGCACGGTGAGCCCCCGAGAGGTTGCCGGTGGGCAGATTGACGTTCCCCGCCTGGATGGCGTCGACGACCTCATCGATGCCGATGGAGCGGCTGACCAGCGCCTTCGGATCGACGCGGACACGGACGGCGTACTTCTGAGACCCATAAATCTGGACCTCGGCCACACCGTTTAGCATGGAGATGCGCTGTGCTAAATGCGTGTCGGCATATTCATCGACCTTGGAGAGGGGCAAGGTAGGCGAACTCATGGTCAAATAGAGGATGGGCTGCTCCGCCGGATTCACCTTGCGATAGGCGGGTGCCGTCGTCATGTTTTGGGGCAGGTGGCGGGTCGCCGCGGCGATGGCCGTCTGGACGTCTTGGGCCGCGGCGTCGATGTCCCGGTTCAGATTGAATTGGATGGTAATCTGGGTGGTGCCCATGGAGCTGGTGGACGTCATGGAGTCGATACCGGATATTGTTGCAAACTCCCGTTCGAGAACCGTGGCCACAGCGGAAGCCATCGTTTCCGGGCTTGCACCGGCAAGATTTGCTGAAACGCGGATCGTGGGAAAATCCACCGTTGGCAGCTCGCTCACGGGCAGGGCTCGATAGGCGACAAGGCCCACGATGAGGATCGAAATCATGACCAGCGTGGTCATAATGGGACGGAGGATGAAGATCCTTGAAATATTCATGCTATTGCTCCGGCGCCATATCAGGGTGTCTCTTTAATGCTGACTTTGGCGCCCGGAATCAGTCGCAACTGACCGTCTGTAACCACCTTCTCTCCTGCCTGCACACCCTTGAGAATGGCCGTCTCGCCCCGGATAACGGCCCCTGTTGTCACGGGCCTCATGTCCACTGTATCGTCGGACTTGACAACGAAGACATATTGGCCCGTCTGACCCTTTTCCACAGCCTGCGAGGGTACCATGACGACGTTCGGTTCCATGTCGAGCGTCAGCACCACATTGACAAACTGGCCTGGCCAGAGCCGTTTTTCCCGGTTCGCGAAGGTCCCCTTGAGGGTGATCATGCCCGTTGCTCTGTTGACCGCGTTATCGACGAAGGTGAGTTCCCCTTTTTCTGGCCGTCCATCCCCGGGGATTACGGCATCGGCAGGGAGTTGACGCCGCGCTTGGTAGGTCTTGATTCTCGCCAGTTCCTTTTCGGGAACGGTGAAGGTAACATAGATGGGTTGTATCTGATTGATCACAACTACTTCCACGTCGTTGAGCTTGACGATATTTCCCCGGTTTACTCTCAACGATCCCGTCCGGCCGTCAATGGGGGAATGGACGGAGCAGTACTGAAGCTGGACGCGATTGCTTTCCACGACGGCCTTATCGGCGTTCACCGTCGCTTCCAGGGCGGCCAGGTTCGTTTTAATCTGATCGTATTGCTGTTTTGCCACGTAGCCTTTTTCTACCAGGAAGGCATAGCGGATCGACTCTTGCTGGGCATTTTGCATATGGGCCCTGTCCCTGATCAGGTTAGCCTCCGCCTGCTTCAACATCTCCTCATAGGTGCGGCAATCCAGCTTGAACAGAAGGTCGCCTTTTCGCACGTCCTGGCCTTCTTTAAAATAGACCTGGGTAATCTGCCCCGTGAGCTGGGTTTTTACGGAGATGGTCTGATAGGGTTCGACAGCGCCGATCGCTTCGATCTGTATGGGAATGGTCTTCTGGATGGCAGCGGCTACAGTGACCGGAACGGGACGTTTGACCGGGGGCGATTTTGGCGATGAGCAGGAAAAAAGGAAGATCAATAGAGCGACCGGTAGGGTCAGTCCTCTGAGAATAGGATTTCTAAATAGGAGATTCATTAATTGATACCAGAAACTTTCTTACCAGAAACCCCTCTCCATGCAATTTTCAATGAACTCCAAGGATTTATTTTGCCCTTCCTGAAAGTATTTATAGAGTTGTTTGCCCACATCGGGATATAAAGAACAATCACTGAGTTTACCTACAGGAACCCAGGCGATATCCAGCGAGCGGGTATGATCGGGTCTGACTTTCGGGATGCCATGGACCGCGGTGGCTAAAAAAACGATATGCAGCGTCTGCGGGTGCCTTTTGGTCCCGGGCGCTTCCCCGATCAGGACGATATCGCCGACTTCTACTTTTACCCCCAGTTCGTTCTTCCATTCGCTTATGACAGCTTCCTGCAGCGGCACATCCCTGTCTACGCCCCCGCCCGGAAGGGCGAAGACTTCTTTCCCTCCATAGACGTACTTCATACAGAGGATTTCGTTGGCTTGCTCAAAGACTGCGGATATACGGACTCTCATCGTTCCTCCTTTGTTTTAAGTAAACAGTCGTTTCCATCTGCTCCGTAGGGCATTCCCCATAACAAACAACAGTAGGATTGATGACTTATGTTACAAGTAATAGTGCAGAAATGCAAACGATCTTTATCCGGCTTTCAGGGCAGGGCGATCTTCAGGGTGCCCCCTCTGCCCAGAATGTCATGAAGATGGATATATCCCTTCAGTGTATTTTCCCCATTGGCAACCACCAGGGTGGTGATTTCGTCACGTTGCATCGACTCGATGGTCTGGGCGAGAGAAGTGTTTTCATTGATTGTCTTGGGATTGTGGGTCATGACCTCATCAACGGTTTTATCATGAAAGGAGACACCTCTCTTGACCAGACGACGGAGGTCGCCATCGGTAAAAATTCCCAGGAGGGTTTTTTTCCTGTCTGTCACCAGTACAAACCCCTTGTTTTTAGCGTCCATTTCTTCAATAGCCCTGGTCGCCGTAGCTCCCGCAAGAACCTTTGGAGTTTGTGCGTAGCCGATCATTACCTCCCTGACCTTTGCCCGCAGACGCATCCCGAGGTTGCCGCCGGGATGAAACTTGTAGAAATCCTTTTCTTTGAACTTCCGTTTTTCTATCAGGGCTACGGCCAGGGCATCGCCCATGGCGAGGGTGGCAGTGGAGCTTGAGGTCGGTGCCAGGCCGAAAGGGCAGGCCTCCCGTTCCACGCCGACATCGATGACCAGATTGCAGGAACGGGCAAGGGAGGAATTCGTATCGCCGGTCAAGGCAATCAGGGTGGCCCCGATTTCCCGGACGCTGTTGACGATAAGGCTAAGCTCATGGGTTTCGCCGCTGTTGGAGATGGCCAGGACGATGTCATTTTTCGTCACAATCCCGAGATCTCCGTGCATTCCTTCGACGGGATGAAGAAAAATGGCCTGAGTCCCCGTGCTGGTCAGGGTGGCGACGATTTTCTTACCAATGAGGCCGGATTTCCCTATGCCGGTGACAATAACCCGGCCATTGGACTTGTAGATCGTATCCACCGCTTTGGTGAAATTGTCGTTCAATTTGCCGATGAGGCCGGAGATGCTTTCGGCCTCGATTTTCAGGACATCCTTCGCAAGTTGGATGGACAGGTCCTTTTTCGTTACCATCATTAACCCCTTATTATGATGAACTGGGAAAGGGACGCTATCAGAATTTATTTTTTCTGACAAGGATGAATTTCCTATTTGAATGTTTCATTGACAGCGGGGAACTCCGCATCTATATTCGACCCGTAAGGAGGCATGATGACATCAAATAGATTTCCTTGGTCCCGGCTCATTGGCGGCGTCCTGATTGCCCTGTTCCTGGTGCTCCTGGCCTTCCGTATGGATATCCTTAGCCTGCCGGCGGTGGGGGACAGGCAGTTGGAAAAGGCCGTCGTCATGCCGCAGGAGGCCAAAGATACCTGGATGAATATTTACCAGCAGGGCCGTAAAATAGGCTACACCCACCGGACCTTCTCCCGCCGGGAGCAGGGCTTCGGATTAAGGGAAGAAGTATTTATGCGGATTCAGACCATGGGCATCGTCCAGGGCATTTCTCTGAAGACTGAGGGCGCCCTGAATCAGGACATGACCTTAGCGGCTTTTGACTTTGATCTGGCGTCCAACCTTTTTAATTTTCATGCCCAGGGCAAGGTCGATGGGGACCGGATGTCCATCGTTACGAAGGTTGCTGGCGACGAACGGCGTTATGAACTCCCCCTTAAAGAGCCGGTTCAACTCTCACAGGGTGTGTTCGCCAGAGTGATAAATGAGAATCTGAAACCGGGGCAGGAGCTCACTGTATCCGTATTCGATCCCATGACGATGGGCTCGCGGCCGGTGCGCCTGTTTTTCGCGGGGGAGGAAACACTTACGATCATAGGCCGCCGCCGGACGCTGAAAAAGTATGCCGTCGATTTCATGGGGGCCCGTCAATATGCTTGGTTCGATCCGGAAGGCGATGTGGTTAGGGAGGAGGGCATTCTGGGGATGGCCCTGGAGAAGACAACCCGGGAAGAGGCCCTTGCCGGTCTTGCTGCAAGTGGCTCAGCGGACCTGACTAACCTGGCCTCCGTCGATGCCCGGATCAAGATTCCCGATCCGGCGGGATTGCCTATTTTCAAGGTAAAGCTGTCCGATATCGATACTGGTGCCCTGATGCTTGCCGGGGGTAGACAAACCTATGCTCGGGGCCTGTTGACCGTGAGCAAGGAGAAGCAGATTGGCGTTGACCAGCCCGGCGGCAGGGCGCTGAAAAATCGCGAGACCTACCTGGCTTCGACGCCTTTCATCCAGGTGTCAAATCCCGAGATCCGCGCCCAGGCCGGGGCGATCGTTTCCAGAAACGATGGAGATGAGCAAAAGGCGCGTAAGATCGTCGCCTGGGTATTCAAGCATATTGAAAAACGCCCCATTCTGTCGGTTTCCAATGCTGTGGAGACCCTGAAAAACCGCGCCGGCGACTGCACGGAACACGCGGTCCTGGTTGCGGCTCTTGCCAGAGCGGCGGGCATTCCGACCCTCATCGAAACGGGTCTGGTCTATCAGCGGGGGCGGTTTTACTACCATGCCTGGAACGCCTTCTGGCTGGACGGCTGGAGTGGGTGGGTTACGGCCGACGCCGTGATGAATCAACTTCCTGCCGATGTGACCCATCTGCGCTTCGTGAGGGGAGAGGTGGAAAAACAACTTGATCTCATGGGGGTGGTGGGAAAGATCAAACTACAGGTGATAGGGATGTCGCAATGATCGAGCTCAAAGATCTTACCAAATACTATGATAAAACACTGGCGGTAAACAACCTCAATCTTGTTATCCCCAAGGGGGAGATTTTCGGATTCATCGGTCCGAACGGGGCGGGAAAAACCACCACTATCCGCATGATGGGCGGGATCCTGGCCCCCTCCTCCGGGGCGGTAATCATCGACGGTCAATCCCTGGCGGAACACCCGGTGGAGGTCAAAAAAAAGATCGGCTTTATCCCGGACCGGCCGTATCTCTATGAAAAACTGACGGGTTGGGAGTTTATGCGTTTTTCGGCGGATCTCTTCGGGGTTGAGGAAGGGACGTTCGCCCCGAAGGCGGAAGAACTTTTGAATACCTTTGCCCTTTTCAACTGGCGCCAGGAACTGATCGAGGCTTACTCGCACGGCATGAAACAGCGCCTGATCATTGCGGCGGCCCTCCTCCATGATCCGGCGGTGATCATCGTCGATGAACCCATGGTCGGCCTTGATCCCGGGGCCATACGTATGGTGAAGGACATTCTGCGCTCCCTGGCGGCGCAGGGGACGACGATTTTCATGTCCACCCATACCCTGGCCGTGGCCGAGGACCTTTGTGGCCGGATCGGCGTGATCCACAAGGGCTCCCTGATTGCCCTGGGTACCATGGTGGAGCTGAAACAGTCCGCCCGGATGCGGGAAGGGGACCTCGAAGATATTTTTCTGCGTCTGACCGCCGAGGAGGTTATGGAATGAAGGCGGTTCTCACGCTGATGAAGCCGCGGCTCTGGGCTTTTCTCAATGGCAGGATCTCTCGGGGGGCCTGGGACAGCCGGGCGAGGCTCTATTTTTTCAGCGTTATCGGCCTCGTCTTCTGGCTCGGCATCTACATGATGTTTTACCGGGTCCTGACCTATTTCAAGGGTGTCGAAGGGTTTGGCGATATCCTGGCGGCCAAACTCATGTCCATGGTGGTGATGACCTTTTTTACCCTCCTCCTATTCAGCAGCGTCATTGTGACGCTCTCAAAGCTATACATCAGCCGCGACCTCCCCCTTGTCCATTCCCTCCCCGTCGCGGCAGGGCAGATCTTCTTGGCCCGCTGGCTGGAGAGTCTGATCGACAGTTCCTGGATGGTGATCCTGTTCAGCCTGCCCATCTTCCTTTCCTACGGCATGGTATTCAAGGCCGGGATTTTTTTCTACGGGTTGTCGTTTCTGTCTATCCTTTCCCTGTGTCTCGTGGCCTCGGGACTGAGCTCTCTGGCCGTGATGGGGGCGGCGACGGTCCTGCCTGCCGGCCGGATTCGCACCATCTCCGTCTTCTTCGGAGTCCTACTGATCCTGGTCCTGGTCATCGTCGTGCGGGTGATGCGGCCGGAACAGCTTGTCAACCCCGAGGCATTCAATTCCGTCGCCGTTTACCTCCAATCCCTGGAGACCACCGGCTCGCCCCTGCTGCCCACGACCTGGATCTATGACAGCATTCAGGCAAGCATGCTGGGCAGGAAGGGTCAGGCTTTCTTTAACCTTGTTTTGTCCATAACCGGTGGTATGGCGCTCCTTTTTATAAATGTCTGGATTTCGGAACGATGGTATTTCCGCGGTTATTCTCAGGCCCAGACCACGCCGGCCAGTATTTTTGCCTCCTCAGCGGCGGGAAGGGGATGGGATGGACTGTTGTCGTTTCTCCCGGCTCCGGTGAAGGCCCTGGCCGTCAAGGAAATCAAGACCTTCTTCCGCGATCAGACCCAGTGGCCCCAGTTGTTTCTCCTTCTCGCCCTGATCGTCGTGTATCTTTACAATTTTTCAGTCCTCCCTCTTAACCGGACGCCGATAAAAACCGTTTATCTGCAGAATCTCTTTTCTTTCCTGAACATGGGACTGGCGACGTTTGTCCTGACGGCCATTGCGGCGCGTTTCGTCTTTCCGGCGGTAAGCCTGGAGGGACAGTCCTTCTGGATCGTCCGTTCCTCCCCTGTGTCCATCCGCACCTTCCTGTGGATAAAGTTTTTCATCTATTATCTGCCCCTGGTAATTCTGAGTGAGGTCCTGATTGTGGTCTCCAATATTCTCCTGGAAGTAACCCCCTTCATGATGGCCCTTTCCGTGACCACCGTCTTTTTCATGGTCCCCGGGATCGTGGCGCTGGGGATCGGTTTTGGGGCGGCCTATCCCGATTTTGGTTCGGAAAACCCCACCCAAACGGTGACCAGCTTCGGGGGGCTCCTCTACATGACCATCTGCGCGGGTTTTATCGCCCTTGTCATCGTTCTGGAAGCGGGGCCGGTCTATGCCGTGTTCATGGCCGGGATCATGGGACGGGCCCTGGATGCCCTGCAATGGTTCTGGCTCGTCGGGTCCTTTTGCCTGGTCCTCATGCTGTGCGCCTTGGCCGTGGCAGTTCCCATGAACATGGGAGAGAAGCGTCTGCGGAGGTGAGAATAACAAGACTATCAATCAACACATTGAATAAAAGTCTTGACTATTGTGCAATGTCTTGGAGGTAAAATGGGGACAGCAGCTAATTTGAATTTTACCCGAAATTAGTGACTGTCCCCAGTATTATGATAGACAGCAGGACCGAACCGGGGCGGGCCTGACCCTATTTAAGATTTTCCATCCACTGATCGGTGGTCATGACCTTGCTGAATCTCATGGCCTGGGTGACCAGAATCGCCCGATGCAACTCTTCGGCCGTCACGCTTCCGGCCGTGTTCGAAACCGCCAGCGTTCCGGTGGCATCCGACAAAAACTCGACGGCTAGGTCCATATGAACGGCCTGACGGGCCGTCGTGTCGCAGCACATCTGGGTCATATACCCGCCAATGACGATCGTATCAATCCTTCTTTCCCTCAGCCATGATTCCAGGTCCGTGCCGGTAAAACTTCCCGGAAGATTTTTCTCAATCAGGTGGTCGTATGCCTGCGAGGCAATTTTCGGGTGAAGGTTCCATTCTTCGGTCCCCTTTCTGAAAACCGCTGCCTCCTTCTGGGGGGACGTGTGCTGGATGACAATCACGGGAATCCCCTCTTTTCGGGCATGTTCCATTGCCCTCACAATGTTTTCAAGGCTTCCCGGCGGATGCGTCACCGGCAGTTTGCCCGTGAAATACTCATTCTGCACGTCTATGACCAACAACGCTCGCTTCATCTCTTTTCCCCCTCCCTTTCTTTTCCGCGTCTTTGTTTTGCTCCGCATATCCAAGGCCCGCCGCGAGAAGACATGCCAGGATTGCGATGATGATCTTTTTCATTATACTCTTTCTCCTGCATTTTGGTATTCTCTTTCTTTTAATGTACGGCTTCTTTCTATCATGCCTCTATTCTGTCATAAATGACAAATATACCACGATTTCTGCCATTCCGTTCTTGCAATTCCTTTCCGCTTCCGCTATGTTTTCCCGGCGGCATCACTCTGGAAGGGGGAAACGACTTTGACAAGGCGATCTGGCGCAAAGAATATTAAAAAAACCGGCGATATCAGACGGCGGGTAGTCCTGTTTTCCGTACCGCCCGCCATGGAGCTCGATATCATCGGACCCATGTCGGTATTTGCGGCAGTCAACAACATGGAAGATCATCCCTGTCCGGGCTACGAGATCGAACTCGTCACCTCGGAGCAAAACCGGGTGGTTGCCGGCTCATTGGGGTTTCCGCTGCCGGCGCACCGGCACTACCGGGAGGTCAGCGGCGGCGTTGATACACTCCTGGTGGTAGGCGGAACAGGCCCATTGACGGCCCGCAATACCTCGGTGCTGCGATGGCTTCGCGCAATGGCCTCTCTGGTCCGGCGCCTTGGATCCGTCTGTACAGGGTCGTTTCTGCTGGCGGAAGCCGGTCTTCTAAACGGCAGGCGAGCTACAACGCACTGGGCCTTGACTCGCGAACTCGCCTTGCGGTACCCGCAGGTGATCGTCGACCCCAATCCGATCTGGGTACAGGACGGGCATATCTATACATCGGCAGGAGTTACGGCAGGGATGGATCTTGCCCTCTGGTTCGTCGAAGAGGACCATGGAAGTGCCGTCGCGCTTTCCGTGGCAAAGGAACTCGTCTTATTCCTGCGGAGACCTGGTGGACAGGCGCAGTTCAGCGCCTCGTTGTCCGTACAGGCTTCAGGCATGAAACTCCTCCTCGAACTCCAGGTTTGGATAAAAGAGAATCTGCACCGGAACCTTTCCATAGAAACCCTGGCTGCCCGCGCCGCCATGAGCCCCCGCAACTTTGCGCGCGTTTTTGTACACGAGTTGGGGATAACTCCGGCCCGTTATATCGAGCAGATACGTCTCGAAGCCGCCCGTCAGCAACTTGAGCAGACGGAAAAGGGCCTGGAAGAGATCGCTTTCTCGTGCGGATTCGGGAGCGCTGAACTGATGCGGCGAACCTTCCTGCGCTTACTCGAAATCACACCTGGACGTTATCGCGATTACTTTGGCCCTTCTTCAGTAAAAAAGTCGGCGAATCGGAAGTGATTGTTAAAATAGGGGATATTATCAGAAAGAGGGTAACGATAATGACGCTCCTCCTCCCCCTATCATGTCCTGAAGCATGTCATTGATCGTCTTGCGGACCCCCAATATGGCGTTAACAAGGTCGTTCCGGTCGCCCTCCGAAGATTGAAACGAAATCAAGATATTTTATAGACGATAAATTGAAGAAATGTCCGGGCCAGATTGGTCAGGTATTTATCTTTTCGATAGGTAAGATAAAAATTTCGATCGAGATTAACTTCGGATAAAGAAATCGATCTGATCAGTCCCAGTTTTTCTTCTTTTAATATTGCTGATTTAGATATTATTGATATGCCAAGTCCGACCTCTACGGCCTTCTTGACGGCTTCCGTATGGCCGAATTCGATGGTGTTTTTTAATGTGACGCCTACCTGCTGCAGGCGCTCTTCAATTATTGCTCTGGTTCCCGAACCGCTACGGGAAAGGATGAATCTCTCGCTGAGAAGGTCGAGAGGCTGGATATGGTCCCGGGTTGCCCAAGATTTATCAGCGGGTACGATAACCACCAATTCATCTTTAAAGAAAGGCGTCACAACCAGCCGCTCATCATCAGCAGGAGCGCCAAGAAAGCCGATATCCACGGAGTTATCCAAAACCTGCCTGATAATCTGCCGGTTCAGGTCGATATCCAGGGTAACCCTGATGCCGGGATAAAGACTCTGGAATTTATTCAGGACATCGGGTAAAAGATAGATGCCGATGGTGACACTGGCACCAATCCTCAAATCTCCAACCTTCAGTCCTTTCAGATCGTCGATTTCTGTTTTAGACCGCTCAAGCAAATTGAATATCTTGTCAGCAGACAGAAACAGCGTTTCTCCCGCTTGTGTCAAAACCACTTTCTTCCCCAATCGGTCAAATAAGCGGCTTTCGTAGTAGTCTTCCAAAACCTTAATATGCTTGCTGATTCCCGGCTGGGTCAGGAAAAGGGCCTCGGCGGCGCGCGTAAAGCTCTGTAAGCGTGCCACGGTATGAAATACCCGCAAAAGGTTCAGATTTAAGTTATCCATAATTATAAGTTATCATATTCAGAAGAATTAATCATTTGAATTATCCATGGTTTTCTCTAATAAGTCAAATCAAAAAAAGGAGGGAATGAGATGGCAGTAAAAACTTTTGGTGTAATCGGATCCGGTCAGATGGGAAACGGCATCGCACAGGTGGCGGCTTATCCCGGTGGACTCAATGTCATCTTGAACGACATTGCCGATCAATTTGTGGATAGGGGCGTGGATACCATTTCCAAGAACCTGGATAGACTGGTTGTCAAGGAAAAGATCACGGCGGACAAAAAAGCGGAAATTCTCAGCCGGATCAAAAAGAGCAGCAACATCGAAGATATGAAGAATGCGGATTTCGTGGTTGAGGCCGCCGTGGAGAGAGAGGACCTTAAGCTCGGAATATTCAAAACGCTGGACCAGGTATGCAAGCCCGATGTCATTCTGGCGACTAATACCTCATCCATTCCGGTAACGAGAATTGCGGGCGCTACCAAAAGGCCGGATAAAGTAATAGGAATGCACTTCATGAATCCCGTCCCGGTTATGAGGCTGATTGAAATTATCCGCGGTCTTGCGACCTCGCAGGCGACCTACGATTTGACCGAGAAACTCTCGAAGCAATTCGGGAAAATGCCGGTGGAATGCAATGATTTTCCGGGCTTCCTCTCCAATAGGATCCTCATGCCCATGATCAACGAGGCAGTATATGCCCTATTCGAAGGTGTCGGGACCCCCAAGGCCATTGACGATATAATGGTCCTGGGAATGAATCATCCCATGGGGCCGCTTGCGCTGGCCGATCTTATCGGCCTGGATACTTGCTGGGCCATTATGGACGTGCTCCATAATGGCTTCGGAGATTCAAAATATCGTCCCTGCCCACTGCTGAAGAAATATGTGGATGCCGGATACATGGGAAGAAAAAGCGGAAAAGGATTTTATGAATACAGATAGGCTGAACAAGCCAACAAAAAAAAGGCAAGGAGGACAATAGGAGTTATGTCGAGATCAAATATCGATATCTATAAAACAATGACAAAGGAAGAACTGATAGATTTGTTAAGACTGTATGGTCGTTTGGCATTGACGATTGATGGTCTCTGGTTTCTCGCTTTAGAGCGCATAAAAGGAACGGATGAAGCAATCAGGATCGATGAGGAAATATGGGGCCAGTACGGGAAATGGAAAGGAAACTTGTTGAAACGCTTCCTGTCCGTCACCGCGGTAAATAGCCTGGAAGATATCTGCAGATGCTATCTTCTGACTCCGATCTTCGCAAATCTTGGCGGTCAGGCGGAGATCCGCGGCGATAAATGTTACCTGCGCGTCACGGAATGTTATCCTCAGAAAGCCCGGATCAGTAAAGGGTTAGGGGAATTTGCCTGCAAGGGCGTGGGCATGGCCTATTTCGGCGCCCTGTTGACGGTCTTGAATCCCGATATCAGGTTCCGCTGCGTCGTCTGTCCACCGGATGAGCATCCTAAGGAGGTATGGTGTGAATGGGAGGTATGGATTGAAAAGAACAGCGGCTAGTAATCTATTCAATAATACTCTTTATTACCTTAGAGGATATGGCGAAAGGCGGTGATCTGGTCGGACAGGGCAATCTCGTCCACCGCAGTGGACGCCTGGCCTACGCAGAGGCAAATATCTTTGATGGAATGGACAGGAAAAAATAATTGCCAAAGGTCATGCATCATTTATGATCATGAGTGAAACCAAACATATAAGTTCTGTAATAAAAGAACCCTAAAACTAATTAAAGGAGATTTTTATGGAATCATCAGACATTGAAAAGATCGAAAAGATTATCCACGACAGGAAGGATTCCTATCAGTTCTTCTCGAAACGGTCTAAGGCATTCAAGGCATTCATGAAATTTGCTGAGGAAGCCTTTTCGGAAGGCGAATTGGACAAAAAAACAAAAGAATTGATGGCTGTCGGCATATCTGTTGCCATCAACTGCGAATCCTGTATGGAGTGGCATATCGGTGAAGCGCGCAGGCTGGGTGCCTCTGAGCAGCAGATAATCGAGACAATCGATGTTGCGACAGAAATGGGAGGAGGACCGGCTACAGTTGCCGCAAGGTTCGCCCTGAAGGTACTTGAATATTATAAGTTGAAGAGCGGGGGCAAATAGTTTGTCGCTCAAACTTTTATTCCATCGATTCGTTTTTATGGATTGATGGGTATATCGCCATCGGCATCATGACGGAAATGGAAACATGAAAGATTACGACCGCATTGCCAAGAAGATCACGGTAGTGCTATTTCTGTCCCAGAGTCTAGGTTCGGCTGGGTTCATTGCTGCCCATGAACAATTAGGGAAGGTATAGAAGATTTTAATGTACATGAATATTACATGGTGAAGACGAGGTCGAATAACCGGTTTTAGCGAGGAGGTGCTCTATGAGTCAGGTTGAGATCAAATTTCTTGGCAGCGGTGATGCATTCGGAAGCGGCGGCAGGCTTCAGAGCTGCATTCTGGTTAAACATGAGGACGATCAGTTCCTGATCGACTGCGGGGCATCATGCATGATCGGAATAAACCGGTTCGAAATTAATCCCAATAACATAAAAATCATCCTTATCTCCCATCTCCACGGAGATCATTACGGTGGGATTCCTTTTCTTGTCAACGGGTCTCAGCTCATCTTCAAGCGTACGGAGCCGCTGTTGATCCTGGGTCCCCCTGGAACGAAAGAGCTGCTGATAAACGCAATGGAAGTCATGTTCCCCGGATCTTCCCGTGTTCAGCGGAAGTTTGCACTGGATATCAGGGAATTTTCTGATCGCCGGCCGGAAACCGCCGGAGGGGTTACGGTTACGCCTTACTTGAATTTTCATCTTCAGGTAGATCCTTCATTTGCATTGCGAATCGAATGCGGTGGCAAGATCATCGGCTACTCCAGCGATACTCAATGGACGGATGCGCTCCTTGATGTTGCCGGAGCCGCAGATCTCTTCATTGCTGAGGCTTACTTTTATGAGAAGCAAGTAAAGGGCCACATGGATTATGTCACACTGATGAACCATTACGAAGAAACCGGGGCTAAGCGGCTTGTTCTGACGCATATGAGCCGTGACATGCTGTCGATGTCGGACAAGGTGACCTGCGAATGCGCGGAAGATGGGAAAATAATAAGGATATAGATGGAATCAAAAGGTAATCTGGGGACACCATACTCAATCCCTCGGGATTGAGTATGGTGTCCCCAGATTACCCAGATTACCAATAAACGCTTTAGTCGGATGAACCGTTATTTCTTGCCTTTCTGTTTCTCCATGGATTTCACAAAGGCGTCCTGAATGTCCTTCGTATTGAAGAAGGCTGAATTCCAGGCGGCGACGTATTTCAGGCCGTCATCCACACTGTGATCCTCCATGTAGTTAAGAATCTTCTTTGTCCCTTTGACTGCCGCCGAGGAGTTATCGGCGATTTCTTCCGCCAGTTTTAGCGCCCCGGCCATCAGGCTTTCCTGATTTTCATAGATCTCGTTGAGGAGTCCCATACGGAGGCATTCATCGGCGGAGAAATCCCGGCCGGTATAAGCCATCATGCGGGTGTTACCCTGGCCGATGATCTGGGGCAGGCGATTCAGACTTCCCATATCGGCCACGATGGCGATCTTCGTTTCCCGGAGGGAGATGATAGTGTCTTTGGTGGCGAGGCGGAGATCGCAGGCGGACATGAGGTCGAGACCGGCCCCGATGCAATGGCGGTGGGCGGCGCCGATATATATATTCTCCCCGTTGGCCATCCGGCTGAAGCCTTCCTGCATCTGGAGGATCAGCTTATGAAATTCTTCCCTTTTATCCGGTGTGGCCCCCTGAATGATCTCTGCGAAGGCGGTAAAAAAATCGAAGACATCGATGCCGACACTGAAAGATTTACCCTTTCCGGCGACAATAACGACTCGGACATCGGGGTCCTTTTCCAGGTCATCCACAACAAAATCGAGATCCCGCCAGAAGGGCCAGTTCATGGCATTGAGTTTATCCGCACGGTTCAGATACAGGATGGCTATTTTCTTGTCCGATATTTTTTCGACTTCGAAGAATGGGTAGTTGTTCATCTGCTGCAAACTCCTTTCGCTATTGACATAGATGCGTTTCCTTATCATGTTTTCCCTTTGATAGATAGAGACACTTTTTAAGGTTCTTGGAGGTTGATCATCTTGGCTATCTTTGCTATGAGATTTTTATGATCCCAATTCAAGAAATCAAGCCCGAAAGCCCGGAAATTCCCCTGCGTTGTCTTTTCCTTGCGGACGCCCACCTTAGAGATGAGCGGGATGCCCATTATCAGGCCCTGCTGCAATTCCTTTCCCGGATTAAAGGACGAGACGCAGAGCGGGAACCAAGCAGGGCCAGAGGGCAGTGCCCCACTACGGGGAGTAGCATGGTCATCGACCACCTATTTATCCTTGGAGATTTCTTTGATTTCTGGTTTAGCCGTCAGGACGTGATTTATCCGGAATTCCGGCCTATTGTGGACCATTTGATTCACCTTAAAAAAGACGGCGTCACGATTCATTTCTGTGAGGGGAACCATGATTTCCTTATGAAACCATATTTTTCCCGCATCCTCGGCATGAATGTCCATGAGGATTGGGCGGCCCTCAATCTCGAGGGGAGAAGAATGCTCATCGGTCATGGCGATCTGGTGGACCGGACAAACCATCAATATCTGTTTTTGAGAGAAATCCTCAGGAGCAGGCCTTTTTTCTTTTTGCAGAAGATATTACCCCTCTCCGTTCTATGGGCTTTGGCTCGGAAGAGTTCCCTGGCAAGTCAGGAGTTGAAGGGTGGCGCCCAGGATGCGATTATGGCCAGGATGGTTGATTTCGCTCAGGAAAGTTTCAAAGAAGGATATGACGCCGTAATTATGGGACACTGCCACAAACCGCAGCTTCAGGAATTAATCGTGGAGGGCGATACGAAAACTTTCGTTACTCTTGGTGACTGGATCGCTCATTACACTTATCTTCTTTACGATGATTATGGCTTTCATTTGCTATGTTACCATGAGGGAGAAAAGAGGATAAATCTGGACATGGAACGAGGTGCGTGTTAAGCACGCACATCCATAATTATCCCATCTGAAGGAGTCGCTTATGAATTTCGGAGGTATTGAGCCGGAATGTGCAGCATACGACGGTGCAACGTTCGCCGTCATCCCTGTTCCCTATGATCTCACGTCAACTTACCAGTCCGGTTCACGCCAGGGTCCGGCAGCGATTTTAGCGGCGTCCGCCAATATGGAACTCTACGATGAGGAACTCCAGAAAGTCACTTACCGGAAAGGGATCTTTACGGCCTCCCCGATTGAAGTGGACGCCCGGGGGCCGGACAGAATGGTCGACGCCATCCGTCAGGTAGTTTCTGACGTCCTGGTGGACCGGAAGATCCCCGTCCTGTTAGGGGGAGAGCACAGTGTTACTCTGGGGGCCGTACAGGCCGTACAGGCTGCCTTTCCCGCTTTAACTGTCCTACAGTTGGATGCGCACGCGGATCTGCGCGAATCGTATCAAGGCACGCCATACAGCCATGCCTGTATCGCCCGCCGGATCCAGGAATTATGTCCCATCGTCCAGGCGGGTATTCGCAGTATGAGCGAGGAGGAGGCCGTCTTCATGAAAGAGCGGGCCATCAAGACCTTTTCTGCCGATTTTATCCTCGATGAACCCGCATGGATAGATAAAATATGTGAACATCTCACCGGAGACATATATCTATCCATTGATCTCGATGTACTTGATCCTGCCTTTATGCCTTCAACGGGTACTCCGGAACCGGGGGGCGTCTCCTGGCACGATGTGTTGAGGCTGGTAAGGGAGGTATCGAAAAAATGCCGGATCCGTGGCTTTGATGTTGTTGAGCTTTCGCCCATTCCGGGACATGTCGCCCCTGATTTTTTGGCGGCAAAACTGATTTATCGCATCATGGGTTATCTGACTGCGTAAACATGGTCGCATAACCCTCCCCACCCTGCCTCTGAAGGGGAGGGTAAAAGGGGTGAGTCTCCCCCATTCCGGGGGAGTAAATAGCGTGTTTCTCACCTCTGCCGGAAGGATAAATAGTATGCTTCTCCCCCTTCAAGGGGGAGATTAAGAAGGGGATGGGGTTGCGTGAAATGGTCAAAAAGTTTCTCGGTAGTTAAACGACGAAACGACAGGAGGGCAGCGATTGATTACAGAAAGTCTGCAAGTCTCCTATATCTCAGTCATTCCGCCGGTCCTCGGTTTCTTTGTCCTTACCGGTCTGTCTCTCCTTTCCATCCTCCGGGGGGGGCGGAAACCGACTAACATTCTCTTTGCCGGCATCTGCTTCATGGGAGCCCTGATAAACGCCGACGTGGCCCTGGTGAACATCATACCGGACAAGAATCTCGCCATCAAAGTTGACCGGTTCACTTACATTGTTTTCGTCTTCAGCCTCCCAATCTATATCCAATTCGTACATTATTTCTTGGGGATATCGAGGCGCCGCTGGCTGGAGTATGTGGCCTACGGTTTCAGCGCCATATTTTTCGTCCTGACACCGACGGATCTGTTCATCAAAGGGTTTGCCCAGTTTGATTTCGGAATCATTGCCCAGGCGGGCAAGGCCTTCCATTTCTTTTCCGTTCTGGTAAGCTTTACCGTCTGTTACTGTCTCTATACCCTCTTCATGGGGATGAAAAAAACCCAGGACAACCAGAAGAAGAACCGCATCAAGTACATCCTGTGGGGATTGGGACTCAGTTCGTTTCTCATCTCTCTCAATATCCTCCCCGTCAGCGGATTCAATGTTTATCCCATGGGGAACTTCAGTTTCATTCCCGCCATTGTACTGGCCTTCGGGGTTTTGAAATACGATTTGCTGGATATGGGGGCGGTGATCCGCAGAGGGACCATCTATTTTCTCCTGACAATCATCCTGACCCTTTTTTATGTTCTGATAATCGCTTTCTTCAATGCCTTGTTCATTAGGAGCGGACAGACCCACCCTATGCTGTTGCCTTTTGTCCTCGCCCTGTTTATGGTAATTCTGTTTAACCCCATTCGGGAAAAGGTCCGGGTGTTTATCGATCATCTTTTCTTCCGGGGCAAATACGACTATCAGCGGTTGTTGAAAGAAGTCAGCGCTAAGATGACGACACTCTTGCGGATTGATGAAGTAACTGGTCTCCTCCTCAGGTCGGTTGAAGAAACATTGCAGACCGACCATGCAGCGTTGCTGGTCTTTGATGAAAAAAGCGGTCGATTTCAAGTGAAACAGTTGGGAGGGAGCGCAGGTGAAAATTATTTGGAAGAAATAGATCAGGAACACCCGCTGGTTGCCTATTTAGAGGAATTTAAGCGACCACTGAGTACCGTTCTGGTGGAACGTTCCCGATTATCGAAACATGATAAGGAGACCATTACCCGATTGATCAGGGCTTGGAGGTCGTCGCTGGTTGTGCCGATGTATTCCAAAGGAAAACTGATCGGGATCCTCGATCTTGGACAGAAGAAGTCGGGGGAACTCTTCGTCCACGAGGACATGGAGCTCTTATCAACCCTGGCCAATCAGAGTGCCACGGCCCTGGATAACGCCAAGATGTATAATGAACTTGAAAAGTTGAATCAGGAGCTCGAAAGGAAGGTCGAAGAGAGAACTGCTGATTTGCGGCAGGCCTTGAGCGAGAAGGAAAGGACCCAGAAGCAACTGATTCAATCAGAAAGCCTGGCTGCCATTGGTCAACTTGTCGCAGGGACGGCGCATGAATTGAACAATCCCCTCGCCAGCGCCGCAAGCCTTTTGCAGAACAGCACCGAAACAATCCGCGACTGGCCGGAGACGTTCAAGGAGCGAGAAGAAGTGATAGATGACCTGACCTTTTCCCTGAAAGAGCTGAAAAGGGCAGGGGATATCGTGAAGAGCCTCCTGGGGTTATCCCGCCAGACCCAGACCTATGTTGAGCCGGTCAATATCAATGTCGCCATTGATGATGCTCTGCGGGTTCTCCACAACCAGTTTAAGACGCTCCCCATATCCATTGAGAAGGACTATGAAGAAGCACTGCCGCCGGTGGAGGGTAATTATGCCAATCTGGGACAGGTTTTCATCAATATAATCAAGAATGCCCTGCAATCCCTGCCGGAGGGGAAAGGGATGATCAACCTCAAGACGAGCTATCGGAGGCAAACCGATTCCGTTCTTTTCGAATGCCGGGACACGGGAGAAGGAATACCGGCAGCGCATATCAAGGATATTTTTAAACCTTTTTATACATCGAAACCGGTAGGAAAGGGAACGGGGCTAGGGTTATACATCTCCCACGAGATTATCAAACGACATGGCGGAGACATCTCCGTGTCTACTGAGCCGGGGAAGGGATCGTTATTCGTAATCGAGCTTCCCTGTAAAAGGAGGGAAGAATGATCGTCCTGGTTGTGGATGATGAGGAAGGCGTCAGAAGATCGCTGAAAAAAGTTCTCGAGAGGGATCAATACTCGATACTTCTGGCGGAAAGCGGACAGGAGGCCATTGAGCTTGTGCGGATGAATAACCGTGATATTGAGACCGTCATCTCCGATTTCAAAATGCCGGGGCTCAATGGTCTGGAGACGCTTATCGAAATCGGGAGACTCAATCCGGAAGTTACACGGATCATCCTGACCGGCTATGCCACGATGGAAAGCGCCATCGAGTCCGTAAATGCCGGGATCGACGGGTTTTTGACCAAGCCCTTTGACAACACGGAACTCCGGGCCAAGGTGAAGGAATACAATATCAAAAAAAGGCTCAAACAGTTTGTGTCCGAACCTGTCCTCAATGAACTGCAGCGGGACACCAGCGACATGTATCCAAGAAATCAGACGGTAAGCGTCCTGTTTACCGATATTCGCGGTTTTGCCAGGATGGCGGAGGGCATGACTCCGAGAGAGTTGTCCGAACTTATCAATCGCCATTATTTTTCCCCTCTTGACCAAATTATCTATGACTATCGCGGAACCCTTGATAAACACATCGGGGACGGCATCATGGGCATTTTCGGGGCGCCGAAAGCCGCGGAAGACGATACGGTGCAGGCCGTCATGTCTGCGGTTCACATGCGAGACGAGATGGGGAAAATAAACAGGTATCTCGCCGACCAGGGAAAACGTATTGCCGTGGGGATCGGTATCGGCACGGGTGAGGCGATGGTTGGTATCTTCGGGTCGGCAAAGAAAAAAGAATATACGGCCTTTGGACATCCCGTGAATATCGCCTCCCGCCTGGAGCACATGGCCCGGGAAGACCAAATTCTTATCTGCGAGCAGACCTATGAACGGGTTAAAGATCTTGTTGAAGTGGAGAGAATGGGGGGCTTTACCCTCAGGGGCATGGAAAAACCAGTCGAGGTCTTCAATATCATTGCCATGAAGCAACCACTCTGAAAAAGGACTTGACTTTTAAAAGGCAGTAATCTAAAGATACAAATTCAAAACGACGGAATGACGCGGGGTGGAGCAGTCCGGTAGCTCGTTGGGCTCATAACCCAAAGGTCAGAGGTTCGAATCCTCTCCCCGCTACCAATAAAATCAGGGGGTTAACAACAATTGTTAACCCCCTGAATCGTTCATAGCTCACCTATAGCTCACATACTTATAATCACATGTTAATCTATAAACTCAGCCGCTATATAAAAAGTGAATAGGGATGTCCATATCTTGGCCTTGTTTTCTGAAAACAGATTCAATTGATAGATCCATGATGCCAAATGGAAAGTTTTTCTTACCTTCATCGATGTTTCAATTTATGGATTTAAAGTTAGATAGTTTGTTGGGCTTGATTGTAGCACTAACTTCTCGAATTAGTTAATCTGCCCGTATCGAATGCAGGCATAACTTCAAATACAAAGCGAGAGGTTAGTTTATCGGCCAGATCAATGAAAACGGGTTGAAACATGCACATTATGGAAGTTAATTTTCTCAAGATCGGGGGTATATTTGACTTCCTTGCATGTTGATGTCATCATCTTTAATCTTTATACCGCCATCCAATCGGTGATCTTCACCATATTGTTGTAATTTAGGAGTGACAGATGTATAAGGAACTGCAGCCCCGTTACTACTTATTAACGTGGGTGTGAGCTGAGAAATGGCCTTTGGTTGGACGATTGTTGAAGCTATCCCTAAAAGGCAGGGGGAAGCAACCGCCTCTCCTTCACTAAAACCTGATACAAGGTATATGATGAGAGTTAAGCCGCCTTTGAGTTGTGAAATCGAGGGGCGAGTAGCCTTCTACGAAGTCGATCCTCTCCAAATCGTGTGGCACGGCAATTATTTCAATTATTTCGAACTGGCTCGTCAGACCCTCCTGGCCAGGAGGGACGTCGATCTTTACGAGTACGGAAAACATACCCAGTTTTCTTTCCCTATTATCAGGACCGCGACTACCCACTACTCTCCCCTCCGCTACGGCGACATATTTATTTGCCTGGCCACCCTGGCCGAGGCCAGAACAAAGATAGTCGTAGATTTCGAGGTCAGTGTTAAGAACCAGAGCCGGATCTGCGCCAAGGGAAGAACTGAACAGGTGGCGGTGAAAATGCCCGAAATGGAGCTGCAGATCTTTATTCCCGAAGAAATCCGTAACGCGCTGCTTCCTTAAAAGGAAAACAAAGAAATAATGGAAAATGCTACAAGTTACTTCGAAATCCTTGACGGCCATGCCCGAACCAGAGGAGACAGAATTGCCGTCTATTGCGGCCAGGAACAAATTACCTATTCCCAGCTTAATGATAATATTAGCCGTTTTGGAAATATACTGAAGAACCTTGGCATCAAAGCCAAAGAAAGGATTATAGTTGCCATTCCCGACGGTCCGGATTTCTTCTACGCCTTCTTCGGCGCCATGAAGGGGGGCCTCTGTCCCGTGCTCCTAAGTCCAGATCTTGCCCGACAGGACTATGAATACATCCTGCATGACACCGAGGCTTCGGCGCTGATCACCGTTCGGGGATCGGAAGCGGCAACGGCGATAGGAGCAAACATCACGCAGACCCTGTTTATCGACGACGATGCATACCCGTCCCTCCTCGCAAGGGCGGATGCCAAAATTGCCCCTTATCCCGCGGTGCCGGAAGAGATTTCCTTCCTTGTCTATACTTCCGGCAGCACCGGCAAACCCAAGGGGGTTCCACACCGCCAGCGCGATATGCTCTTTTCCGCCCGTCACTACGCCGGAGAGGTTTTGAAGATGTCGGAGAGGGATACCGTATTTTCGACGAGCAAATTGTTTTTCACGTACGGCATGGGGAACAATCTGGCCTTTCCCCTCTATTTTGGCGCGGCTTCGGTCCTATTCCCTGGAAAGCCGGGACCGGCGGACGTCTTTCACATCGTTGACCAATATCGCCCGACGATCCTGTGCTGTGTGCCCACCCTTTTCAACATGCTCCTGAAAGCAATGATTGGCCCCGTAATGCTTCCCTCGCTGCGTTTCTGCGTCTCCGCCGGCGAGGCCCTGCCCGCCGGCGCCTATCACGCATGGAAGGAACTCACGGGACTGGAAATCATCGACGGCATCGGCTCAACTGAGGCCTTCCACATCTTTATCTCCAACCGTCCCGGCGCGGTCCGGCCAGGCAGCTCAGGCTATATCGTTCCGGGTTACGAAGCCAGGATTATAGGCGAGGACGGCTTGTCGGCGGTAACGGGACAGCAGGGAATCCTCCACATCCGGGGGGAAAGCACATCGCCCGGCTACTGGAAACAACCGGAGAAATCTGCGCAAACCATGTTGCCCGACGGATGGCTGAACACCGGGGATTACTACGTGGAAGAAGAGGGATGCTATACCTATCAGGGACGGC
>Ga0247841_10002808_pt1 | contig 33634 bp, 25 predicted proteins | sample LaCruzMarch2015__2_FD_192410 | JGI IMG/M metagenome (GOLD analysis project Ga0247841, IMG submission 192410) | Freshwater microbial communities from meromictic Lake La Cruz, Castile-La Mancha, Spain - LaCruzMarch2015_18m | ecosystem: Environmental > Aquatic > Freshwater > Lake | place: Spain...
TCACCCGCTAAGGCACTGGCGACGGCAAAGCTGTTGCCACCATAATCACTACGCCCCCAAGTGACCACCGAGCCATCGGTTTTAATCACCGCAAAGGCAGAGCTATTTCGAACCTCCCCCTGCGAACGTCCAGGGTATTTAAGTGTATTCGGTGTAACAGTAAGCGTGTAATGCACAGACATAAAACCTCCAAAGGCAATAAGGCTGCGCATTAACCAGTAATGATCACAGCAGAAAATAAAAAAGAATAAGCACGATTATAAGGGTTTTTATCAGCAATTCTTATCACTATCGTAAAAAATACGGCGTCCAATTGCTTTAGCCCTTGGTTAACAAGGCTAACGCCTGTTTACGCCTGTTTAATGACTAAAATAAGAATTACTGGTCTGTATAGCAAAGTAACAGGCATAACACGTGTTATGTAGTGAAGCATTGAGTCAATATTCAGTCCCCTCATTCGACCAGTTCATGATGGGTCTTTGGAAAAGAGCACCCAACGGGCATAAAGGGGTAGGGGGCAATGTCATTAAGTTAAGGAATAAGATAATAAAAATCATTGTGTTGTGCATTTTACAAATCCCCCTCAATCCCCCTTTTTCAAAGGGGGAGGCTCTTTTTCTTTCAAGTTCAGCGAAGAAGATGGTAATCCCCCCCTTTGAAAAAGGGGGGCTAGGGGGGGATTTATCAACATAACTTTCTGCTTTATTAGAATTTTCCTTAACTTAATGACATTGGGGTAGGGGGCATAAAAAGCATATTTCCGCTATCAATGCACTGAAAAAGATTAAGTATCCTGCTTTTCATCTTTGATTTCCTCTTACTCTTTTTAAGCCAAATATATAAGGCATTACAGGAGAAATTTTAGGCAAAAAAAAAGGACTCAGATAAAATCTAAGTCCTTGAAATTATTGGTGCCTCGGGCCGGAGTCGAACCGGCACGGTGTTACCACCGAGGGATTTTAAGTTCCCCGACACATATTTCTTACACCCCCGAACCACCTATAGCGTATCTACCAAGACCCTTATTTTATTGGGTTTAATACCTTTCTTGACATTACTCTAGTATTCTCTAATATACTCAAAATAGGGTTAAAAAGTTACCCTGGAGTTACCCCGTATTTTAGAGAAAGAGAAATGGCAAATAATTTTAATTTCACACAGCAGCGTATTGAAAAACTACCCACGCCAGAAAAGGATAGAAAAGATTACTACGACACCGAAGTTTCTAAATTGATATGCAGGGTTAGCCCTACAGGTAATAAATCATTCTGTGTATTGAAGCGTACGGCAAATGGCAAACTTCAGCGAGTAACCTTGGGTAAGTTTCCTGATGTTTCGGTTAGTGAGGCACGAAAAATGGCACAATCTGCATTAACCGGATTGGCGCAAGGTATCAACCCCACCGAAAAAAAACGTACTGATAGGGTCAAGAAGATGACCTTATCAGAATTGATGGCAAAGTATATCGAACAAAAAGGCTTAAAATTAAGCTCAGGTACAGCAGCCGACTATCAGAAAAAACTTAACGAAGGTTTTCCCGACTGGCTGGATAAGCCCGTTAATACAATCACCCGAGAAATGGTGGCGGCTCGTCATAAGAATTTACCCGGCAACAGCGTAACCAAAGACAACAAAATGCGCATACTGCGTCTTTTGATGCGTTATGCACTGGCATTAAAGATTATCGAGGAAAGTCCGACCGATATACTTAAAAAATCAGAGTTGGCTTTATGGAGCAAGCCTACCCGCAAGAGTCGAATTATTCCCGCTGATAGTTTAAAAGACTGGTATGAAGCAGTGTTACAGCTCACCAACCCTAAAGCAAAAACTTACCTGTTGCTGTTGCTTTATACAGGATTGAGGGCCAATGAAGCACTGCACTTGGAATGGAAAAATGTAGATTTCAAGAACGACAATCTAATCGTGATGGACACAAAAAATCACAGCAACTTCACAACCTACATTCCCATCCAATTAAAACCCTACTTGCGAAATCTGTTTGAAGTGACTGGAGGCAACTTATATGTATTTCCTGGCGACAATGCCGATGGCGTTATGGCAATTCCACGCTGGCCTTTAGATCAGGTTACTTTAAAAACAGGCGTAGAATTCAGCAGTCACGATCTCAGGCGAACTTTTGCAACTATTGCCGAAGCATCGTTATTGCCTGAAACAATTATTAAGCGACTCTTGAATCACACCACCGACAACTGTGTAACAGGCGGCTACATTCGCACCGAAGCCAACACCATGAAACAGGCCATTGATCGTATTGCCGGTTTTATTCAAGATCACGTCACACCTGATAATCAGAATGTTGTTGCCTTAAAAACAGCCCACCAATAGCAAACGCAGCTATCTGATTTTTGTAACACTGCTTAATCAAGTCTAAACTGACGGGGCGAAAATCGGACACCTTCAACCGGTTAGCAAAGTGGGGGTGAATTGAATCGCCGCATAGGCATCAACTTAAGAAAAATTAAGCAAACAACCCTGATTTCACGCATGATAGGCCAAACAACTATCACAAGGAACGGGACATGGACATTTTTTCAAGCGTAGCGCAGGCATTGCAACACGTTTTAAACGGCAAAGCCGACAGCTTGGCAAAAAAAACGGATTTATCGGGCGGCAGCGTAAAATAACCGGGTCAAATTTTGTAAAAACATTGCTGTTCGGGTGGCTACAAAACCATACGCCCTCGGTGGAAGGCTTGGCGCGGGCAGGCTACACGCACGGCCTTAAGGTATCCGCGCAAGGCCTGGACAAACGCTTTGGCGAAAAAGCCTGCGGGTTTATGCAGAGCGTCCTGGAGGAAGCCGTCGCCCAAGTTTTTGTGGCAGGGGACTTGCTTGATGTTAACTTGTTGGACCGGTTCACCGCCGTGTACGTGGCGGATTGCAGCACCGTGCCCTTGCCCGCCCGGCTGGCGGGCGTTTGGCAAGGCAGCGGCGGCGCAGGGAGCGGGAGCGAGGCCGCCCTCAAGCTGGACACCCGCCTGGAACTGAAAACGGGGGCCTTGCATATCGGGCTGTTGCCGGGCCGCCACTCGGACAACCGCAGCCCGGTGGCCGCGGCCGCGCATGAACCGGGCAGCCTGCGCATGCAGGACTTGGGCTATTTCAACCTGGCCCGGATGAAGGCCCAGCACGGGCGCGGCGAATTCTGGTTGTCCCGCCTGCAACCGCGCACCAGCGTACTGGCGATGGACGGCCAGCCCATTAACCTGCTGGCCTGGCTCAAACAAGGCATCACCCGCCAGGAAATGTACGTCCGCGTGGGTGCGGCCGAACAACTGCCCGCAAGGCTGCTGGCTTGGCAACTGCCGGATGCGGCACGGGCGCAGCGGCGGGCGAAGATGACCGCCAATGCCCGCGATAACGGCAGGATGCCGACGGCGGAGGGCTTGGCGGGCTGCGACTGGAATATCCTAATCACTAACGTTGGCCCTGATAAACTCAGCCTCGACGAATGTTTTATCCTTTATGGCGTGCGCTGGCAAATCGAATTGCTGTTCAAGCTATGGAAAACCCTTGGCAAACTGGGGCATTCGCGGAGTGGGAACCCCCATCGCATCCTTTGCGAGGTTTACGCCAAGCTGTTGGGCGTGGTGGTCCAGCATTGGATTGTGCTGACAGGCTTATGGCAACTACAGGAACGCAGCTTGGTCAAAGGCTGCCAAATGGTCAGGGAGCAGTCGGCATGCCTGGCGAGTTGCATTAATGATTTCTGTGCGTTGGTCTGTCTGTTAAAAGAATTGGCTGACCGTTTCAACTTTGGCTGTTCGCTGAACACCCGAAAGACCAAGCCCAATACCTCACAACGCTTTGATATGGCTGATGCGTTTTCTTAAGTTGATGCCTATGGGGGTGAATTGAATCGCCGATGCACTTTGATGGGTAAAATCCATGGCGCACATCTAAACCGCAAATAACCTCCCATTTTCTCGAAAGTTACTTGTTATAAGATTTTCGTAGTTATGCAAAGTTTTAAAAACACTCGGACTGTAACCTGCAAAAGCTGTAAAACCTGCAAGTGGGGGTGGCTTAAGAAGCCGGGTAAGCCACCTAGGCCATTTGAATGTATCAAATAAAACAGATGGCTAAATATTGGGGATGTCCCGAAATATGAAAGTGACAATGGTTTCGCGGAAAACTCGGACTTTCTGGGTGAGTTTAGACAAGTTGCAGTAATGCAAGCCCAAAAAGGCTTAAGGTAAGGCCATGTGCACTTCTCTATACACAAGGACTAATAGGAGCGGCTCTAGCCGAGATAAGCAACATCGCGGCTAAAGCCGCTCCCACGATTCCGATTGCAGGACTGCCAAGCTTATTTAAAAACCTGCCGTGATTTCAAATCAGCCTCAATTTCCGCTGGGGTGAACGGAAATTTAAACATTTCGCCCGCTGAAAACATTGCCAATTGGTCAAAATACCAAGGCGAGTTTTTTTCAGTTGCTTGTGAAAAAGCCAAGATGCCCTTGGCGTTGGGGCCGCTCGGTGTCAGCTCGACCAAGTGAGTGTAGCTTGAACCCGTCAACTCGGAAGCGGACAAGCCTTTTAAGCTGGTCAGCCATGAGGCAAAATCCTGCATGTTCAAGCTGAACATGGCATCGTAAATCCCTTGGTTTGCAGGGCCGCCGGGTATGCCGATTTTTTTGCCGTTTTGGTCGGTGACAAAATGCACATCGCCCCATTGGGCATCAGGCGCAATGCCTGCGTTTTGTAAGGCTTTGGCTACTTTCGCCAAGGCTGTCAACACGGCGCTGCGTACTTTTTCATCTTTACTCAATCCTGGGCTGGGTGTCGCTAAGGGTTTGTCAAAGACGGGCGGCGTGGCTAAGAGTTGTTCGCTGGTGACGCCTTGGTCGTGTAAGGCTGTCCACAAACCGCCAAAGACATGGGCGCCACGGCTGCTGAGGTTATTTTTTTTATCCCATGAACTTAACGCCTTGCACACGGCGCTTATATCCACATTGGCCCCATCTATGGAAACGGTCGGTTTTGCATTGCCCAAAGCAGCAATGTCTGCCACTAACATTTCCGCCGCATAGTTGCGTTTGTCGTCAAACACTTGTTTGAGTGATTTGGCGGTAAATTTGGCTGCGCCTAGGTTGTCAGTACCTGCTAAGCGGTCTTCAACCATTTTTAAGCCTAGGCTTGGACGTAATTGCAAAGGTACTTGCGCCGCCCCAAAGGCTTTTGTGCTAGCAGCGAGTTGGACATGGGCGTTGGGAATCTCAAAATTGTTGTTGCTGTTCGCCAGATAATCGCTGCGGATGACCGAGGGCAAAAGCTCCGCTGCCAGCGGGCCATTTGGATAGCAAGCCGAACGCGTACCGTCCAAGGTTATTGCATCAAAAAGTGACTGCATATTGGCGGCTGCGGGGGTATTGCCGCAATCTTGGTAGAGGGCGGCAGGGATATTGGGCACGGCCGAAATTTCGCCAAACAAAATGTCCCCTTTCGCATCTACGGCGGTGGTATACGACCACGGCACGCCTTTGATGGCATCGAGGCTGGCTTTGACTTCTTGGACAGTTTTGGCTTTGGCGACTTCGAGCCATTGGTTGACCAGGCGGGTGTTATTGCGGTTTATATCCATTACGATGAAAGTCGCAGGGTCTGGCAAACCGAGAGCGGACGCCTGCATGACGGGGCCGTCTTTGGTCATTTGGACTTTGATAGTCCGGGGTTTGGCTTCGCCCGCAACCTTGACGGCTACGCTTATCGTCGTGATTTTATGTTTTTTGCCATCGACCATGTAAGTTGTCGGATCTTTGGCTAGTGGCTTGATTTCCATCAGCGTCACCCGCTGGGTATTGGAGAAAGTCAAACCCCAGGCCATTGTTTGGTTAAAGCCCGACACTGGCAAAGGAAAGCCGCCGAGCATTGGCCCCATTACGTCCAGTTCGCCTGGAATTCGGGCGTGGACAACATAGGTGCGCTGAATGCCTGCCCAAGGAAAATGCGGATTGTACAAGTGCAGGGGCCCGCCTTCAGCCAGGCCATCACGCCCTATCGCTAAGGCATTACTGCCGAAGTGGCGGTCAGCTTTAGTCGCTGCCACTAACACATTTTGCGGATCGGCGCTGGCTTTGGTGTTACTGGCTTTGGCCTTATTTTGGCTGGCATCGGAAATCGCCAAAAATGGCCCGACAAATTCTGCACCCGCAAGGCCAGCCGCCGCCACCCAGACCTTATATATGTCGTCAACTGTGACTTCGCCCGTAAATTTAACCCGTTCGCAAACGGCTAAATTAGGCTGCTCTTTTAAATAGGTGTTGAATCCTGCCGCGTATCCTTCCGCCAAATCGCGCACAGCCTGCGGTTCTTTGCTAAAACCTTCGCGAATGGCCTTGCTGTCATAATAAGTACGGAACATTGCATCCATCAGCTGTGAAGTCATGGAATGCGATTCCGCCAAAATTCGCTCAATCTTGTCCGCGCCCACTTGCTCAGCGACCCGACCGTTCACCTGGGCAATCCGGTAAGCCAACAAACAACGGTTATCTTGGGCGTAGGCATAACCCACACCATAACCAATGCCTTTGTAAGTTTTGGCGGTGACATGAACCAGTCCGTGTCCGGTGCGTTCAAGTGTCGTACCGACATCTTCCGCTTGGACATTGGCAGTAAGGGCTGACAGGTAAATGAGGGCTAGCATTCGTTTCATTACGATAAACTCCTTGAGTGTTTAAGTTTGTTTGAAAAAATATTTCATCCTGAATATTCATTTTTCAAATGTTATAAAAAGTGGCTCTTCCTAGCCTTTGAAAATATTGATAACGCAAAAATTGAGTCGTCTACAAGTTGCGACCCCAAAAGCCCTTCGGTCTTACCATTTTTTGTAATGGTTTGAATTGACCACGCACATCCCGCAGGTTTGCCAGGAATCATTTCGTGGCAGGCAGTTGGATAATGACGGTGGCAGGTAATTTGAGATCCTTACGTTTTATTTGGTAATTGCCATTTTGATCAGTGCTAACAGATACATCTGGCTGACCCGGTTGACTTAAAATCACTTTGGCTCTTTTGACTGGCGCATTGATTGAACTGATTTGACCATAAACATCAGGCTTGGCGTTCCATTCGCACAAGGTAGAGACCGGATGGGCTACATCATTGCCAGAACCTCCCATCGTATTTAAGGAGGAAAAATCACCCCAGTAAGAATGGACAGCAGGAACGTCAAAATTAACGCTAGCCATAAATAGATAATGTTGCTGATACGATCCGGCATTGTTCGGCTGGGTGCTATGCCAATTACTGTATTTCCAACGCTCGCCCGATACCCAGCGCCACACACCTTCCTTGTCTTCGTCGCTCGCTCCCAACCAGAAACCTTCGGTTTGCGTGTTGGTGATGCCAAAGTTGACCCAAATAAAATCTTGTTCAGCTTTTGACGTAATAGTAGCCAAATAGCCACCTAACTTTTCGCAATAAGCTTTTGCTGCGTGCCAGCCTCGTCTGCTGTCAAAACGTTGGTAGTCGTGCTTATTGCCTGGGTTTGTGATGATATTAGAATCCGCCCATGCGCTCGTTAGGCTTAGAGCCAAGGTAGTTGTCGCCGCTGTTAAATTGCGCCCTAATTTCATAAGTGGAAAATCCTTTGTATATGGGGTATTTGAATGCTGTTACCCAACCTTTATTTCTGCTAATGCTCAGCTAAGTAGGGTGCGCTGTTTGTACCAAACGATGTTCTAACTTGTGTTGCTAGACCACTCGAAAGGTACGCGCAGCGTACTCTACTGGTTTAGACCATCTGGCGTGAAGCGTCATCACTATTGCTTCCTACAGGGCAAGGTACTCTTCCTGCGCGTTATGGTAAAACTGTTCAATGCAATCTGGTTTGATTTTGCGTTCGATGCCTTAAACATCGTTTTAAAATCCGCTATTTCATCGTCAGTCTCTTGGAACAAATCAGTTGCGAAAGAAAATGCCAAGGGCTGATGCACCAATTCTGCTTCAACAGTATAAGCGGCACCTGTTAGGCCACTAATCCGGTAGTTTATTTTGTCGCTTCCGCCGATGAAATCCCTATCTTTTAAAGCCGCTCCGACGACTTTGACATCATTCGGTGCTTTGGCTTTGTCAAAACCTAGCGGCAGTATCCGATTGTCTTTTAAATAAGTCATGCCGCGCAACAAGGTATAAGTCACCTTTTTTTGGTTGTCGCCCATAATGGCTTCATAGACTTGCACTTGGTCGGGCTTGGTGATTAATTGGTAGTGTGGTTCGAATGTTCTCCTGTTTTTATCAGCATTAACACCTACGATACTGCCGTCGCTGTTGATTTTTCCCGATTCAAACACGATATTGCCGATGTCATCCTTAACGGTCACATGCAGTACGACCCGACGCGATGGATAGGCGCTGGGCAGCTTGTGGCCTGTCGTGCTGTTCACTTTCAAGGTAAAGTTCAATTCGTTGTCGACACCTAAACATTGCTTGTCCGTCGCAATAGTGGCTGCGCTATTGAGCATGGCTTGGGTTTTGGCTAAGGTTTCGGCAAAGTTATTGGATAACACACCAAGTTGGGTTTTATTGTTGTTGAAAATGTCCAGCATTAAGCGGTTGGCCCCAACAAATTCATGGATGCCAAAATTGTCGCGCTTTTCTAGCACCTCCGTGGTCATCGAACCATTCGAAATTCGTACCCCATTCGCCCGTGGCATGTGGCATTGCTGGCAACTTTTCGGGTCGGTGCTGGCGTAGCTGCTGTTTTCCCATTCGGTATAAGGCATTTGTTCTGGGAATTCGCTTTCTGGCGTGGTGCTTATCACCTTGCCGAATTGGTCTACAATCGCTGTTTTCAGGTTATGGCAAGTGCCGCAAATTTTTGAGGATTGGATATGCGGGCTGTAAGTCGGCGTATAGCCCGTTTGGTTAATCATGGATGTGCCTTTCAGGTTGTCGTAGGGGCCGTAGATTAACTTGTTTTTGCCAATTTCATAATGCCCCGTAAAACTGCTTAATGTACCTAAGTTAGGTGCGTCTTGGATTTGATGGCAGAGGGTGCAACTCACCCCGTTCATCGCTTCATCATGGCGTGGGTGGCTGGCGCTTAAAAAGCCGCCGTCCAAAATGCCTGGGGGTTCAATGTTAGTTTTGGCTTCAAAATTGGCCATTGGCGCATGGCAGCGGGTGCATTTGTCATTGATGACATCGGTCAATTGCGGGTTACGGTTAATCTCGCTCCGCACTTTCGCCTTCCATAGGGGATCACGCGCCGAGTTTGCCATCATGGTGGAAGACCAATCGGTCACAATGGACACATCATTCCCGTTGCTATCATTTATGCCATTGTGGCAAGCGGCACACACTTCTGAACCTCTAAAATGTTCGGATGAGAACAAGGGGCTGCCTGGAGAGGCCGCAGGCAAGTAAAAACCATTCCACAAGGTAGTAGCGGTGAAGGTATCCGATAGCTCGCCAATGGTTAGTATGGCATTGGCTGGCGTTGAATGGATGGAGGCAGAAATCACCGCCACTGCCACTTGGTCGCCATTTTTAACAGTGCTGGGTGTGGAGATAAATTTTCCGCCGTTGATGGAATAATAGCCCCCGCTAACGCTGATGGGGGTGGCGGTGCTAATCCCAGAAATGGTCACGGCATTTGAGCTAATCACCGATCGTAAGGCAACACCTGTTTGGTCAACAAAAGTAAATGTGTCGATGGCTTGGGCGTTGAGAGCACAGCCTAGTAGGATGGACCAAAGTAGAAAATAGTAACTTGTAAATTTTTTTTTCATAAACACACTCTAAAAGCTCGTTTAGCAAATAAATTGAAATATAGAGAGTCCTAAGCGTTACCAACATTGGCTAGAAGGACTCTGTAATGGCAAAGATTCATAGTTCCAACGCTTTGGCCTCACTGCTATTAAGTTAAGAAAAATGTCAACAAAGCAAAAACTTATATTGATAAATCCCCCCTAGCCCCCCTTTTCCAAAGGGGGGATGTGCTGATTTCATCGCTCAAATAGTAAGGAAACGGTCTTCCCCCTTTGGAAAAGGGGGATTGAGGGGGATTTTTAAAATTTAAAACATAATGATTTGATATTCTTTTTCCTCAACTTATTGGCAGTAACGCCCGAGCATTGGAACGTTACCGAAGATCAGCTACTTAAAAACCTTCCGTGATTTCAAATCCGCTTTAATTGCTGCCGGAGTAAACGGAAATTTAAACATCTCGCTGTTAGAAAACAACGGCAATTGGTCAAAGTACCAAGGCGAGGTGGCTTCAGTGGCTTGTGAAAATGCCAAAATACCCATGGCTTCTGGGCCTTTAGGTGTTAGCTCAACAATGTGGCTATAGCTGGAACCGGTCAGCTCGGATGCGGTAAAGCCTTTTAGGCTGGTGACCCAAGCGTCAAAATTCCGCATATTCAGGCTGGCCATCGCATCATAAATCCCTTGGTCACCTGGGCCGCCGGGAAGGCCGACTTTGTTGCCATTTTGATCTAGCACATAATGCACATCACCCCATTGGGCATCCGGTGCCACGCCCGCTGCTTCCAAAGCTAGGACAACCCTTGCCAAAGAGGCCAGGACAACGCTCCGCACGCTTGAATCGGCGGTCAAATCGGCGGTGGGCGTAGTCAAAGGCGCATCAAAAGCTGCTTTTGTCGCAAACAGCTGATCTGGGGTGATGCGTCTGGAACGCAAACTCATCCATAGGCCGCCAAACACATGGGCACCACGGCTGGTCAGGCTGTGTTTCCGATCCCAGCGGCTCAAAGCATTGCACGCGGCAGCCAAGTTGGCTGTTACGCCTTCCCAAACTCCAGTGGGATTGGCCTTGCAAAGAGTAAGCACATCATCTAAAACCAGCTCCGCCGCATAGTTGCGTTTGTCGTCAAACACCTGCTTGAGGGTCTTGGCGGTAAATCCCGCCGAACCCAAGCCGTCAGTACCTGCCAAGCGGTCTTCCACCATTTTTAAGGCTAAGCTGGGGCGTAATTGCAAAGGAATTTTCGACGGGCCAAACGCTAAAATGCTGGTGGCTAACTGGACATCGGCGTTCGGGATTTCAAAATTATTGTTACTGTTGGCGACATAATCAGAGCGAATGACCGAAGGCAACAGCTTTGCGTCCAAAGTCCCTTTCGGATAACACTCAGAGCGAGAGCCATCCATGACGATGGAGATAAGACCTTGGGTAATGAGATTCTTGTTACAGCTTTCGTATTGGGCGGCAGGGATGTTGGGCACTGACGAAATTTCGCCAAAGAAAGTGTCCCCTTTTGAATCCACAGCAGTGGTGTACGACCACGGCACGCCCTTGATTGCTTGAAGGCTGGCTTTAACTTGCCTAACTGTTTTTGCTTTGGCGACATTCAGCCATTGATTGACCAGACGCGTGTTATTTAGGTTGACATCTTTCACAATGAAAGCGTTGGTACCACCTAATCCTAAGCGCGATGCCAACACGATGGGGCCGTCTGGTGTCATTTGTATGGTGATATTACGCGGTTCAGTTTCGCCCGCCACTTTGACTGGCACGGCTTTGGTCGTAATCTTACGCACTTCGCCATCAACCAAATAGCTGGTCGGATCATTCGCCAGAAGGCCAACTTGCATCAAAGTCACCCGTTGGGTTGGGGACAAAGTCAAGCCCCATACTATATGCCTATTAAATCCAGCCACAGGCAAGGGAAAGCCCCCGAGCGTCGGCCCCATCACATCCAATTCACCCGGGATACGGGCGTGGACAACATAAGTCCGCTGAATGCCTTCCCAAGGAAAATGCGGGTTATACAAATGCAAAGGCCCGCCTTCAGAAACGCCATCACGCCCAATCGCCAGGGCATTACTGCCGATGTTAAGGTCTGCTTGAGCCAATGCAGTCGGAGGTTTTTGTTCTCTGGTGATGGCTTTTGTTTGGGTTTGTATGGGTTGGGCAATAGCCAAAAAAGGCCCAGCGAATTCAACACCTAACAAACCTGCTGTCGCCATCCACATCCGGTAAACATCGTCCACCGTCACGTCGCCAGTAAAGTTCACCGCCGTACAAGCAGTTAAATTAGGCTTGTCTTTGAGATATTGATTAACTCCCGCCGCGTAACCTTCCGCTAAATCCCGAACAGCTTGCGGTTCTGAGTTAAAACCTGCGCGGATGGTATCGGTATCGAGATAAGTACGGAATAAGGCATCCATGAGTTGCGATGACATCGTGCTGGCTTGTGCCTGCATCCGCACCGGAATATCTGGCCCCAATTGTTCCGCCAACCTGCCGTTGACTTGGGCAATCCGGTGCGCCAATAAACAACGGTTATCTTCAGTGTAAGCATAGCCCACGCCAAAACCAATGCCTTTGTAAGTCTTAGCGGTGACATGAACAATGCCGTGTCCGGTGCGTTCAAGCGTAGAACTGACAGTTGCCGCCAAAGTGTTTATAGATATTGTTGCTAAATATAATAGGGCTAATAATCTTTTCATTGCATTAATTTCCTGGGATGCATTAGTTGACTTAGAAAACCATTCTTAATGGCGGTTTTTCTCATATTTTTTGACCGTATTTGTTGGGAGCGGCTTTCGCCTCGATATATTTCTATTAAAACCACCTTATTCCCGTACCAGTTAAACGAATTAAATTTGCCAAAAAAATTAGCCTCAGCAAAATTCACAAGCCCGATTTAAAAATCGTGTGATTTAACCTAGTCAACTGTGTGATATGCCGCAATAAATAGGGGCCTGGAGGTTTAATTTGACCTGAAAGCCCTTATTTTACTGAATTTCCTTTACGCAAATGTAGAGTAAAAAGCACATACCATGCCAATAAATGCGACTATTTGTCACGCGGCAAAATGCCGCATTTTCAAGCGTTATTTATGCTTGTAAACTTCCCCCTGCTGTTCAAGAACAGCAGCTCCACCTTCCTTTCGATAATGCGGGTCTTCCATTCTTGGCCCGCATTCTTTTTATATCTGAGGTAATTATGCAACGTAGCTACCCACCAGCCAGCCGCAATCGGCCCAGCTTAAACAAAGAACACATTCGGGAAACCGCCATCCATGAAGCAGGCCATGCCGCCGCTATATATCTAGGTAATAGATTAAAACAGCTGCCTCCGGTTTATTTTCAGATTAAGCTTAAAGAATTTCGGGGCGGGACTTGCGTATGCAAAACTGACACCCACTGGTTTGCAGAAATAGAAGGCGGCCGCTTAATACAATCTTTGCCGCCTTCTGCGGATGAAATTGCTGGGCATTTTTCAACTTCGGAAAAGGAGGGATTTGTAAACGCCCTGGAAGCCGATATTTTCAATTTGCTGGCGGGGCCATTAGCGGAAGCGAATTATGTGGCCTTACGGGATGATGAGATTATCAATCCGTATCTGGTGAACCTGGACTCGCTTTATCATTATGGTGGTAGTGCAGACATGAAAATAGTCCAAGAGCATATTGAATGCTTAAGTAGCATTAAATCCGGGCAAGAACAAAAAATGTCCGAGCTTTTTCTGTTGGCTTTTCAGTTTATCAATGACCGCGCGGTGTGGCGGGCCATTATAGGCTTGGCAAACCATATACTTAGCCAAAAAAATAATGTCATTAGTTATGAAGAAATTATTGCTGTGCTGGATGCCAATTTTTTTTCGCATAGGAATTTCGCTTTCGGACATCCAGGGCAAACAGCACTTAAAACCGGAAGACATCACATGCTATCAGACGGTGAGGTGATGGAAATTATGACGATGGTAGGTTTGCACTTAGGCTTGTTAAAACCGCTTGATTTGCAATTAAAAAACTCACCCAGCACAAATCAAGCCTAGCAAGACCCTAAACGAAACGGTAATTGCGGAAATAACAAATAGTTCAGGCGACCAAAAGCAGCTTGGAAAAGGTTTTGCTTAGGACAACTGGTAGCCTTTACAGGCTACCAGGAGAAGAGGGAGGGTAAAGCTTAAACGTCACAACGTTGGGTAGTGCCACAGCAATCGGCCATATTGCCGCCGTGTTTTGCACAATGTTCAGTGCTACAGCTGTGTGCCAACGAACCTGCATGGCTGGCACAGCTTTGGCTGCTACAGCTTTTTGCGGCGACAGCCAAGTGTTCGTCACAATGTTTAGAATCACAAGCATGGGCTTTTGCGTCTTTATCAGACGCGCAATGAGTGGCACAAGCGGCATCTTTTTCACCAGGATGCTCAGCACAATGCTTAGCGCAGTCGTGAGTGGCATCTGTTTTATGAATATCGCAATGCTTAGGTTGAGGGTCAGCAGCCATAACGCCATTAGAAACTAGCGCTAAAGACAAGAAAAGGGTAATTAAAAGTTTTTGAATAGTCATTTCGGAATTCTCCATAAGTTTAAAGTACACTTTAAGTTTAGCAAAAGATGCTAGAAAAGATAAATTAAACTATGTTAGATAACACAGATTAATTTGTGCGTTTAACAATTTAGCTATTCCTAATGCAGATGACCAACAAAAAAATTGGCCTTTTACCGTGCTTTGAAACTAGATAAGGGTTTTTAAAAAGTCTAAACCCAGATAAGCCAGTAACATGAGTAGGCTAAAAGGCAAGCCAAAAGCGGCGTAGTGGCGGAAGGTCAAGGGTGCGCCCATGCGTCTGGAGACTTCGATTAACACGGGGCCGGCGCTTGCTGAGGTTAGCATGGCGGTGCTTCCGGCACAGATGCCAGAAGCCAGTGACCAAGCGGATTCGAAACTGCCATTGGCTTGGTCGTGGACGGTCTGGGCCAGCATCGCTGCGGCTCCGTCAGCACTGATTAGGGCGGTTATAAAGTAGGCGGTTATTTCAATCGTCCCGCGTTCGCCTTGTAGAAAGCTTTCGGCAAGATGGTGCAGAAGAGGGGTTTGTTCGATGCAGCTAGACAAGGTTAGCAAAGCCGCGATGGCGATGACCGCCTCGTCGCCCAGCACCAACACGCTACGGACAAACTCACGCGGATTGCGGGCAGTAAAAAGGGCAGCGAGGGTTATCATCGAGATCGCCAATGCCATGGTTTGGGCGAAAATTTGGGCTAAAAATAATACGATCAGCGCGGTAATGCCAACGTAACGGGTTGTCCGGGAGGTTTTAATGGCTTGGGAACGGTCGCTTAGACTATCCCGAATACGCAAGCGCTCATAAATATCCCGCCAACCTTGGCGCTTGCCTTTATCGCCCCATGCCGACCAAATGGTTGTCGTGAGTGTTAGTAAGGCAAGTATCACCAAATTCCTAGGCAACATGTTGGCAGTAAAAGTCGGGACATCAAAATGCCAAATTAGCCTTTGGATAATAGCTGGCGTATCGCCCCAGGCCGCACTTGCGCCACCAAGATTTGACGCTGGAATTAAGCCGAACACTGTCGGTGCCCACGGAATCTGCAGCCGATTGCATAAAGTGAAGGCAAGCGGGGCTAAAAGCGCGACAGCCGGAATATTATGGATGAGCGATGCACTCAGCATCGCCGTTGGCATAAAAATGGCGGGAATAAGGACGCTAGCAGGCACTTTTGATAGTAAGCGGTTAGTGGTAATGCGCGCAATTAAGGCGTTAAAACCATCCTCTGCTCCGTTCTCAAGAATCATCGTGACGGCTAGTTGCATAACCGACATGATAACCAAGACCGATGCCAGTCCAGGCCCCACCTTTGCCAGAGTGGGCAGGATGTTCTCAGGTATACTTGCCAGGGCAACTAAGGCTGCAATGGCGGCGGGTTTCGCTAAACCGTCTTTCGCCCGCAGCATAAGGTAGAGGATTAAGCCAAGCAATGCGCCCAGCGGCAAGTTATTGAACGTCAAACTGTTACTCCCAAAATACGACTTGCTTGACGGGCTTACTTAAGATGGCTTCATGATGCGGTGCTTGATGGTCGGAAATAACGGCAATAATGGGTGCTTCGTGCCAAATCCGTTCACAAAGCAAAGCCAGCGAAGGCACTAAAGCTGCCCCTTTATCCTCATTATAAGCATGGACAATCAGGTTGTTAAAGGTTTCGCCTGCCAATTCCTGCAAGGAAACCACCGCTCGAAATTGCCCAGCATAACGGGCTTCAAAATGCCGCACATGAGGCGGTAAATCCCCATGTGGCGATGGCTCGTGAATCTGGGCGATGCTTATTCCTTCATCTAGCAAAAAGGCCAGCACATGCGGCGGCATTTCCCCAGGTATTAAATTAGTCCCAGATTTGAGAAGGCTTAAGGTATTTTCTGTGATGTGGCCTAGCTCAGCTAGGATGGCTTCCGCATTGGCAATGCTTGCATTTCCGGGATTAATGGCATCTGTGTGAGCCGGAAATTTAGCCATAAGCTCCATAACAAGGTCGCTAATGACAGAATCAGGCGCTCCAAGGCTTCGGAGTTCTTGTAAATGCTGAACTGTTCGTGAAAGGCCGCCGGGTCTGGGCTTTTTAGGCGGCTTTGGCAGCGGTTGTTTCTTGGCTTTTTCAAAAGCAAAACTCGGGCGCTTTGCCGTCAATTGGCTAACATTAAAGAACATTAGGTTTTTAGCAAGAAAATCGAAGTAAGTTATTTTTGCTGGCATGGCTTTATTCTTATTTTAACTGCTGAACTGACAGGCCAAGAGTGAACAGGAACAGAATCAGCAAGGATGTTAATCGGCTTTTTTTATAATGGATTACATTTACCTTGCTTGTCCAGAAAATTATTTTGGCCTATTTTTAAGGCTAAATTAAACAATGTTATATGACCTAGGCACTTATTGCATTTAACGCATAAAACAAATACAGCAACAAAACCAATATCTTATGAAAATCATATCGGCAAAAAAGTGAGTCATATCACCTATTTTTTTTCTGCCATTAAATTCAGCCAAAGGTTTTTCCAACCGTTTTAACAGATGGCAAGCTGGCTTCCCCGCACGCAGAGCAGTCATCCCCTAAAAAAATAAAAATTTCTTTGGCACAAATAGTGCTTTTACGTAAGGGCTATTAGCGGATTCGGCTTTTTAAATTCGCTACTTATGACCTAAGGCCGTTCTAAAGATTGGATTTAAACACCCCATTTGGTTTCGGGTGTATTTTTAATTGACTATGAGCCACGAAATGCCGGACTCAGCATTTCACACTATTAAATTAAACAAAATAACTATAAACCATGAAAACAAAGCACATTTTACCTTTAGCCATTTTACTTGCTTGTACTTCGTTCACTGCCACTGCTGTTGATGTCGGCAAGCCCGCGCCGCAGTTCACTTTACCCACTTTGCAACAAGGCCAGCCAACCACTTTGGCAAGCTATGCGGGCAAAGTTATTTATCTGGACTTTTGGGCTTCTTGGTGTGCGCCTTGCCGTACTTCCTTTCCCTTGCTTGATGGCCTGCACAAAAAATTAAAGGCCCAAGGTTTTGAAGTCATTGGCATCAACTTGGACGAAGACAAGGCCAAAGCTGAGCAATTTATTAAGGAATTGCCAGTTGGTTTTACGGTTCTGCATGACGGCAAAGGTGAATGGGCGGATCAATATGTCGTCGAGTCCATGCCTACGTCCTTCATTATCGACAAACACGGTGTCGTCCAACATGTCCATCATGGTTTTACCAGCGATGACATTAAGGAATTGGAACAAAAAATCACTTCACTTTTGGCAGCAAAATAGCTTTGGTGTTTTCTATGAACATTATCAAACCCTTTTTCATCATCGTGTTGGCCCTATCAGCTGCTGCATGCACAGAAGTCTTACCCAGACAACGCGGCAATTTGGCCTTGCCGCAAATGGCCTTGAACCCAGACCCCATCGAATTTGGTTTGCGCCAGCATACGGCGTTTAGTAAAGAAGCCGCTTTCGGTGGTTATGGCGGCGGTGGTGGCGGTTGCGGCTGTAATTAATTCCACTAAGTTAAGCAAATTGAGCCGTTCGTGCTGAGCTTGTCGAAGCATGAACGGCTCAATTTGCTGGGTCGGATTTTTCCATTCATCCTTCGAAAACCAACGGAAGTTCCTTTGGGACAAGCTCAGGACGAACGGAAAAATCCTTAACTAGACGGTATCCCCCTATTCCTTTGTCTCGGTAATCTCCGACAACCTTATTTAGCCTTATGAAACACTTAAAACATCATGAAAAATCAGCCGTACTCACCTGCTTAAGTTTGGCGGCAATGGCGCTGCCAGGGCTTATGCCCGTTGCAGAGGCTGGAAGGGTTGAGGAAACCTATAACGCAGAATTCCAATACGGTCACTATGAAGAAAGCAGCGAACGTATGCTGGTCGATATATTTGATGTCGCTTTGTCCGCGCCCATCGGTAAAACCATGACCGGATCGCTTAGCTTGGTGCGCGACACCATGTCTGGTGCATCGCCCATTTACAACCGAAGAGCAAATGGCCAAGCCGTGCAAGTGCTCAGTGGTGCGTCAAGGAATGCGAATACCAGCGATTGCGGCGAGTCCATTTGTGACCAACGCGACGGCATTACAGGTGGCTTGACTTATTTCTTCGACAATTCATCCCTAGGCATTGGTGGTGGTTTTTCCCAAGAGCGCGACTACACCTCGCGTTATGTCAATACCAATTTCAGCTTAGACCTGAACAAAAAATTGACCACAGTAAACCTGAGCGCATCGTTAGCATTTGATGAAATAAATCCGACCGAAATTTCAGGTGGTTTTCTTCGAAACCGCGATTGTGGCGAGCTTTGCAGCAAAACGGGCCAGCAATATTTGGTCGGTGTATCGCAGATTATTGACAAAGACTCCCTGGTACAAAGCAACTTGACCTTTGCTTACAACACGGGCTATCTCTCTGACCCTTATAAAAAAGTGGCATTTTTTAGCAGCGACATCTTTACCGATTTACGGAACGATACAAGGCCGAGAGAAAAATTCCAATGGGCTTGGCTGACGCAATATGTCCGCCACTTTGGCGATTTAAACAATGCCGCGTTGCATGTCGATTACCGCTATACCACGGATGATTGGGGCATTAACACCCACACCACTGAATTTAGCTGGCATCAACCGATAGCAGCGGGCTGGCAAGTTATCCCGCGATTCCGCTATTACTCCCAAGACCAAGCTGATTTTTACCACGATGTTGCCAGTGACCGCAGCGCCACTTTCTATTCTAGCGACTATCGTTTAGCGGGATTTGGTACGCTTTCTGGTGGTCTTAAATTCAGCAAATCCATCACTGGCTTGAAAGGTTTGCATGAAGGCAAGTTTCAGCTGGGAGCAGAGTTTTACGACCACAGCGCAAGTTATGAAATTGGCGGCAACCGCTTAGGCGATTTTGCCGATTTCAGTTACTACCTATTTACTGCTTCATTTAATTTGAAGTTTTAAGGGTAACAAGCATTTTCTAACCAGCAATAATCCGTTTGCCGTTTTAGTAAAAGCGGCTGACATTTGGAGATCAGAGTATGAAACCAATTTCAATCCTTGTGTTTTGGTTGCTGGGCATTGCCACAGCAGCCGCAGAAAGCCCGAAAGCTGAATTACAAATGAGTGCATTGAATTCAGGGCAATGGCCAGCTGAATTCCGCATTACCTTAGATGTGCCGCCTGACCATCATGCTTATCTGAACGCGGGCGACAAAAACATCTACATTCCGGTGTCTTTTGACGATGAAGCACAACTTGCGACGGCTGGCCTGACGCTGAGCAAAATAGTCAAACCAGAAGGTGTTTATGATGCCGAGATGGCGGCGCAAGTCTTGCGTGGACGTGGCGAATTTACTGTGGCCTTGTCTCAAACCAATGCTAAGTCTGTGCCCAGCAAAAGCATTCCCTTGGCTGTCAAATACCAGTTGTGTAACGAAATTAGCCACGTTTGCTTCCGCCCACAAACCACAAAACTTGATTTGCCCTTGCCGCCGCCCAGTGCCGTTGTTCCAACAGCCAGCACTAGCGCAGACGACGAAGGCTTTATGGACAAGCTCTTAAACTTGTTCAAAAACAACAAAGACAATACCTTTATTATGTTTGGCCTGATGTTCATTGCGGGCTTGTTGTCGGTAGCAACGCCTTGTGTCTACCCCATGTTGCCGATTACGTCCATGTTCATCGTGGGCCGCGCCAATGGCGTAGCGAAAAAAGAAAAGCACCATGCCTTTGTTTACTTGGTCGGCATAATCGGCACTTACATGATGCTCGGCTTAGTGGCAGGCATGACAGGCGGCGCATTTAACACTTTCATGCAATCGGCTTTCGTCAATCTGGCCTTCGCCGCCTTTTTCGCCTTTTTTGCACTGGCCTTGCTGGGTTTTTACGAACTCGCCTTTATGCAAAACGAAGTCCATTCGCTCGACCAACAATCGGCACGGGTGAAAGGTTTGGCTGGCACATGGATGATGGGCACAGTCGCGGGCTTAGTGATTTCGCCTTGCGTGGGCCCAATTGTATTTGCCTTGCTCTTGCAAGTTGCTGACAACATTGCTGACAAGGCCGCTGCTTTGGCAACTATGGGCCAAGAATTGACTTTCTGGGGTCGCTTAGGCATTGCCTTCACAGGCAGTGTGATGATGGCTGGCTTCGGTGCGGGTGTGGGTATTCCATTCTTTGTGGTCAGCGTAGTTAAGTTTAAAAAGCTGCCGAAAGCAGGCTATTGGATGAACAAAGTCAAATATGGTTTTGGCTTGGTAATCCTGTATTTCGCTTATACCTATTTTGACAAAGGCATGGGCGTATTAGGTACTTCACCTGAAACCAGCCTGACCCTTGCATTTGGCATGTTAGCCGTGTGGATTGCCGTTGTGCATTGCAATGTTTTGACCTTATTGCCACAAGACGCGCCGCCTAACCATAAAATGCACCACTATTGCGGCGTTATGTCATTGCTAGTCGGCGCTTGCTTAGTCGTATCAGGACTAGGGCAAATGCCATTTATGAATCATGCTGAGGCCACAACTTTTGCCAGCAATGGCCAAACAGCAGCCAGTGCGACGGCGCAAGTTCATGAAGAAGCAGGCATCGTTTGGCATAGAAATTTTGCCGCCGCGCAAAAATTAGCCCAAGAAAGCGGTAAACCCATCTTTATCGATTTCTATGCCAGCTGGTGCGCCAACTGCACCGCCTTTAAAGCCGAAGCCGCAAATAACAAGGTTTTAAATGATGCCCTCCGCACGAAAGCCATCGTCGTCAAGCTCGTTGATAAAGAGCCTGAATTTGAACAATTCCGTGAACAACCAGAGCATCGCCAGCTAAAAATAGGCCTGCCCTATTTTGCTATCTTAACGCCAGACGGCAAATTGGCATGGTCTGGGACTGATTACAAAGCGGGCGAAAAAATGGCGGCTGTTTTATCTACCTTGTAAAGCTCTCCGAAAACCAGAAATTAAATTTTGACGAAATAATTAGTAAAGAAACAAATAGAGGATATTTATGATTAGCCCAAAAACTCACAAAAAATGGACAGGCGTATTGCTATTCACTGCTGCGACATTTTTAACAAACGCCGCCTTGGCACGCGAGGAATATGTTGAGCCGACAGGCGCAAAAGGCTGCACTGACTGCCATAATGACGACCTAGGTAACGGCTACAGATCCGGTGTTCTAGAAGCATCACAATCGCCCTTAGGGCTTTTCGAAGGTTTAAGGGCCTTTTTAAACAAAGGTACAGTAGGCCCAACTAATACGGCGCCTGTCCTCCACCCCATTAACTCAAAATGGGATGTGACTGTGGGTGAAATGCCCCTGACCGTACCATTGCAAGTGACCGACAAAGAAGACGACAATTTCGAATTGCACGGCTCAGCCCCCACTGGATCCAGCAAGTCGTCCGTCTACGTCAAAAACAACTTAAAAACGATTGACTTGAAATGGTCGCCCACCGCCGCACAAGCAAACAAAACCTATCCAATGAGCTTGTATGTCCAAGAGACAGGCGATGGAAGTTCGCTAAAGTCAAATACGATAATCGCCAGCATCCAGGTTTGGCCCGCTCGAAAATCTAAGACCAAGCAGGTTAGTCAATTCATGCTGCAAGGTGCGCAATGGAAAAGTAATACCCTGACCCTGAATGGCGTACTGGCATTCAAAAGCAATCTAAGTTCCTCCCAGCGTAAGGCCGCCTTGTCCTCATTGACCATGTCCGTAACGAGTGCGAGCAATAAAATTATTAGCCAGCCAATTAAACTTGCTCCTGGGGGCACAGGCACTTGGACTAGTAAATTCACCTTAAAACCGAGCGAAACCCCATGCAATGTCAAAGTTAGCTATGAAGGGCTGTTTGCAGCGCGTACTGTCAGCCAAGTACCTGCTAGTGCTTGTGTGAAATAACTTACCGTTTTAAACGTTTGGCTTTGAATTGGCTTGTCATTTTGGGAAGTCTCTCCCCGTCCAGGCATCAATATTTACACAAAATAATTAGGGTTAAAAGATAGGAAATCGCTAATGTGCATAGCAAATGGCAATAGGCGAACTTAAACGTGTAGGCCGGAATAAGGCTATTCGAATGCCAGTAAGAATAGCGTTTCCGGCGCAATATGCCGGAAACGTCTTTTTCGCTCCCGCTCAAAAGCCCTTATTTCGGCCTACGACTAAGCCTTCCTTCTTTAGGACTCATCCGTACTCTACGCGGATCGTATAAATCCTGCCCAAACCAAGGTCTTTTATGATTAAGCAATTTAAACCAAAGCCATGGTCAGGTGCATTTATGCTGTCCACTTTAGCTTTATTGGCAGGCGATGTTTCGGCATGGCCTAGTTATGTCCAGCCGACAGGTGCTAAAGGCTGCGAATCCTGTCACCTAAGCTCGCAAGGGAATGGTTATTTACCAGGAATTTTAGAAGCAGCACGTTCGCCTCTAGGTTTGATAGCTGGTTTAAAAGCGTTCATAAATAAAACGCAAGTCGAAGAGGAAGTCGAAATGCCGAATACTCCGCCTGTGCTCCACCCAATAAACCCTAAGTGGGATATTACAGTTGGCGAAGCGCCACTTATTGTGCCTTTCCAAGTAAGCGATAAAGAAGAAGACGATTGTATTTTGTTAGGTTCAATGCCTAGCGGCATTACCACATCCCAGGTTTACAACAAAAACAATCTGCCAACGATTGATCTCAAATGGTCGCCTACCGCTGCCCAAGCAAATAAAAATTATTTCATTAACGTTTATGCCCAGGAAACTGGCGATGGACGGGCATTAAAGTCAAACCTTATTAGTGCCAATATTCAAGTTTGGCCCGCTCGCAATACTAAGACCAAGTTCATTAGCCAATTCATAGTGCAAGGAGCACAATGGCAAAGCGACACCCTCACCCTGAGTGGACAGCTTATTTTTAAACGTGGCCTAAGTCCAGCCAATCGAAGAAAAGCCTTATCCAGCTTGGCTATGGACATCACCAGTGCAAGCGGGGCAAGCATCAGCCAGGCTGTCAAACTGACTCTTGGAAAAAATGGGAGTTGGACTAATATCTTCACTTTGAATGCTAACGAAACCCCTTGTATAATTAGAGCCAGCTATGAAGGGTTAAATGCCGCACGTCCAGTTAGTCAGGCACCTTTTGCCACTTGTGTGAAATAAACCTAAGCCTTTGTACAAATTATATTAACCAACCATTCAATTTTTAACACGGAGCATAAAATGAAATTTTCTAACACCCTAAGATTACTCCTAATCTGTTTAATCGGCGCATCCAATGCTGTTATGGCAGAAACTTATGAACAAGATTTTGAGGCAGGCAAAGCACCTGGCTGGCAAGCGCAAACCAAGGCTAACTGGAAGATAGGAGGCACTGAGGCCAACCGCTTCTATCAAGCGCAGGCGGGTAAATCGGGTTCAGCTGATAAGGGTGCATATGTATCGACTTTTAGAGGTGGTGCTTTTCAAGATTTTGACTATCGGGTACGGGTGAAAAGCAACAATTCTTACCCTTCATTTTTATTGTTCAGGGCGAGTGCAGATTTCTCCCGCAATGGCGGCACAGGCGCTGGGACAGGCTACGCCTTTGGCCTAAGGGCACAATGCGCCGCTGGCCAGAAAGACAAGGAATTTAGAATTTATAAGCAAGTGAACGGCGGCCTGCAAAACATCAATGATGAATGGACATTTTCAGACAAATTGAATTGTGCTGCCGTGGGCAATCGCGTCCGCGTGACGGCTGTCGGTGGTGAGATTAATTTTTACGTCAATGATAGCAAAGTCTTCACCTATAAAGATCCAGCCCCGATTGCCAGCGGGCGGATTGGTTTGATGGCATTTGATGGGGCAGATGCACCTACCATGCATCAGTTTGATAACATCTATGTTACGCCAATAAGCCAGTGCAACTAACCGCAGTAGTGCTTACGGCGGCGGAAAATGGCGGACGGGCTTGCGGTTAGTTTTTAATTAAAGGTTCAATTTACGCTAAATCATAAAAATACGGCATTCGCCGTATTTTTTTTGTTTATACGGCAAATGCCGCAATAAGCTAAAGGAATTCAAGTCATACCCCGCTAAAATGGGCTGAATCCAAAAAATTTATAAAATAAATTGTATTTAAAAAACAATAACCTAATTTTTTTTAAAGCTCTATATAAATCACAATTTTTTAATTCCGCATTAGCTGGCATTTAATTTGCTTTTGATACCTTTGAGTCGGAGACCAACCGATTCGAAAATCGGCTAGAAGCCGAATTGTTACTCACTAAATCACAGGAACGACAAGAATGAATATTTCCAAAAGACAATTTAGCACTTTGTTAGCAGCTTCTGCCCTGCTGGCAATAGCTGCGACGACGACAGTAGAAGCTGCATCGAAATCGTTTAAATCAGGTACGTTAACCCTAGAGTTTTTTCCCGCCACATTCGCAACAATATTGAGCCGTGCGGGTAATGCTTATAATGGCGTTGATAGCAATGGTCGTCCAAACGAAGAGCGCTGGGAATTTGATAAAGACAATACCGATAACCTAGTTTTTCAAGACGGCAGAAAAGGCATTATTAAAAATGATGCATTTACCACCCGCGATATGTACCTGGATGACTATTTTACCAGTGAAGAATTTGAACCGCTAACAGCCAATCAAGTCATTGGCCGGGCAAAAAGATTAGGCACTGCAACGTTGGCCTACAACCTCATCTTTTACCATAACCGCAATCCTTTAATGACTGATGACGCTGTCAATTTAGTGGGCATACACCGTTTGCCATTCAGCGAACCTTGGCCAAAACCTGAATTCAAAATACACCCACACGGTGTTGAGCCGAAAAAACCTGCCAATGATAATGGTGGCCGTAACCCGCAAAAGACCGACGCAGTTTTTGACGACATTGATCCGATGGCAACCTTTACCGGACAAATTGGTGTGAGTGGCGCATTCAGGATGAATGGTCGCTGGGGTCAGGCTTCAGTCGGTGACATGGTCTTACGCTACGACCCTCTCCGTCCTACTGTTAACGCAGGGAATGACCGTACTACTGGCCTTCCTCTGGGTGGTAAACCAGGCACTGATGGCTGGTATATCTTTGCTCACATGAATTTGACTTCTGATTTAGGCATACCAGGTGTCGGCGCTTTTGAAACGGCAAACACTAAAGTCAATGTTACAGGGGATACCTTCGTATTAACGGGTAATCTTGTGCTGTCCCGCTTTTGGAATGGTAGTGAAGGCCCTAATGGTATTAGAAAAGCTGGCAAATTCCGCTTCGTTGGCAAATTGATGCCGACACCCAATTAATTTAAAGCCCTGATTACGGTTTATTTTAAGCAGACTTGAACGGGTTCTGCATTCTTAAAATATAATTTCTTGTACCCGCAGACTTTAGCGTCTGGTACACGAAAACTCTAGGCGACTAACACCCCCCTTAATTTCATCGCACAACATATTAATGCTGTTGAATCATTAAGCTAAGCAGTGCAAATAATGCGCTAGCCCAAGGGGGGCAATTCAATAAAGCCCCATTCTTACTTGGCGGGATTATTTTTGTAATTTATAACTAATTAAATATTTACAACGATAATCCTAGCCTTCTCCCACAGAACACAAACATCTCAAAGTTCGCCTTAAACAGGCATTCCAAGTTATCCCTGACTTTCACGCCCTATAGTGCACAAGCGCATGAACAGCGGCTAAAAATACCAAAACCGCCATAATGACAATGGGTAACAAGTTCATAAGTTGCCACTCGACATTGATACCAGGTAATAAGGCGGCACGGATATTATCCACTATCAACGACAGCGGATTAAAACGGGCAAAACTGGCTAACCAAGCGGGCATTTGTTTGTCTGGAACCAGCGCGGTACTGGTAAATAGCAAGGGCATGTTGACCAAATGGACAAAACTGGCCATGTTTTCCTGGGAGCGGGCTTTCAACGCAATCCAGCAGGACAAACTGCAAAATGCAATGGCGAATAAAAATAAGCTAAACACCATGAAAGCCAATATGCCAAGGCTGAGCTGGAGATGTGCACCCAAAGCCAGACCTAAGGCCAATACCAACAAGGCTTGCACGATGAGGCGGGTGCTATCGGACAGCACTTTTCCGGCCATAATCATGGTTTTTGAGGCAGGCGTTGACAGCACCCGTCCTAAAAATCGGGTTTGCATGTCGCGGATCAATTCAATGCCTGCTTGCGATGCGCCAAACAAGACGGTCATGCAAGCAATGCCCGGCACCAGAAAATCGAGATACTGCAACTCTGGCGGCATGTTGTCTAAGGTGTAACGTTGGAATAAAAACCCAAAAAACAGCATCCACATCAATGGTTGCGCGAGGGAAAAAGTCAAAGGCACAGGCCGGCGTAGGGTTTTGAGCAAAGTGCGGGCGAAGACCGCACGAAATACCGCGAAATTCATTGTTGTCTCCTTGATCCAGGCTTATGGTTTTTAGTCTGGCCTGCTTGCGGCTTGGTAAGGGCTGCACCTGTTAATTTGAAATAAGCTGCTGCCAAGCCAGCTTCTTCCCAACGGCATTCGGCAACCGTTTGTTGCAGGTTTGCGAACACTTGCAGGGTTTTTAAGAGCATATCGGCTTTATCAACTTCTTTAAAAACCAGGCTTACGGTATCCGCTGTGGTCTGAATGTCTACCTCGGCTGCTAAATCCCGTAAGTTCTGTTCCAAAATCCTCAGTTTAGTCAAAGGTTCGGCAGTCTTTATGTGTAAAGTCGGCTGGGCATGGGCTAGTACCAACTCCGTGGGCGTTGCGTCCGCGACAATGCGGCCTTGGGCAAATAGGACGACCCGCGAGCAATACTGCTGAATGCTGTCTAAATCGTGGCTAGCGAGCAATATGGTATTGCCTTGTTGCTGATAGGTTTTTAGAAGCTGCCAAAGCAAAACCCGCGCCGAAGGGTCAAGGGCATTGGTGGGTTCATCCAATAATAGCAGTTTGGGCTGGTGAACTAGACCAATAGCCAGATGCAAGCGCTGCATTTGCCCGCCAGAATAGGTGCTAATTCGGCGAGTAATAAAGTCCTGCATGGCAAATCCTTCAATCAATTGTTCAAGCCGTTGCCGCGCATTTGTTCCACTCAAACCGTACAAAGCGGCAAAATAGGCCAGCAGTGCATGACCGTTCATTTCAGGATCAAGCGCCCAATCTTGGCTGATATAAGCAATTTCACGCGTTAACTGGTTGGCGTGTTTAAAAGCATTGCGCCCGAATACTTCCGCCCTGCCCTGCTCAGGCTCTAATTGCCCAGCAATGAGTTTTAGGAAGGTGGATTTGCCCGAACCATTAGCGCCTGCAAGGCCAATAAACTCCTGTCCGGTCGCAGAAAAATTGACTTCCTTAAGTGCCTTAACTTGGTTGGGATAGGTTTTGGATAGTTGGTGAAGGTCGATAACCATTCTTTATCACTTGATTAAAAATTAGGGGGGCGTTTAAGGGAAATCCGCAAAGGAGTAGCTGTTCGATAAAATCAGCTTGTACGGCTTAATTGGCTGGACTTAAATGCAGAGATTACCTTGCGCAGTAAGAAAAGACGGTAATGGTTCAGTGGGCATCTTTTCAACACTTCGGATTCACTGCCATTAAGTTAATAAAAAACGTCAATAAAGCAAATACTTATGTTGAAAAATCCCCCCTAGCCCCCCTTTTTCAAAGGGGGGGAATCATTGACTTCTTCGCTTACATTGTAGGGAAACGGTCTTCCCCCTTTGGAAAAGGGGGATTGAGGGGGATTTTTAAAAACTACAACACATTGATTTTATAGACTTATTTATTAACTTAATGACAGTGACGCTGGAGCTTAGGAACTATCACATTCATTTTTTAAATCTCAAACTGAACAAAAACCGAAAAAGCCAAAAACTTGATTTTTTTGAAGTATACCTGCCGCACCTACCCTCGTCAAAGCACCCATTTATCTACAAGCAGGGCATTTTGGTTTCCGCCTGATTTTTCCTCAAAGCCTTCACTTTAAGAATAAGTGATATGACACCGCCATCGCGTGAAATGACTTATTTTTTAATTTAAACAGTCTTCATAAAAACCAAATAAATCAAATTATTTATATATAAAACATATACATAAAAATATTAATTGATCTTGGCCTAGTCTTTGCTTTTTATAACAAAAGGTGCTGTACAAATTTCTTCCTGTCCGCTTCTGGAAATAAGCAATTTGTCCAGAACCGCATTTTTTTAACGCAAGGGATGATCCAAACAGATATGCAATTTGATACACAGGCTGAATATTATGACAAGCGTGCTGGCTTGGGTGAAGAAACAGCAAAAGCTGTCGCCGCCGCCATTCGCCAGCTGATTTCCCCTTATCTTGGCGGGCGCTTTTTGGACATCGGTGCTGGGACGGGTGAAATTGGTTTTTTTCTCCAAGAACCGCTGCTGCACTACACCGGGATTGATTTATCCGAAGGTATGCTGGAAGTTTACCGCGCCCGCTTCACTGATCCTGCCGCGATTCCGGAGCTGATCCAAATGGATGCCAATTTACCTTGGCCTTTGCCGGAGCAAAGCGTTTCAGTGTTTTTTAGCTCAAGGGCTTTGCATCAGCTCGAGCTTAATCATGTGCTGGCCCAGTTCGCCAGATTGTCCTCACCGCAAGGTGCTTTGCTAATTCTCGGCAATGTCAAGCGCCCCGAAGATTCGCCCAGAGCCATTATGCGTAAAAAAATGCACAAGGTTTTAAACAGCTTTGGGCTAAGTGAGAAAAGCGGGCAAAGCAACCGTAACCAGTTGTTTGAAGCGCTCATCCAACAAGGCGCGGAACGTCTGCCACCAGTCACTGCTGCGCGGTGGCAGGTCAGCAATGCGCCGATGGATTCGATCACCTCCTGGGAAAGTGTGGACGGAATCGCAGGACAAGATATTGATCCCGAACTAAAAGCCCAGATTCTAAAAATGCTTTACATGGAAGCCCAATCATTATTTACCGATTTACATAAAGCCTTGGAGACCGAAGAAACTTATGAACTGAACGCGATCAAGCTCCGCTTTTAACAACACTTAAATTAAACAACAATAACAATAGAAATCCTTACACACATGAGTAACCAATTATTAACCGAGCTAGGTAACACTTTAATTAATGGCAGTTTGACCGATAAATCGGTGATGGCGCAAACGTCTGAACAACCGATGCATAAGATTTTGCCTAACGCCAATGTACTTAAAATCGGAGGCCAAAGCATTATTGACAGAGGCCGCGTCGCGGTATTGCCAATTTTAAATGAGCTTATCGAAAATTTGCCACACCACAAAATGATTATCGGCACTGGGGCCGGTACGCGTGCCCGCCACGCTTATAGCGTCGGTGTCGATTTGGGTATGCCAACTGGTGTACTAAGTGTAATGGGTACTTTCGTGAGTATGCAAAATGCTAGGATGCTGCATTATCTGCTAGCTGAGCACGGTATCCCCTTTATTGAACCTGTGCAATTTCCACAGTTGCCGCTTTATCTTGCCGAACGCCAAGCAGTCATTTTTTTCGGAATGCCGCCTTATGTTTTTTGGCAACGGAATCCCGAAATTGGTCGTTTGCCTGCGCACCGCACCGACAGTGGCTGCTACCTAATCAGTGACATGTTTGGTGCCCGCTCCATGCTTTACATCAAAGATGAAGACGGCTTGTATACGGCTGACCCTAAAAAAGACAAGCACGCCAAATTTATTTCTCACATTACCGTCGATGAAATGATTGCTATGGACTTGCAAGATTCAGTCGTCGAACCCCCCGTGCTCGAATTCATGAAGAACGCAGAATCCAGGCGCAGTATTCAGATTATCAACGGACTGGTCCCAGGCAATATCACCAAGGCGCTCAATGGCGAGCCTGTCGGTACGATTATTACTGCGGATTAATGGTAGTCCCTGCGTGGACTATTGACTAACGGACATTTTAATTCTGGATAAAGATAAAAACATGAACACACAAACTGATAAACGTCATCACCTCGACTCCTTCCTTATGCGCGAAAGCCTGATTGACAAACAAGTCATGGCATCGACTGAAGGCGAAACTCCTGTAGTGCGGATGCTTCCTGAAACCCATGTCATCAAAATTGGCTCAAGCTCGATCATCGACAAGGGTAAAGCCCTAACCTACCCCGTCGTAGAAGTGTTAGGCGAATTACTGAAAACCGAAAAACTTATTTTAGGTGTGGGCGGCGGCTTGCGGAGCAAGCATGTGTTTTCCATTGGCTGCGATTTAGGCTTACCAACGGGTGCGCTGGCACAAATTTCGATGGCGGATGCTCTCGGTAACGCGCACATGCTGGGTACATTATTGGCGCCCTATGGTGTGGTCGCTATTCCGCCAGAAATTTTTGGGCATTTGTTGCCCTTATTCATCAAAACTGCTCCCGGTTGTATTTTTAACGGCGTACCACCTTATTCCTTGTGGGAACACCCTCCTGGCATAGGCCGTATTCCGCCGCACCGGACGGATGCTGGCTGTTTAATTCTAGCGGAATGTTTTGGCTGCAAGTCCGTCACTTTAGTGAAAGATGTCGATGGCTTGTATGACTCTGACCCTAAAACCAATGCTTCGGCAAAATTTATTCCCGAAATTACGGTATCTGAGTTGAAGGCGCTCAATTTAACCACCCTGCCCTTCGACGAAGTGTTGCTGGACGTGTTGAAGACTTCACGTTTGGTAAAACAATTTCAGGTTGTCAACGGCACAAAACCTGAATTGATTAAAGCCGCCGTCAATGGCGAGCATGTTGGCACGATTGTTCGCGCTGATGCTTAAGCGCTTGTAGTACCCACTCGGCAAGATGCTTTCAAGTACGGACAATAGCGCGATAAGAGTTTTTTATGAGTCGCCTTATTGCTAAGTGCCAGACAGCGCGATTGCCAAAATGAATATTTACAATTTATGTGTAAATAAAGTTTAGTCGGAAAAGACTTTTGCTACTCAAACTTCATGTTGGTGTAGTACAAGCCTTTTAAGCCGACTTTGTTTTTAATCTAATAAGTTAAGAGAAGTCTATGCTAGCAACAATACCATTCAATGTATCTAAAATAACTTTGTCAGCCGCTGTCCAGGCCCTGCTGCTGGTCGGCTTGGCCTTGCCTTCGGCTGATGTTTCGGCGGTCGGTGAAACCACACGGATCAGCGTCGATTCCAAGGGCAAAGAAGCTACCAACTTTTTACGCGCTGGCAGTACCCGCCCTTTCATCAGTGCCGATAACCGCTATGTGTCGTTCCAATCCGATGCCGCCAACTTAGTGGCGGGCGACACCAACGCTTTCTTGGACATTTTTGTCCGTGACCGCCTGACTAGAAAAACCACTCGTGTTAGCGTCGCTTCCGACGGTACTCAAGCAGACAACGGCAGTAGGCAGTCCTCGCTCAGTGGCAATGGCCGTTTTGTGGCATTTAACTCTAGCGCCACTAACTTGGTAGCGGGAGACACCAATGCGGCTACCGATATATTCGTCCATGACCGTGTGAAGAAGACAACTGTTCGGGTCAGCGTCGCTTCCGATGGTACTCAGGGGGATAAGTCAAGCGCCATGCCAGCCATTAGTGCTGATGGCCGTTTTGTGTCGTTTAGGTCAACGGCTACCAATTTGGTTGAGGGTGACACCAACAATGTGGACGATATTTTTGTCCACGACCTCTTGACCAAAACCACCTCGCGGGTCACTTTCGGCTTCGACGGCAAACCGACCAATGGGACAAGTTTTAAACAAACTTTAAGTGCCAATGGCCGCTTTGTGGCCTTCCAGTCTTCAGCGAGGAACCTTGTGAGAGGCGACACCAATGAACTGGATGACATTTTCGTTTATGACCGTGAAACCAAGGAAACTACGCGGGTCAGCGTCGCTAGTGACGGCAAGCAAGGCAATAACGGTGGCTGGCATCCCGCCATTAGTGCTGATGGTCGCTATGTGGCTTTTTGGTCCGGCTCTAATAATTTGGTAGAAGGCGACACTAATTTCGTTGAAGATATTTTCGTCCATGACCGTGAAACCAAAGAAACCACCCGGGTCAGCGTCGCAACCGATGGCACGGAAGGTAGGGGGCCTAGTGAAACTGTGCCATCAATCAGCGCCGACGGCCGCTATGTCGGCTTTAGGACTTGGTCAGCCTTAGCAGCGAACGACGATAATGGCGTGGATGATGTTTACGTCCACGACCGTCTGACCAAAACCACTACCCTTGTCAGCGTCACCCTAGACGGCACGTCAGGCACCGGCATTGGCGGTCGGCAAGGTTCTGGCATCAATACTAACGGTAGCCGGGATGCAACTATCAGTTCGGATGGCCGTTACATGGCATTCAGATCTTTGGTTACCGACATAGTGCCCAATGACAAGAATAGTGGGTGGATTTCTCCAACAACCGGGCTTCCTCAAGCAGGGATGGATGTTTTCTTCCGTGACTTGACCCTCATCAAAGAAGAAAAAGCCGACTTGGCAGTCACTCAGATGACTGCCCCCGGCAAAGTGACGCCAAAAGGCAGCTCGTTCAGCTTTGTTACGACAGTCACCAACAAAGGCACTGCCATAGCCAATGATGTCAACCTGACCAATGTGGTCTTTGGCAGCGATGTCGCCAACTTGGAGTCCATCGAACCAAGCCAAGGTGAGTGCATGACCGCCAGTCCAGCGGTGTGCCGCCTCGGTACGCTGGCAGCAGGCGATAGCGCAACTGTTACTGTGACGCTTAAAGCTTTGGCTAATGGTAATGTGAACAACCATGCCAGCGTCAATGCGCCGCCATCAGATCCAGTTCCTAGTAATAACATCAACACCAGTACTATTCAGATAAGAAATTAAGTGTCTATTTGAGCGCGACGGGCTTGCTGTGCTTAACCACAGTAAGCCATAGCTGGACTTGCTTGGAAGCCTTACCGCTTATCAAGCACGCTTCACGAAGCCCGCCCCTCTTTTAGGACTGGCGGGCTTTTTCGTTTCTACAGCTGACGCAATTAATTAAAGCGTCCTGCTTTTTTCAACCCTACTTAGTTAGGAGATGTCTATGTTAACAACAGTACAAATTAAAGCGGCTAAAAATGCCTTGTCCTCCGCCATTCAAGCGGCGCTGTTGGCTGGTTTGGCCTTCTCGGCGATGGATGCTACGGCGGTCGGGGAGACAAGCCGAGTCAGCGTATCTTCCAAAAACGCAGAAAGCAATGGCACAAGTTGGCATCCTCATATAAGTGCCGATAACCGCTACATCGTATTCCAATCCGATGCCGACAATCTGGTGCCGAATGACACCAACAAGACCCTTGACATTTTTGTCCATGATCGCCAAACCAAGAAGACCACAAGGGTTAACGTGGCTTCCGATGGTACGCAATCGAAACCGTCCTTTCCACATCAAGCCA
>Ga0247841_10002810_pt1 | contig 33621 bp, 34 predicted proteins | sample LaCruzMarch2015__2_FD_192410 | JGI IMG/M metagenome (GOLD analysis project Ga0247841, IMG submission 192410) | Freshwater microbial communities from meromictic Lake La Cruz, Castile-La Mancha, Spain - LaCruzMarch2015_18m | ecosystem: Environmental > Aquatic > Freshwater > Lake | place: Spain...
TTTTAAAGTCCCCGATAAAGTTTTTATGGAAACCAGTGCCTTGTACAAAAAATTAGCCAAAGATATCACAGGCATTGATCTATCGGAAATTCAGCCTTTGATCATTCCAAATATCATCACTCCTACTGCCAATAGCATAAACGAAAATGTTCCCCAGCCAATCATTCGATAATGTTTTTTGGTTGTATATCTGCCGACAATTCTTTCGTCATCCGCTAATTTGATAATTATCGCTATCAAGGGTACTGCCACTATTCCATTTATAATCGCCGCCCAAAATAAGGCCTTGATTGTATTTACGCCAAATAAATTCAACAACATACCCACAATTGTTGCCAAAGCAATTATCAAATAAAAACTTTTTGCTTTTCTAAAATCTTTTGACAGACCCTGTTTTGTTCCCATAGTTTCGGCCAAAGCATAACCAACCGATCCCGCCAAGACCGGAATCGATTGCCAACCGATGCCGATAATTCCAACCGAAAATAAAATATACGCAAAATTTCCCGCCAGTGGTCGCAGCGCTCCTGCCGCCTGCTGGACACTTGTAATATTAAACATTCCGGCTTTGTGCAAAGTCGCCGCCGTTGTCAACAAAATAAAATAAGTAATTAAATTGGAAAAAATCATTCCCGCCTTTGTGTCCCAGGCCATCCTTTTTATTTCTCTGGGGAAAATTTTTGGGATATGATTAAAATCTTTAATTTTTCCCTCATCAATTTGCTGCTCGACCTGATCCGATGCCTGCCAAAAAAATAAATATGGCGAGATCGTCGTTCCGAGAAATCCGACCATTGTCAAAATATACGGCAAAGTTAAATCGATATGAGGTACAATCGTATACCAAACAATTTCTTTCCAATCCTGTTTCACCATAAATGCCGTAATTATATAAACACACAAAGTCAATCCCATCCATTTCAAAAATTTTGAATATTTTTTATATGAAATCGCAATTTCCATCCAGACAATAAAAACGGCGCAAATTATCAGCCAATAAAAATGATAAAAACCGAATAACATTTTCATACAGGCGGCCATAATTCCCAAATCGGCGCCGATATTTATCACGTTGGCAATAGCGAGCAATCCTACCGCAAAATACAATAATTTTTTACTGTAATATTTTTTGATTGTCCCCGCCAAACCTCTTCCCGTACCCATCCCAATTCTGGCACACATTTCCTGTATCGACACCATCGCCGGTATCAAAAACAATGCCATCCAATTTAATTGATAGCCAAATTGCGCCCCTGCAATCGAATAAGTGGCCACTCCACTGGGATCGTCATCGGCTGCTCCGGTCACAAAACCAGGGCCTAGTTTATTCCAGATCTTTTTGACCCAATTAAATACAGTCACTATATAATATAATACTCATATGACAAATGAAGTCTACACCCTAAAAATTTCCGGACCCGCCGGTACTGGAATCAAATCGGGCGGACAAATATTATCAAAAACTTTAATCAGTCTTGGCTTTCATATTTTTGATTACACCGAATATCCGTCTTTGGTTCGTGGCGGTCACAATACTTACTCCGTTTCTTTTGGCAAAAATAAAGTTTATTCAATTCACCAAAGCGCCGACCTCGATATTTCCATCAATGATTATGCCCCTCTGGCCAAAGAACTTGGCAACCCCATGACCGCCAATGTCATTGCCCTTGGCTCAATTGCCTACGTTTTTGGTTTAGACATCGACGCCCTCAAAAAAATTGTTGCCGCTCAGTATGGCAAATATGCCGAAATTAATTTAAAAGCGGTTGATTTTGGTTATGATTATGCTTCCAAAAATCTTGCCGACAAAAAAATAGAAATTGAAATGCCATTAAAACGAGTTGAATTATTAAATAATTTTAACGATGGCAACGAAGCCACCGCTTGGGGTTTTATCAAAGCTGGCGGTGATTTTTATACCGCTTATCCCATGACCCCGTCGACCGGTATTCTTCATTTCCTCGCTGCTCATCAATCGGAATACAACATAAAAGTTATTCATCCCGAAGACGAAATTTCTTCCATCAATATGGCTGCCGGTGCTGCTTTTGCCGGTGCTCGCGCTGCTACCGGTTCATCTGGTGGCGGTTTCGCTCTCATGACCGAAGCCGTCTCACTTCTAGGTGTCACGGGAATCGGCGTTGTCATCTATTTGGTTTCTCGTCCCGGTCCCGCTACTGGTTTGCCGACTTGGACGGCCCAGGCCGATCTTTTGTATGCCATTAACGCCGGTCATGGTGAATTTCCAAAAATTGTTTTAAGCCCTTCTTCCCAGCAAGAATCTTTTGAATTATCTCGTGATGCCGTCAATCTTGCCGCCAAATATCAGGTTCCTGTAATTTTTGTTTCCGACAAAATGATTGGTGAATCGGCCGCCGATACCACCCCCTTATCTCTTGAGCCAGAATTAATTATAAAATCAAATCGCATTTTACCCGGTACTCCAGGCAAAGAATTTGTCGCCAACAGTTACGAGCATGACGACAAAGGCTATTCTACCGAAGACCCCCTGATCACCAAAAAAATGTCTGACGCCCGACTCCAAAAATTAAAAGACATGTTGCCCGATTTACCCAAAGTCGAAATCTACAATGCCGATGCTACCAAACTAATTATCACTTGGGGATCGGTCACCGGCGCCGTTCTCGAAGCCCATTTAGCCGATTATGCCGTCATGCAAATCAAAACTCTGTGGCCAATTGATCCGGAACTCAAAAAAATAATTTCCAAATACGAAAATGTCACCGTCGTCGAAAACAATGCCACTTCTCAATTGACGACACTCTTGAAATCTCAATTTGATTTTAATCCCGACAAAATAATAGTTAAATATGACGGGCGACCGTTCTATCCGGAGGAAATACATGAGTACTTCAAATAATTATCGTACCGGCATCATGCCCACCTGGTGTCCCGGTTGCAACAATTTTCTTGCTTATGCTCAGATCCAACGAGTTCTGAAAGAAAACAATATCGAATCGCACAATCTAGTTTTTTGTTTCGACATTGGTTGTAGCGGCAATATGGCCGATTTCCTAAATTGTTACGGTTTTCATGGTCTCCACGGTCGGGCGACCGCTACTGCGATGGGTATCAAATTAATCAATCCGAATCTTACCGTCTGTGTTTATGGTGGTGATGGTGGTACATATGGTGAAGGTCTCAATCACTTGATTGCCGCCGCCCGTGCCAATTCCGACATCAAAGTCATCGTCTCCAATAATTTTTTATACAGTCTCACCACTGGCCAAACTTCTCCGACCACGCCTCAATGTGCCAAAACCAAATCAACACCACTTGGTAATCCAAATTTACCCATCGATCCGGTCAAATTGATCAAAACTATCAATCCCGATGTTTTTGTAGAAACCGTTTTGTCAACCGATATGCCAGCCATGACCAAGGCTTTTGATGAATTATTCAAACACCAGGGTTTCGGCCTTCTCGATATTTCTATGATCTGTCTGGCCTTCGGCAAGCAACTAGCGTCATAAAGAGAGGAAATTCACTCCTTGCTCTATCTTCCATTTTTTTTGCTCCGCCCTCACTGGTTTTGTCCGAAGTCCATTCTTCCAGAGCTTCAACCATCAACCCATTCTCGTTTAATGCCTTAAAATAATTTGAAATTGGGTTATGAAACGACCAGGTAATGTTGCCACCGACCCCGATCGGTACATCAAGAGGGGATAAGTAACGATTAATTCTTCGATATTCTAATTTATTATTTTTATCGATTTCCCAGGAACTCTGTCGGGGAATCCGAAAACAGGGATGATTAATTACAATTACTAATTTGCCGTTATCTTTGAGTAAATTTGCCGCATTTTTTATTACTCCTTTATAATCTTTGATATTTTGCAATGCCAAAATTATTGTTGCCAGATCAAATTTTTCTTTCATTTTTATTTCTTTACTGACATCAGCAACCATAAATTGCCCACCTTTTGTCATTCTTTTTGCTTCTTCAATTAAATTTCTCGACATATCCACACCCAGATAATCAATATTATTTTTTATGTTACGAGCCAAAACCCCGTTGCCGCAAGCCAGATCAACCAATGATTGACCGTTTTTGATATTTAATAATCTGATCACTCCAGGCATCACCACATGCTGATGATAATAATGTCCCTCTTCTCCAACAATTTTGTTATACCAGCCTGATACCTTTTGCCAACTTGTTTTCATGATGTATTTTAGCATTAAAATGGGCTTTAAATTGATCAAATCTACAATTCTGCTCGAAAAAGAGGTATAATATAGCTACAATGGTTGTCAAGAAAAACCTGGGTGAGATAAACGCCATTAGACGGTCCTGTCAACTTGCCTCGGACACACTAAAATTCGTTGGTGGTTTTGTTAATCCCGGTATCGCTACTCAAAGACTCAACGATATTGCCCATCGCTATATTCTCGAACACGGTGGTATTCCCGCCCCTTTAAACTATAACGGTTTTCCAAAAAGTATCTGTACTTCCATCAATAATGTCGTTTGTCATGGTATCCCTTGCGAAGAAGAAAAGCTAAAAGAAGGCGATATTATCAATATTGACATTACCACTATTCTCCAGGGTGTTTTTGGCGACGTTTCCGCCACTTATCCGGTTGGCAAGGTCAGTAAAGAAGCCAAAGAATTAATCAAAGTTACAAAAACTGCCTTGGATAAGGCAATTTCTGCTCTCAAACCCGGTAAATATTTAAATGATTGTGTCGGCAAAGTTATTGAACCGATCGTCAAAAAAGCCGGTTTTAGCGTTGTTCACGAACTCGGCGGTCATGGTGTCGGTCTCAAATTTCACGAAGAACCTTTTGTTTATCATTTCGATAATAAACAAAAAGATGTTCTCCTGGAACCGGGCATGATCTTCACCATCGAGCCGATGATCAACGCCGGCAAAGAATGGCGAGTTAGCCTGGACAAAAAAGACGGCTGGACGGTTCGTACTCTCGACAAATCACTTTCGGCTCAATTTGAACATACTGTCCTCATAACTCCGACTGGTCACGAAGTCCTGACTACCATATAATAGAGCTATGCAACTCCTCGATGGCAAACTAAAATCTCAAGAAATTTTGGCCGAAATCAAAGCCGAAATCGAAAAAAACCAGCTTACTCCGATTCTCGATATGATCTTAGTTGGGGACAATCCCGCTTCGATTAAATATACCAATATGAAGCAACTTACGGGTAAATCTGTCGGTATCAACGGCACAATTCACAAATTATCCGCCACTACTACCGAAACCGAGATCATCGATTTGATTCAAAAACTCAATCATGACCCAAAAATCACCGCCATCATGATCCAGCTGCCGCTTCCCGATGGTCTTAATACCGAAAAAATCATTAATGTTATTGATCCCGAAAAAGATGCCGACGGCCTCACCGCTACCAATCTTGGCCGCCTTTTCCAAAAAGACGAAAAAGTCTTGGTTTCGGCCACACCGCTAGGAATAATTAAGTTATTTGAAAAATATAATATCGATCTTAGCGGTAAAAATGCGGTAATTATTAATCGCAGTCCTTTTATCGGTTTATCTTTGGCCGCCTTATTTACCAACCGCAATGCCACCGTTACCATTTGTCACTCCAAGACCGTCAATACCTTGGAATTGTGTCAAAAAGCCGATATTATCGTCGCCGGTACCGGCCGACCAAACTATTTGACGGCTGATTTTGTCCGCGAGGGTGCCATTGTTGTCGATGTCGGCGTCGAAGTCGATTTTGCCAATGTTGCCCCAAAATGTAGTTTCATTACCCCCGGCATCGGTGGTGTCGGCCCCATGACCGTCGCCTGCCTGTTATCCAACACGGTAAAGATAGCTTTAAATAAATAATATGAAAATCCAAATCTTCGGTTCCGGGTGTCCCACCTGTCACAAATTATTCGAATATACCAAAGAGGCCGTCAAAGAATTAAATCTTGGTATTGATGTCGAATATATTTGCGATATTAAAAAAATTGTCGAAATGGGAATAATGCAGTCACCAGTTTTGACCATCAATGATAAACCGGTTTTGGTCGGTGCCATCGGTAACAAAAATATTATTAAAGAATTAATCAAAAAAGAAATTAATGGAATTACTTAGAGAGGCAATAAATTTTTTTATAAAAGACATTATCAAAATATTTTTTTTATTAACTTCAATTGTCTTTGCTGTTTCTTTTATCAGATCATATCTTCCACCAGAAAAGATAAAAAAAATATTATCAAATAAATTCCCTATATTAGGGTATATTTTGGCTGCATTGATTGGCACCGTCACCCCATTTTGCTCCTGTAGCGCCATACCATTATTTATTGGTTTTATCGAAAGCGGTGTCCCACTTGGAGTTACTTTTTCCTATCTTATTTCTGCTCCCATGGTCAACGAAGTCGCGGCGATTTTGTTGTTCGGTTTATTTGGATTCAAAATCGCCGCCATCTATATTATTTCCGGTGTCCTCATTGCCATCATTGTTGGTTTTATTCTTGGCAAACTAAAACTCGAACATTTAGTCGAGGACTATGTTTACAAAATAAAAGTCAAACAGGATTTTTCTATCAAACTAACTATCAAAGATCGTCTCCAGCAATCCTATTTGTATACTGTTGATTTGGTCAAAAAAGTTTTTCCCTACATTATTGTCGGTGTCGGTCTCGGTGCCTTTATCCATGGCTATGCTCCGGCAAATTTATTGGTTACTATTGCCAACAAAGACAATATTTTTGCCGTGCCAATTGCTGTCTTAATCGGTGTACCCCTGTATTCCAACGCCGCCGGCACAATTCCGATTGTCAAAGCCTTGTTAGAAAAAGGCCTACCTATCGGCACTGCCCTCTCGTTCATGATGGCTGTTACCGCCCTTTCACTGCCAGAAATGATAATTTTGCGCAAAGTTCTCAAACCGAAATTACTATTTTTATATGTAATAATACTCACCCTGGGAATCATTTTTACAGGCTATCTATTTAATGCTAAAATATCATTATGAGAATCCAACTTTACGATCGGGGGACACCCCAAGGTAAAAAATTATTTGCCGACATCGAAGCTGTTTGCAAACTGCTTCAGGTCGACTATGACCCGGAATATATTCAGGATATGAGCAAACCATATGCTCTGGGTATTCAAGGCAAAACCATCATGACTATCGACAATGGCGCCGTCCTCGTTGACGAATTCCCGTCTCAAAAAGACCTCGAAGCCATCATCATGGATTTCATGAAATAAATAATTACCCCCTTGACACCATTGTACAACATTGTACAATGTATTTATGACTTACTTAAATATAGATTCCAGCGAAGCTAGGAATAAGCTACCAGATATCATTAATAGCGTTTATTTAGATAAAAAAAGATATATTATAAATCGTCTTGGTGTGCCTCTTGCCAGTATCGTTCCTATTGATTACAACAAAATGGAGCTATTAAAATATGCCGGCATTCTAAGCGAAAAAGAAGCAGAAAAATTAAAAAATAAGATTAAGAAAAGCAGAAATGATGGTTCTAAAAAATTAAAATATTTAGCCTAAAATGTATTTAATCGATAGTGATTTTTTAATAGATTTTTTAAAAAATAAAAAAGAAACGGTTTCCTTGATAAGCTCGCTAAATAGTGGAGAACTACATGTCAGCATTGTTTCTGTTGGAGAAATATTAGAAGGTGTACCTCAAAAAGAAATAAAAAAATATCTTAAGTTTTTTTCAAATTTTATTATTATTAATATCGATATTCCTATTATAATAAAGTTTGCTGAAATTAGGCGTGAATTAAGAAAAAAAGGAAAATTACTAGATAATTTTGATCTTTTAATTGCTTCAACCTGTCTATCAAGAAATCTAAAATTAATTACCGGCAACAAAAAACATTTCAATCGAATCAATGGTTTAAAAATAGCCTAATCGCATTCCCATCAATAATTTTTTCCGCCTCTTTAAAATCCATCTTCCACATCTCCGCTACTTTTTCATAAACATATTTCACATAAGCGGGTTTGTTTTCTTCACCGCGATGGGGGATAGGGGTGAGCCACGGGCAATCGGTCTCGAGAATTAACCTGTCTTTAGGAATATTTGCCACCACTTCCTCCAATCCAATTTCATAAGTCAAATTTCCATCAATGCCAAAATACCAGTTTTCACCCAATTCCAAAACATTTTTAATTCGCTTTTTCCCTCCGGCATAACAATGAAATACTCCTCGTATATTTTTATACTCTTTCAAAATTTTTATCACCTCATCGACCGCTTTTCTGGCGTGAATTATCAGCGGCAATTTATATTTCTGTGCCAATTCTATTTGAATTCTAAAAAACTTTTCCTGATTTTTGTCCACTCCACGAGAATAATCCAATCCGCATTCTCCAATCGCGCTGGCCTCTTTTGCCAGATCTGCTATATCACTATATTTTTCTTGTGGGTGGACTCCCACCGCCGCAATAATTCTTTTATCAATTTTTGCCAATTCCAAATTTCTGATACTATCTTCTTTACAACTCCCCGCCAAAACAATATATTTCAATTCTCCCAAATCCTCGGCAACTATCCTCTCCAAATGCGCATGTGTATCAATCATAGAGAATTTTAACATGTTATAATTCCCCTATGATTGATCACGAAAAAGAAATTGAGTTTAGTTTCGGATACCAGGGCGATCATGTCACCTCGGAAACGGAAGAATTAATAAAAAAAACTACACTCGAATCCGTCGGTCCCTATAAAACATTGAAATTAGAAGAAACACCCCATGGACACATCATTAACGTAACTTTAAGTTTTGATCGTCGCCCCGGTGTCACTTACAATGAAGATACAAGGGTTACAAAAGCTGAAGAAATTCGGGCTTGTATGGCGGTCGGCATTCCGGTTGTTAATAGAATCTTGCCCAAAAGAAAATAGTCATGAAAATTAATGTTGGTTCGACCAACCCAGTCAAAGTAGAAGCGGTCAAAGAAAAAATTTTGGAATATGATTTTTTGAAAGATGCCCAAGTTCTTGGCCTGGAAACCGATTCCGGCGTCTCCCTTCAACCTGGCTCTTTGGAAGAAACGATTCAGGGCGCTCGTAATCGTGCCAAAAACGCTTTTGTAAATTGTGATCTAGGTATCGGCCTGGAAAGTGGTTTGATGTCAGTTCCGCTTACCAAAACCGGTTATATGGATTTCTGTGCCTGTGCCATTTTTGACGGTACCGAGTATTACATCGGCCTGTCTTCCGTCTTTGAATATCCGCCAAAAGTCATGGAAATGGTTTTAAAAGATAAAGTAACTATTACTCAGGCCTTTCATAAACTTGGTTTAACCACCAATCCAGAAATTGGTATGGCCGAAGGCGCTATCGGCATCCTGACCCACAATCGCTTGACCCGCAAAGACTATACCAAGCAAGCTATCACCACCGCCCTTATATTCTTGGAAACAAAATTTGTCTAGCCTCACCCAAACCCGGCATGATCGGCAATAAATGAAAAATCGCTTTTTGTATATTATCAATACATTCATCCAAGACCGCTTTTCTATTTGGATCCTTCGCCTCCATTTTCCATGGTGTTTTTTCGTTAAGTAAGATATTGCTTTTGTCGATCCACTTATCAAAAACTATTTGAATCGCTTCATCGAATTTTGTTTCGTTAATTAATTCCGTATATTTTTCATCAAAAGTTAAACCGTTTTTAATCTTCTCAAATTCTCCCGACAATTTACTTACCCGGGAAATTAAATTTCCCAAATTATTTGCCAAATCGGCATTATATTTTTCTTTAAATCGCTCAATTCCAACATCAGAGTCATTTTCTGAAGGGAAGGATCTAGCAATCAAATATCTCGCTCCGTCGGCTCCAAATAATTCCACCAACTGACCGGGAGAAATCACATTTCCCAAACTCTTACTCATTTTGTTTCCGTCAATCATGTAGAAACTATGAGTATAAGTTTTGATTGGTAATTCAATCCCCGCCGACATCAACATCGCCTGCCAGATTACCGTGTGAAACCACAAAATTTCTTTTCCCAGCAAGTGTAAATTTGCCGGCCAAAATTCTTTTTTGTTTTCCACAAATTGTGTCGCACTATAATAATTCAACAGGGCATCGATCCAGACATAAATCGTATGAGATTTATCCCAAGCTGCGGCAATTCCCCACTTTACATTTTCCCGAGAGATTGAAACATCACGAACTCCGCCTTTTAATTTTGATAGTATTTCTGCCTTTTTGCCAGCGGGGAAAATATAATTCGTTTTTTCGTTTTCGATTAATTCAATAATCTTTGGCACATATTTTGATAATTTGAAAAACCAATTTTCTTCACTTCTCCATTCCGTCTTTTCCGGCGGATGCAGGGGACAGTGTTTGTCGACCAATTCTGTTTCGGTCAAAAAACTTTCACAACCGACACAGTAATAGCCTTCATATTTATCTTTATAAACATCGCCATTATCGTAAATTTTTTGCAATACTTCAGTCACCACTTTTTCATGTCTCGGATCGGTCGTCCGGATAAAAAAATCATTGGTAATATTCAAAAGTTTCCAGGCTTCTTCAAATCTGGGAGCGATACCATCACAATAATCTTTTGGACTCAAACCTTGTTTCTCGGCTACTTCGGCTACTTTTTGACCATGTTCATCAGTACCCGTCAAAAAGAAAACCTCGTCACCCATCTCTCGATGCAGTCTAGCAATAATATCCGCCGCTACTGTCGTACAGGTATGACCGATATGAGGTACATCGTTGATATAGTAAATTGGAGTCGTAATATAAAACCTGTTCATTGGCTTATTTTACTACTTTCTTGGCCACTTTTTTTGCTTTAGCATCCGCCGTGGCGGACTTTACTTTCTTTACTTCTTTTTTCACAACTTTTTTTGTCTCCACGCTTTTCGTTGCGGTAGATTTAAGTTTCCTGGAAAATTTCGACTTTAATCTTTTGACTTTATTTTTGTGAAAGATATTCCTTTGTCCGAGTTGATCCAACAAGGTATAGATATCCGCTAGGACACCTTTTTTGACTGTTTCTTTGTATTTATTTTTCCAAAGAACATTATCTTTTCTATTTTTAAGCGATTTTCTCAATGATTTTTTTGCTGATAGTGATATTGGCATGACTGTTATTCTATCTTATATACCTTATTATTACAAGCCCAAGGCTTTATAATAGATTAATGACACTCAAAGAACGGCTAATCAATCTGACACATAGTAAACAAAAATCAATCATGTCGGCCAGTATTGTTCTAGGTATCACCTTCATTTTATCCGCATTATTAGGCTTTCTACGTACCCGTATTCTTTACGATCAATTTTTTCACAACAGTGTTTTAGAGCTTGATGCTTTCAATGCCGCCTTTCGTTTACCTGATTTAATTTTTAAATTACTTGTTACCGGGGCTCTTTCCGCCTCATTTATCCCTGTTTATACCAGCTTTTTACACAAAGACAAACAGGAGGCCGATCGGATTGCCTCTAGTGTTATCAATTTGCTATCTTTAGTTTTCATCGGTATTTCTATCACCATTTTTATTTTTGCCACTCCTTTTAGTCGTCTTATCGCTCACGGATTCACTCCATATCAACTCTCGGTCATGGTTTCACTTACCCGCATTCTTTTGCTTGCCCAGATATTTTTTCTCTTTAGTAACTTTTTTACTAGTATTCTTCAGGTTAGTCAGATATTTCTAATTCCCGCCTTAAGTCCCATTATATATAACATAATAATTATTTTAAGTATTTACTTCCTTGGTCCGATTTTTGGTATTACTGGTGTCGCTTGGGGAACAGTTTTAGCTGCCTTTTTGCATTTACTGATTCAGATTCCGTCTCTCAAGCACCAAGGCTTTCAATATCGTTTAATCCTAAACAGAAAATTAACCGGCGTCAAAGAAATCATTCGCATGATGATTCCTCAGACTTTCGCTATCGGTGTCTCTGAAATAGAAAATACAATTACTTTAGGTTTTGCTTCTCTTTTGGTTGCTGGCTCGGTTTCTCTTCTTAACCTCGCCATGCAGCTTATGTATCTGCCTTCCAGGATTTTTTCTACCACCGTTGGACAGGCCTCTCTTCCGGTACTTTCAAAAAAAATTGCCGAAAACAAATTTGACGAATATCGCGATATTGTTATCAAAACAATTATGCAAAGCCTATATCTGGCTCTTCCCATCGCCATCCTAATCCTTGTTCTTCGCCTTCCTCTTGTTCGTCTTGTTTTTGGCACTAGACATTTCCCTTGGTCAGCGACCAAAATCACCGCCGCCACTCTTGGTTTTCTTACTCCAGCTATTGTTTGTCAGGCTATTATCCAAATTATAGTCCGTGCTTTTTATGCCATTCACAACACTAAAGTTCCCTTTATTACGGCAACAATCTCACTGATAATTTGTGCTGTTTCAAGCGTAATTTTTATAAACTTTACCAATCTGGGAATTGCCGGCTTGGCCTTGGGTACTTCACTTGGAGATCTAAGTCAGTGCCTTGGCCTTATCGTTTGCTTTGTTTTGATGACCAAAAATTATAATTGGGCAAAGGTCTTAAATCGCTTTTTATCGATATTCTTCGTTTCAATTATAGGTGGTCTATTTGCCTGGGTTACAATGCAAATACTAGATAACTATATTTTAAATACTACCCGTTTTATCGATGTTCTAATTGTCTTTGGAGCATCTTCTGTTTGCGGTATTATTGGATATATAATTTCTTCAAATTTACTCCATATTCAAGAGCTGGAAATCTATTCAAGGCAAGTTTTAAAACTCAAGCAATTTATTTATCGTAAATAGTTGTATATACTGTATATATGCCTCCAAGAAAGGAGATCTCTCTTTTGCCAGATGCAGACAATCCGAATTCCGTCGGAGAGAAGATTATTTACTGGATTAGTAATATTTTGCGCTATATAATGGTCTTTACTGAACTGATCATTATTATTGCCTTCCTTTCTCGGTTCAAATTGGACCAAAGGAATACCGATCTTTCCGATAGATTACGTAACCAAAAATATATTCTCGAAACTACCGCTAATTTTGAAAAAGAATATCGGTCTCTCCAGCAAAAACTTGAACTCATCAAGACCCTCTACAAAGAACAGCCTAATTATTACGACAAAATTATTTCTATTGTTAATAATACTCCTTCCGATATTATCTATAACACCCTCAATGTCACCAATAAAGATTCAAAAATCACCGTCAATCTTTCGGTTTTTGCCTACCAGGAAGAGGCAATTATCGATTTTATAAACCAACTCAGTCTAAACCAAAAAATAAAAGCAATTAATATTAATAACATCGAGAAAAAAACTCGTGAAAACAAATATAATGTTACTTTAAGTTTAAATTTATGAGCGATTTATTTTCTTCACTAAAAGCCGCCAAATTAGTCGAATTTATTTCCAAAGAGCAGGAAAACAAAAAAACTCGTCGTCTTTCTGAAATTGGTTTTACTATTCTGGTTATCGCTGCCTTTGCTTTTTTTGCCCTTAAGCCAACCTTTGCTACTATTTCAGATTTGATGGGAAAAATTAATTCAAAGCAATTACTGGTCGTCGAAATGGACAAAAAAATTCGGGCGACAGTTCAGGCCCAGGATAATTTTGCCAAAATTCAAAATGATTACCCCCTGATCCAATCCTGTATTCCCGATCGCCCCGCTTTTTATCAAGCTACTACCCAGCTTCAAAAATCAGGTGAAATAAACAGCGTTATTTTAGAAAAAATTTCATTTAATTTAGCCACCGATCCAGATGAAAAAAATATTGACAGTTACCACATGACAGCAACGACTCAAGGAGATTTCATGAACTTTTTGAATACTCTAAACAAGATCAACAAAAGTCGTCGTCCCTTTAAAATGGAAAATTTCGGATTTACTTTACCTAAATTACAATCATCCGCTGCTACCGCTTCCGCCAGTGCTGTGAATTTTACTCTGAATGCCAAATTTTATTATTTAGAAAAAGACAATGTTAAAAAGTAATAATATTTCAAAATATTTTTTTATTCTTTCAATTTTATCTTTAATTGTAGTTTGTTTGTCGATTTATAATGTCAGTTTAAATAATTACCTCAAGCCAATCAACGAGGCCAAGGGGAATGAATTGATCAAACAATTTGACCCAAAATTAGATATGGAAACTATTAAAGAAATAGTTAGTCGGGAAGATTTAACTAAATGAAACGAGAAAAAACCATACCTACATTAATTGGCTTAGCCGTCTTATCAATAAGCTTGGCTTTTGGCTTATTTATGACCAATAGAAATACTTCTTTTTTGTCAAAAGCTTCCGGTAATTGTGAGCCAAAAAATATAAGAATTACCAATATTAGTCATTATTCAGCTACGGTTTCTTTCACCACCATCGATCCTTGTCTTTGTGATCTCAATTTTAACAACAAAACTGTTTCGAATGATACGACTATTCCTTCAAGGACTCATTATTTCGAACCGTCAAACTTAAAAGACAATACCGAATATAGTTTTAATATTATTAGTGGCGGTAAATCTTTTACTTCATCTGATTACAAAGCCAAAACCGCCAAAAAACCATCTTCTCCGACACCGAATTCACGTTTAGCTTGGGGAAAAGTATTTTATTCGGATTCAAAACCGGCTGCTGGTAGCCTTGTCTATCTTTCTATTCCCAACTCGGCTCCGATCTCTTCCTTTGTTACCGAAAATGGTTATTGGTATATTTCTTTGGCTACCAGTTTCAACAAAGCTCTGACCAGCTGGTTTGTCCCTGTCGATAATATTCCCGAAAATTTTGAAGTCATTGCTCCTGATTTGTCTACAACTCTTGTTGCCGGCAATACTTCCAGAAATAATCCGGTTCCCGACATTATTATTGGTCAAAACCAAAGCAATCCGCCAGCTGGCGGACCAACGGCAGGAAAAAATATTGGCGGTAACACCAATGATGTTTCCCAAACCACCGTCACTAAATCCCTAATAATTCAAAGTCCAAAAGAATCAGAAACCATTAATACTAAACGTCCTGATATTTTTGGCACTGCCTCAACTTATGCCATTATTGTTTTCAATGTTGGCTCAATCAAAGATTCTGTTCAGGCAGGACTTGATGGTACCTGGCACTGGTATCCTCAGCTTGATCTCTCTACTGGATTGAATAGTTTAACTGCCAAAAGTGGGACACAAACCGTTGTCAGAAACTTTTTTATCTCAGCCGAAGCCTCTTCTTTGGCCTTTACCGCTTCCGGTTCAGCTATGCAAATTTCACCGACATCATCACCTGCACCGATATCTTCAATTTCACCTACGTCGGCTCTCTTGCCAACAGTCTCGTCCTCACCCACATCCTCTGTCGCACCATCACCGACGACGACCATTATCAGGACTGCCAAGACTGCGACCGGCTCCGGTGTCCCTGTAACTGGAAACACCTTACCTACCGTCATCTGTTTAATAATCTCTTTTGGTCTTGTCGGTACCTCACTTCTGATGACAAAAAAGGATCGAAATCAAGTATAATTTGGACATGAAGAGAAATTCCTTTGGAAAGAGTCTAAGTGCCCTGTTTGAAGCGCTCCGTCCCGCCCAATGGGTAAAAAACTTAAGTATTTTTTCGGCTGCTCTTCTCAATGGTCAAGTCTTAACTCCGATTATTTTTACTCGTAACTTTTTGGCATTTGTAGTTTTCTGTTTTTTGTCTTCCTCTTCATATTTAATCAATGATTTGGTTGATGTCGAAAAAGACAAGCTTCATCCTTTCAAGAAAGAACGTCCCCTCGCCAGGGGAGATGTCAATAAATCCCAGGCTTTCATCATTGCCTTTCTTTTATTAGTTTTCGGATTAGTCTTATCTTTGTTAATAAACAACGGTTTTTTTGGTATCTGTCTATTATTTATTATTCTTCAATACAGCTATTCTTTTTTCTTGAAAAAGAAAGCTATCATCGATATTATCGGCATTGCTCTTTTCTTTATCATTCGCACTTATGCTGGTGAAATTGCAACTGGTTACCATCTCCCGGTTTGGATATTTCTTACTGTTATTTTTCTTTCTCTATTTATTGCCTCAGGTAAACGTCGGTCTGAATTAGTTAATACTGGCAAAAAAACTCGTGCCTCTCTCGAAGGCTATGGCAAGGCTCTTTTAAACTTTTATACCACTATGTTTGGTGTTTGTACTTTAATTAGCTATGCTTTATTCACATTTTTTGCCGAACCAGTCAGCTTTAATGGTTCAGTCCATACTTTCCTTTTAAGTAATTACCCCAAGCTTCTTGACCGAAAATGGTACATGATTACTCTCTTACCGGTCATTTTTGGTCTCATGCGTTATGGTCAAATTATTTTTGAAATGCAGGAAGGGGAGCGACCGGAACGTGTCGTTGCTACCGATATTCCGCTCATGTTTGCCATTGCCATGTGGGGTCTTTTGATGATCTCTATCGTCTATGTTCTCTAATAAAAAGAAAATTATCACTTATATTTTTATTTTTTGCGTTATCTTTACCCGTTTTATAAAAATAAATTGGGGTAACGATTATTATTTTCATCCTGATGAAAATAATATGGCCTCAGCCATCACCAGATTGTCCTCAAGCAGTCTCGATCCTCACTTTTATGCTTACGGTCAATTTCCTCTTTATCTTGTCTATTTTAGTTTTAGACTGATTAATTTTTGGTTTAGTCCCACATCGGGTTCTGTCGTTTCATTCTATCAATCTGTCATGGGACTTCGGGTTTTATCGGCAATATTATCCTGTCTTTCGGTCTACTATCTTTATCTTATTTCAAAATACTTTTTTACCAAAAGTCGTTATCAACTAATTTTTCTTTTATTTGTCATCTTTAATCCCGGCCTAATCCAAATCGCTCATTTCGGCACCACCGAATCACTCTTGGTTTTTGTTTTTATTTTTAATATCTATACTGCCTTATTAATTAATAAAAAATTTAGCCTAAAACATATTTTGTTATCCGCCATAATTACCGGCATGGGCATTGGCAGCAAAATCACTGCTGTCGTTTTTATTCTGCCCATAATAATTGCGTTAAAATTCAATCTACTAGTTACTATTTACTATTTACTAATTACCATCATGTCCGCCTGCGCTGCTTCGCCCTATTCCCTTGTTGCCCTTAAAGATTTTCTCGGCACCATGCGCTATGAAACCAGTGTTGCTACCGGTGGCACCAAAGTTTTTTATACCAATCAATTTTTACACACCATTCCTTATTGGTTTCAGCTAAAAAATATTTTTCCCTATGTTTCCGGTTTACCTGTATTTATTTTTTCCTTTTTTGGGCTTATTATTCTCTTTTTCAAAAAGAATTTTAATATTAAATTTTTTATTGTCCTGATACCGTCACTTATATATTTTCTATATTTCGGACAAGTTTATACAAAATGGGTTCGTTTTGTCTCTCCCTTATTTTTTATTTTTCCCTTTTTAGCTGCCTATTTTATCAGCAAAATAAAATCTCTTAATTGGGTTTTAGTCCTAGGTGCCTTAGGTATTCTACCCGGAATTCTTTTCATAAATGTCTATCTCCGCCCCGATATTCGTTTGATTGCCTCACAGTGGATGGATAAGAATATAAATAATAATGCCGTTATTTTTTCTGAGGCCGGCAATGTCGTTAATATTCCCCTTAACACCAAAAAATCATTTGATGTTACTAATTTTGATTTTTTCTCTCTTGATAACGATTCTAAATTACTGGACAGATTAGGTAATGAAATAACAAATAGTGATTATATCTTAATTCCATCCCGTCGGGTTTTCAAAAATCAATTCGGTCCTAAATTTCCATATAGTGATAAATATTACAAAGATTTATTTTCTGGCAAACTGGGATTCTCGCTTATGAAGACTTTTCAGTTGCCGAATTATTTTTTACTCGACCCAGAAAATGCCGAAGAAACCTGGACGGTTTTTGATCAGCCCAAAATTCGTCTTTATTCTAAATTATGAAAAAATATCTCATTTATATTATTTTAATCATCGCTTTTTTAATCAGGATTTTTGGTCTCGATTGGGATCAGGGTAGCCATATTCACCCCGATGAACGATTTTTAACCATGGTTGAAACTTCTCTTCAATTGCCAAAAAATATCGGCGAGTATTTTAATACCGCCACCTCTCCCTTAAATCCATATAATACAAAATTTAGTTTTTTTGTTTACGGAACTTTTCCGGTATTTTTAACAAAGCTAATCGGTGAGATAAGCGGCTATAATGGTTACGGCGAAATTCATTTTATCGGCAGGATTTTATCGGCCCTATTTGATACTCTAACAATTTATTTCTTATATTTAATTAGTAAGAAAAAATTAATTGCTCCGCTTATTTATACTTTCCTGGTTTTACCTCTTCAATTGTCACATTTTTTTGCCGTCGACACCTTTGCGACAACATTTATTATTGCCTGTTTTTGGGCACTTAATGCAAACATTATTTTTCTGTCGGCGATATTTTTTGGACTGGCCATGGCCTGCAAAATATCGGTAGTATATTTTCTGCCGATTATATTTTTATATCTATTATTTAAATATTTCAAAACCGATAAAATTAAAATTATTTCCAGTCTCATTATTTTTGGTATTTTTAGTTTTGCTCTTTTTAGAATTTTTCAACCCTATTCTTTTACCGGTTTAATCAAGATCAATCCTCAATTTATAAATAATATAAAAGAATTAAGTGCCATGTCAAAAGACACTTCTTTTTTCCCTCCCTCGGTTCAATGGCACAGTAAAACGCCGATTTTATTTCCCCTACAAAATATAGTTCTTTGGGGTATCGGTCTGCCTTTTAGTCTGTTATTTTTATTTTTAATAATTAAAAATTACCATAAAGCATTACGATGGCCTTTAGAAATCAAACTATCACTGCTGTGGGTAATTTTATTGATTCTTTATCAGGGCAGTCAGTTTGTTCATCCGATGCGTTATTTTATCTCCATCTACCCATTTTTTAGCCTGATCTTGGGTTATTTTATTATCAAAAACAAAAAATATCAAAAACTTTTCAATTTTTGTTTTATTTTAAATTTAATTTGGGCCGTATCGTTTTTGTCAATTTATTCCCGCCCCAATAGCCGGATCGAAGCCTCAAATTGGTTTTATAAAAATGTTCCCGATCAGTCTGTTATTACCAATGAAACCTGGGATGATCCTTTGCCTTTTGGACAATCGAGCAAAGACTATACGGGATTGATGCTGGATATATTTTATGGTGACGACGATCCCAAAAAATGGCCAAGCATAAATTCAAAATTAGACCAAGCCGCTTATATGATCATGTCATCCAATCGACTTTGGGGTTCAATCCCAAAAGTTTCCAAACAATTTCCGATCACGGAAAAATATTATCGTGATATATTTGAAAACAAAACTGTTTGGAAACGGGCCGTCAGGGTTGTTTCTTATCCAGGATTTAATTTGCCGTTTATGAAAAAATGCCTATATATAGGACTTTCCGATTATCCTATCTCAAAAAACTCATTTTTTGAAATCGACAACAAATGCCTTCGTCCAGGTATTTATTTTCGTGACGACCTCGCCGATGAATCGTTTACTGTCTACGACCACGCCCAGGTTTTAATCTTCAAAAAACAATAAGGATTTAATAATAAATCATGACCGAGGGAGTGATCTTTTTAAGAGGCTTAATAAAAACCCTATCCGGTAATTTTGTCTGTCGACAATCATCGACCATATATAGTTGATTATCCGTAATATTTTCCCTGCCTTCTATCATTATTTCTAAATTCGGTAAAAAGAATCTTCTTTGTTCTTTATAATGCATCAAATCCAAATTTTTTGCTACCTCTTTCGACGTTAACCAGCAAATCGATCCCTTATGGGTATTATTAACTAAATAAATTGCGTTCATCGATACATAGTCGGTTATGGTTTTATTATTATTTGCCGGTTCTTGGCTAAAAAAAGTTACAATCAAATAAATACTATACCCCACCACTATCACCGAAAATATCCACCTAAGCCAATTATTTTTTAACCTATCGCTTATTATTACCACTCCGGTTGCCACCATGATTGACCCTATTGGCAATAAAGAAGCCAATCGATGATCGCAATTAATTGCTTCAGTTATAGCGCTATTAGTGAAAGGTAGAATAAGTCCATAAAATCCTACCCACCTTAAATTATTATTTTTCCCCAAAAAAACCATTGGCAAAGACAGCACAAATAAAATGGCATATCCCACCGGCAATATCGGCTTGGTGTCCGGATAATGAAAAGTAACTCTCTCACTAACCCAGCCTAACAATGATTTTTCATAATTTTTACCGACCAAAACAATTGTGTTTAAATTTGGTTCTAGTTTTAACGACCTCTTTTGAAAAAATATTTCTGGTGGTGTAAACCACAACCTCGGTCCAAATCCCATTAACCCAAAAAGCAAAAGCAAAAACAGATTTCCAAAAAACTTATAATTTTTTTGTTTTATTGAATTAATTACCATCCAAATGGCGGCAAAACCCAGAGTAATCACCGTCACCGTTCTCACCGAAGTATGGAAACCGCTGGCAAAGCCCAAAACTGTTCCCAGCATAATCCAATCGATCGTTTTATTGTGTTTTATCGCCATTAAAAAAAACATCAATACCAATGTCGTCAAAAAACTACTAAATATCACCACAATTTCCGTTCGACCAAAGAACAAATGCAGCGGCAAACTTGCCAGTATTATCGCTGACCACAATCCGGCTTTGGGCGAAATCAGATATCTTACCGTCAAATAAAGTAACCAAATATTAACCCACGACAATAATGCCGCCAAAACCCTGTAAGTAAACACCGAATTTTTAAAAATTAAATAAAAAAACGACGAAAAAGTCGGAATTATTAACCCATGAGAGCTATAACTACCGTAGGCAAAAATATTTTTTATTTGCCCACCAACAATTCTCATCGCGTCCAGTCCACCGTCTCTTACTTCATCTCCAATCGATGCAAATGGATAATTTTTTAAAAAGATAAACCGGCTTAACAAACTGACTCCTAAAATTACTAAAAGCCATTTATCTTCTGTGGTCGAAATAGTTAACCTTATTTTTTTTGAGCATAAATAAATAATCGACACCAAGATCAATGCGCCTAAATATAAACCTAACCCCCAAAATCGATTATTAAAAGCAATATCTGTCTTTACTATCCACATTGACGCTAGCCATAACCCTAAAGCTATTATTGTAAATTTCATTTACTGATTTTATAAATTAAATTAACTGTCGACCTCCCGATCTCACTATCACTATTTATTTTATCAAACAAATCAATTACCCAAAGAACGGCTTTTATTAAAAATCCTGGTTTTTTGTCAAAATCAAACCTGTCAAAATTTTTTGCTATTCCCGCTTCGACTAAATGTTTTCCGACACCATAAAACCAAAAACTGGCTGCCGGCAAACAATAATGTGTCGACGACCATTTTTTGACTATCTTAAAACCAACATCTTTTATTAACTTCGATAACTTTTTATCCGTATATAATCTTTGATGATCAGCCCAAATTCCGCCAAAATACCAATTTTCCGAATTAATATGTTTATTAAATAATCTTTCCAAAACCCAATTTAATGGATCCCAACTAAAAGGATAATTGGCATTTGGAACCGTAATCACTGCCTCGCCTTTCTTTTTTAACACGCGAAACATTTCACTCAAAACCTTTTTGTCATCATCGACATGTTCCAATATTTCCGAAGCAATAATTCTGTCAAAAGTATTATTGGCAAACGGTAAATGGTGAGCGTCGGCTTTCATGACTCTTACTCCTTTTATATTCGACTTGGCATTATCAACATATTTCTGATTAATTTCTATGCCGGTAATTTTTGCTTTTGGACAAATACTTATTAAAGTTTTAAGATAAAAACCACGACCACAACCGACTTCCAGTACTTGTTTACTATTTATATTACCGATATTTTCGATAATTACTTTTGCCCGACGTCTGAAGGCCGGATCAATTTCATTCCTCAAATAATCTTTCATATTTATCGACGGATTTTTTATAATCAAATTTTTTCAGATTATTTTTTCCTATATCATAATAATATTTTTTTCCGTTTTTTAATACTAGCGCCAATTTCTCTGCCAACTGTTTACTGTTTTCATTTTCAAACAATTCACCCATTCTGGTTTCCAGTATCGGCACTCTCATCCCCGGAAGATTAGTCGCCACACATGGTGCTCCGCACATCATTGCCTCTATTTGCACCCAACCAAATGATTCTAAGGTATCATTTGACGGCAAAACCAAAACATCGATTGAATTATAAAATTCCGGTAGATTATTCCTTTCGATATTTCCCAAAAATTTAAAATTATTTTTTAACCTATCACCATATTTCCCCTGTAAATATTCATAATATTTTTCTCCGATCACTTTTGTCGGCCCAGCTAATTTTATTAGATAATTATTTTTCCCAAGTTCCTTGTCTAAATATTTACAACTTTTTACCAAGATTTCCAAACCTTTTTGTTTAGCGATTCGACCGCAAAACCCAATCACATATTTTCTTTCTTTTTTCGTTTTCTTATTACTTGTCAAAAATCTGATCGGTGGATAAATACTTTTTACTTTTCCCAAAAAATGTTTCAAAAAATATGAATGTTTTGCATAATCACCAGTGTAGGGGACAATATAATCCGCGCTCAAGGCCGCCAAAACCTGACAGACAAAAACACCACTATCAATAATTTTATTCGTAATTCCCTGCCAAAAACTCAAATCGGTATGCTGGGTCAAAATTACTTTTTTACCCCAAATTTTTGCCCACCAACTTATCCAAAATGATTCCACCTGGGGCAAGTTACAAATCAAAACATCATTGTTTTTACTTTCACTAATTGCTCTCCAAAAAAATGAAGGCATCAAAACACCTTTTCCGATTTTAATCGGTGCCTTCAATCTGACGATTGAAACTTTATTGATAGTTTCCTTTAATTTTAAATCTTCCAAATGTCGACTCGTCAAAATCGTAACTTTATGCCCCCTCTTTATCAGTTCCTCGGCCAGTATCTGAATATAATAAGTAATTCCCGATACATTAGGCAAATAATATGGTGTTGATATCAATATTTTCACTAATCCATTATAGCAAATACAATTTTGTAAGTTATAATTGCCTTATGAGAACAAATAATCGGTTTTTATTTTGGCAACCAAAAACCGATTACCTTAAATCTCTGGCAAAATCTAAATTTAAACTCTCCTTGTTGGTTGTTTTAAATTATTTAATCTGGATCTTTTTGTTTTATATTTCCTATTTGCTCGCCAGACATTCTACTCTAATTATTGGCAAAATCTTTATCATTACTCTCTTGTCAGAAGTTATCGAAAAGATTCTAAAAAAGAGGATTTATTGGCGTCGACCCTTATTTGTCCGTCACGACAAAACACCCCCGGGTTTGATTGATAGTTGGTATAAAACCGGGTCTTTTCCCTCTGGCCATACCATCAAAGCCACTTATTTTTTGATGCTCATTCTCCAATATCAGGTATTTAATCCTTTTATCTATCTTTTAATAGTTTTACCATTATTAACCTTCAGAGTTATCGTTGGATTCCACTATCCGGTTGATATGCTGGGAGGTGGTATCATAGGGGTAGTTCTATACCTATTGGCAACACCCTTAAGTCTGCCAACATTCGTCAATAGTATAGTAGACAAATTATTTAAAATTATTTTTTATGTTCGCTGATACAAAATTTATTTTTCTTTGGTGGTTGGTAATTTTAATTTTTGGCACCGCCGTCCTTCCTTTTACTTTTGGATTTTTCCATAAATTTTTTGATAAAGGCTATATTTTTAGCAAAATAATTTCTCTCGCCTTTATTTCTTACTGCCTTTTTGTTCTTGGTGTTTTCAAACTGGTTCCTTTTACCACCCAATCAATCTTCACCGTTCTTCTTATTATTATTGCCCTGAATTATTTTAATAAAGAAAAAAGAAATAATCTCATAAAAATCATAAAAGATAATTACAAAATCATAATTGCCGAAGAATTATTTTTTCTGATAATCTTGACCTTATGGTCCTGGGTTCGTGGTTTTAGTCCAAATATCGAAGGCCTAGAAAAATTCATGGATTGGGGCTTCGTCAATTCGATTCTAAGAAGCAAATTTATGCCTCCCGCCGACATGTGGTTTGCCGGTGAATCAATAAATTATTATTATTTTGGTCATATTATCTTTGCCCTTATTACCAAAGTTTCCGGTATCAGTTCTGCTATTACCTACAATCTTTCTATCGCCACTGTTTGCGCCTTAACTTTTATTTCCGGTTTTTCTGTTGCCGGCAATTTAATTCATCATTTTTTCACCAAAAAAAATCTTACCTTTATTCTTATCGGCGGTATCATTTCTGCCTTGTTTTTAACTTTTGGCGGTAATCTTCATGCTGTTTATAAAATATCAAAAATAAATATTAGCCAAAACAACGGCCAATTAGTTGTATCTTCTTCTGCCTTTAAAAAAGCCGCCGATACTTATTGGTATCCCGATGCCACCAGGTTTATTGGTTTCGATCCTGACATAAAAGATAAAACTATTCATGAATTTCCCATCTACAGTTTTGTTGTTGCCGACCTTCATGGTCATATGAACGACATTCCCATCGTTCTTCTTTTTGTTGCCCTACTTCTTTCGCTGGTCGGAACCTCAACTGCGATGATTAATTGGAAATTAATTATTGGTACTGGGATGATCCTCTCTTGGGCTTACATGACCAACGCCTGGGATTTTGCCATCTATGGTCTTTTGTTTGCCATTACTTATCTTTTAGTTCATGTTGATCTCTGGAAAACCATCGTTAATGGTGTCGGTACTATTATTTTTTGGTATCTTTTTACTCTGCCATATTCGCTTCATTTTGTTCCCATGACCCAAGGCCTGAAACTATCTGACATTCAAACACCTTTTTATCAACTCTTTGTTCTATATGGTGGCTTTTGGTTAATTATTCTACCTTTTGTTATTACTTTGTTTGTCAAACAAATAAAAGGCAAGAAAAAATTATTTACCTATGCCGACCTTTTCGTTCTCGCTCTTTTCGTCACTGCCACAATTTTAATCATTATTCCCGAAGTCGGTTATATCAAAGATATTTATATTTTTGAACATCGCCGCGCCAATACCATGTTTAAATTGGTTTATCAGGCTTTCATGATGTATTCGTTGACAACCGGCTATATTGTTGTCCGGCTTACTTCTCTGATTAAAAATCGTCGCTGGTATCTTGCTTATAAAATTTTATTTTTATCCGTCTTTGTCTGTCATCTTATTTACCCATATTTCGCCATTAAATCATATTATGGCCTCAAGGATTATAAAGGTCTTTACGGCATGAATTTTATAAAAGAACAATTTCCCGAAAACTTCGAAGCCATCAATTGGATCAATACTAATATTTCCGGTCAACCGGTGATGCTAGAGGCGGTAGGCGATAGCTATACCATGTATAACCAAATCTCTATGGCGACCGGTTTGCCGACAGTTGAGGGCTGGTTGGTGCATGAATGGCTTTGGCGTGGCGGCTATGATCTGCCGGGAGGACGAGCCACCGATGTCGAAAAAATTTATACCAGCAAAGACAAAAATGAAACCCGTCGTCTTTTACAAAAATATAATGTCGACTATGTATTTCTTGGTGCCAATGAAATCAAAAAATATCCTGAGTTAAACGAAAAGAATTTTATCGATTTGGGTTACAGAACTGTCTTTGAATCCGGTCAAACCAAAATCTATAAAGTCGACAAATAAAATGCTTTAATAGACAAGTGTCCAATATTTTAAAAGATTTAAATCCAATTCAACTCGAGGCCGTCACTTATCAAGGTTCGCCCCTTTTACTGTTGGCTGGTGCCGGTTCTGGCAAAACCCGTGTCCTAACTCATCGTGCCGCTTATTTTATCAATCATAAATTTGCCAAACCTGGCGAAATCTTGTTATTAACTTTTACCAATAAAGCCGCCGGCGAAATGAAAGCTAGATTAGAAAAACTTGTTTCTACAATCTACAATCTACAATCTAACAACTTTTTTGCCGGTACTTTCCATTCATTTTGTTGCAGAGTTTTAAGAATTGATGGTGAAAAGATTGGCGTCAATAATAATTTTATTATTTATGACGGTGGCGACCAGGAAGATTTAATCAAACGGGTTTTAATCGATTTAGACTTAAATCCCAAAGAATTCAAACCGTCCTCCATCATGTATTTTATCGAAAACGCCAAAAATAATTTTCAAAATCCCCGAGAAGCGGCCGAGCAAGCCAGTGGTTTTTGGGGCGAATATGCCGCCAAAATTTATAATCAATATCAAAAAAGAATGGATGAATTTCATGCCCTGGATTTCAATGATCTATTATTCAAAACTGTTCAATTATTTTATGAACACCCCGAGACTCTGGAAAAATATCAGGACAAATATAAATATATTTTGGTTGACGAATATCAGGACACCAACCAAATTCAGTATTTATTGACCAAACTTTTGGCCAAAAAATATCGCCAAATCACCGTTGTCGGTGATGCCTCGCAGGCAATTTATGGCTGGCGTGGAGCCGATTACAAAAACCTTATTAGTTTTACTACCGATTTTAAAGACACCAAAACCATTAATCTGGAACAAAACTATCGTTCCACTCAAATAATTCTTGACGCTGCCAATTGTGTTATTTCCAAGAATAATTCCCACCCGGTTTTAAAATTATTTACTATCAAAAAATCCAAAGATCTCATCAAGATCTATGAAGCCAATAATGAAGTGGATGAAGCCGAATATATTGCTTCCAGGATTAGTTTTTTTTATAACGATGTCCGAATCCCGTATCGCAATATTGCTGTACTTTACCGTATGAATGCTCAGTCACGTGTCCTCGAAGAAGCTTTTTTAAAACACAGCATCCCTTATGTTTTACTAGGTGGTACTCGTTTTTATGAACGTGCCGAAGTCAAAGATGTTTTGTCTATGGTTCGTTACTTAGTTAACCCCGATGACAAAATTTCCGAAACTCGTATTATCAAAGCCTTGGGCAAAATTAAATCACGACATTTTTTTGAATATACAAAAACTTTTAAACTTAAACAACTCAAAACTATTCAAATCCTTGAATCAATCGTGACCAATTCCTCATACTTAAATCGCTTTGATCCGAAGGACGAAGATGATCAGCGTCGAATCGAAAATATCAAAGAATTAAAATCTGTTGCCACTTCTTTTCCGGTTATCAATGATTTTTTGGAAAACATTGCTCTCGTTGAAAACGAATATTCACAACAGGAAAAAAGTAAAAAGAAAGAAAACCGTGACGGTGTCCGGCTTATGACCTTGCATGGTAGCAAGGGTCTAGAGTTTGAGGTTGTTTTTATGGTTGGCTTTGAAGAGGGGATTTTGCCTCATTCCAGGAGTATGATCGAAGAAGCTCAAATAGAAGAAGAAAGACGTCTTTGCTATGTCGGTATTACCCGAGCCAAAGACTATTTGGAAATTACTTATGCGTCAAAACGCCTGTTTTTTGGCAAAAGTTCCCTAAATGAACCATCAAGATTTTTATTGGATATTCCACTCCATTTACAAGAAACCAATAAAATCAAAAAATCATCATCCAAATCAGATGACGATTTTATCTATGATCCTGATATATACTAATGTATGAGTATTAGTCATCCGCTTCATTCTGCAGAGTGGGCCGAGTTTCAAAAAAAACAAGGCCACTGCGTTTTTGAATTCAAAGACTATATTTTGGTTCTTCACCATATTCCCCATCTGCCCTACAAGATTGGCACCATTCTTCGTGGTCCCAGTATTACCAAAGAAATCTTGGCCGAAATTAAACCGATTTGTGTTAAAGAAAAAGTAATTTTTGTCAAAATTGAACCGGACGTCCTAGAAGTTGAAGCTTCACCATATCGTTTCAAAAATCTTATTCTTTCGCCAAAAGTAAATTTTTATCCCCATTCTTTTTTTCTTGATTTAACTCAAAGCGAAGAAAAATTATTGGAAAACATGCATCCCAAAACCCGTTACAACATCAAAGTTGCTGCCCGCCATGGAGTTGTAGTTGAGGAAGCTACCAACGAAAAAGGCTTTGATAGCTATCTCAAACTCCTAGTCGAGACCGGTAAGCGTCAGGGATTTTTTATTCATAATCAAAAATATCACGAAAATTTATGGAATATATTAAAATCTTCCGATATCCCTCATATATTTTTGGCAAAATTCCAAAACCAGGTTTTGTCGGCTTTCATGATTTTCAAATTCAAAGACAAAATATATTATCCCTACGGTGCTTCCACCGAGAACAATCGTCAGGTGATGGCGCCCAATCTCTTGATGTGGGAAGTGATCAGATGGGCAAAATTACAGGGCTGCAAATCATTTGATATGTGGGGAGCTCTGCCACCAGATGCCAAAGAAGGCGATTATGGCTATGGTTTCCATCGTTTCAAAATTGGTTATGGTCCCAAATTGGTCAAATTTATCGGTACTTATGATTATGTCATTAACCCTTTGCTTTATCGGATTTTTATTATTACCGATTCTCTCCGCTGGAAACTTCTCCGACTTAAAGCTAAAATACACCTATGACCTTGGACTTAACTAAACTTTCACAATTATCCGATCTGACCATTAGCGAACCCGAAAAATTTTCCAAAAATCTTAAAGAAATTACGACCCACTTCGCTGTTTTAGATAATTTAGATACAAAAAACATTGAGCCTACTTTTCAGGTCACTGGCTTAAAAAATATTTCTCGGGAGGATCTGGTTGTCGATACACCACCAATTCACCAGGGTTGTTTTGTTACCGATATTTTAGTTAACAGAAATGGATAATAAATTAAACGCCTTTATCACTATTATCGAAAAACCCGCTTCAGGTATTCCTATTGCCATCAAAGACAATATCTGTACCAAAAATATCAAAACCACGGCTGCTTCCAATGTCTTAAAAGATTTTATTCCGACCTATTCGGCTACTATTATCGAGAGACTTGAAGCTGCCGGCTATTCGGTTATTGGCAAAACCAACCTTGACGCCTTTGCTCATGGATCTTCTACTGAAAATTCCGATTTTGGTGTCACTCATAATCCTCATGATTTTGATTGTCTCCCCGGTGGTTCATCCGGTGGCTCTGCCGCTGCTGTTGGAGCAGGGCTGGTCGATTTTGCCCTTGGTACCGAAACTGCCGGTTCGATTCGTCAACCTGCGGCTTGGTGTGGTGTGGTTGGTCTCAAGCCGACCTATGGCTATGTCTCTCGTTTTGGCGTTATTGCCATGGCTTCCAGCATGGATTGTCCCGGACCAATTACAAAAACTGCCACTGATGCGGCAAAAATTCTTGAAATAATTTCTGGTCACGATCCTCTCGATGCCACTTCCTTAAACGTCCCCCCATATAAGTTTTGTAAATTGAAAATTGAAAATTTGAAAATTGGCGTCCCCTCATCTTATCTAAAAATTGTCACTCCGGAAATTTTGGAAAAATTTAATCAGGTTTTGGAAGTTTACAAAAAGCTTGGTCACGAAATTGTCGAAATCGAAATGATGGATCCGTCAATTTCGATTGCCGTTTATACAATCTTGCAAAGAGCCGAAGTTTCTTCTAATCTTTCTCGTTACGATGGCATCAGGTATGGTGGTCCCAGAACCGTCTTTAATCAGGAAAATGAACGTCGCATTTTGACCGGTACTTATGTTCTAGCCGCCGGTTCCTATGATCAATATTATTTAAAAGCCCAAAAAGTTCGCACTCTTATCATCAATGATTTTGACGAACAATTCAAAAATGTCGATATCATCATGGCTCCGACGACACCAACCACGGCTCTCCCTATCGGTTCTTCGACCGACGATCCCATGTTTGGTGAAAATGCCGATCAATTAGTCGAACCAAGCTCACTTGCCGGTGTTCCGGGTATTTCTATTCCTTGTGGTTTTATCGGCAAACTCCCCGTTGGTTTCCAAATCATCGGCCCTCATCTTTCCGAAAATTTAATTATTAACACCGCCATTCTCTATGAAGACAACGCCAATAATCGGATTTGAAGTCCACGTCGAACTAAAAACCAAATCAAAAATGTTTTGTAGTTGCGATGCGACTCATTTCCAAATCGAAAAAAATACCCACACTTGTCCTGTTTGCCTTGGCTTTCCCGGTACTCTCCCAGTCCCAAATCAAACCGCCATCGATTATTGCATTAAATTAGGTCAGGCTCTAAATTGTGAAATAAATCACATATCATTTTTTGAAAGAAAACATTATTTTTATCCTGATCTACCAAAAGGTTATCAGATTACCCAATTACAAAAACCATTCGCCATCAATGGCTTTTTGGAAATTGACGGTCAAAAAGTTAGAGTTAATCGGGCTCACATGGAAGAAGATGCCGGCAAATTAATGCACGAAAATGGCCAGTCCCATATCGATTTTAACCGCGCTGGTGTCCCTCTAATCGAAATCGTATCCGAACCGGATTTAACTTCCTCCGAAATTGCCAAAAAATATTTAAACAAAATTCAACAAATTGTCCGATATTTAGGCATTTCCGATGCCGACATCGACAAAGGCTCTATGCGCTGTGAACCAACTGTCAATTTAAAAGTAGAATCCGCCTCAGGCGGAAAAACTTTTTATACCCCACTCGTTGAAATAAAAAATATTGCTGCCTTAAACGGTTGTATCGATGCGCTTGAATTTGAAATTAACCGTCAGATCAAACAATGGGAAGAGACACACGAAATCAAATCTGGGACGAACAAAACCACTCGTGGTTGGGATGCTGACAAAAAAGAAACTTATCTTTTGAGGGCAAAAGGCGGCAACGCCGATTATCGTTATTTTCCCGAACCGGATATTCCGCCATTTGAATTTACCGATGAAAAAATTAACGAAATAAAACAACAGATCCCCGAATTGCCCGACGCCAAAATCAAAAAATATCAGGAATTAGGAATTTCTTTGCTCGATGCCGAATCTCTCGCCGATGATCAAAAATTTGCTCTATGTTTTGAAAAAGCCATTTCGCTTGATCCAAAAAATGCCAAAGCTATCACCAATTTATTTTTGGGAACTTTAAAAATCGATCTTGATCTCGACAAAATTAATCCGCAATATTTCAAAGATTTAATCGAATCTTTAAACAAAAACGAAATCTCTTCAACTGTCGCTAAACAAATAATTTTGGAAAGCTATCAGGAAAATAAAAATCCACTCGATATCGCCAAATCAAAAAATCTTTTACAAAATTCCAACACTGATGAATTGGAAGAAATTGCCAAAAAAGTTATTGCCGAAAATCAAAAAGCCGTTGACGATTACAAAAAGAATCCCAACTCTGTCGGTTTCCTCATCGGCCAACTGATGAAAGCCTCCGCCGGCTCTGCCAATCCCACCCTCGCCAAAGAAATTCTCGAAAAATTATTGAAATAAAATATGTCCTCCCCTGATAAGGGGAGTCCCCGTAGGGGGAGGGGTTTGTGTTATTTGCCAATGGATTTTCTCTCCCCTCTTTTTCGAAGAGGGGATTAAGGGGAGATTTTGATACAATAAACGTAATGGAAGATTACAAAAAATCTTTAAACGACAAGCAGCTGCAGGCGGTGGAGGCTATCGATGGGCCGGTTTTGGTCATCGCCGGTGCCGGCACCGGCAAAACCCAGACTATTGCCGTCAGAATTGCCAATATATTGGCAAAAACCGATACCCAACCACAAAGTATCCTTTGTCTCACCTTTACCGATTCGGCCGCCACCAACATGCGATCACGTCTCATCAAGATCATCGGCCCCGACGCCTACAAAGTTCGTATCCACACTTTTCATTCTTTTTGTAACGAAATCATTCAGTCCCATTCCGAAGACTTTGTTTTTGGCAAGAGCATTGCGCTTCTCGACGATCTGGAACGTATCGAAATTCTCCAATCTTTAATCGATAAATTACCCGATGGTGCCATCTTAAAACCCTGGGGTGACAAATATTTATATCAAAAAGAATTAGTCTCAGTTATCCAAACCCTCAAGCGGGAAGATATTACATCTGATAAATTACTTGAATTAATCAATCAGGAAAAAGAATTTGTTGATCAAACCGAAAAACTTTTTATAAAAATCAAAGAAGACAAAAAACAAATTCTAAACATTTTTACCGAAATTTTTTCTCACGCCACCGGTCCGATTTTGGATTTTCTGGATTATCAAAAAAAACTTTTTGACAATGGTGGTTTTGTCGTTGGTGCTGCCAAAAATCCAGACATCAATTTCAAAAATGCCCTCCTGAAATTCTTTTTGGATTTACAAAAAAACGTCCCCAAGCAATTTGAACTTCAAAAAATTTATACTCAGTATCAAAAAAAATTAATTGATTGCGGTCGCTATGATTACGACGATATGATCCTTATGGTTTTGGATAAATTCAAACAAGACCAAAATTTACTTTTGGAATATCAGGAAAAATATCAATATCTTTTGGTCGATGAATATCAGGATACCAATACTGCCCAAAACGAAATCATCAATCTCCTCGCCAATTATTACGACAATCCGAACTTGTTTGTTGTCGGCGATGACGATCAATCCATTTTTCGTTTTCAGGGCGCCAATCTCGAAAATATTTATGATTTTGTCAAACGTTTCAAACCCCTCGTCATTACCCTAAAAAATAATTATCGTTCTCATCAAACTATTCTTGACAGTGCCGATTCTGTCATTTCCAAAAATATAAATAGGATTACAAAATATCTAGACAATATCGACAAATCGCTTGTCTCAAAAGTAGATTTCGACAAAAAACCCATTAATCTTTTTGCCTCAACTTCTGTCCTTGACGAAAATTATTTTGTTGCCGATACCATCAAAAAATTAATAAAAAATAATATTAAACCATCGGAGATTGCCGTTCTCTTCAGAAACAAAACCGATGTCAATAATCTTTTACCCGTTCTTGATAATTTAAATATCAAATACAATTTATCTTTTGGCAATAATATCTTGGACGATGTCAAAATTAATCAATTAATTACCCTTTTAAAATTTATCGAAAATCCAACCACTGACGAAAATTTATTTCAGATCCTATCTTTTGATTTTCTAAAAATAAATTCATTCGATTTATATAATTATTTTCGTCATCAAAAAGAAAATAAAAAAATCCAAAAATTTTTGAAAAAAATTGCCCGCTCTCACAAGATTTTACAGAACTATAATTTGGATAATTTTTTTAATAAAATAATTCGTAAATTTGGTATCCTAAAAAAGATAATCAAAGACAGAGATTACGAAAGTCTGCAAAAATTTAATACTTTTTATCATGAACTGAAAACCTTATCTTTTGAAAAAAATATTTCTCTTGCCGAGTTTCTCCATCGTCTCGATGTCTATAAAGAAAACAATATCGCCATTGAAACTGAGGATACGATTAATGCCGATAACAAAATAAATTTATTTACGGTTCACAAAGCCAAGGGTTTGGAATTCGAACATGTCTTTATTATGAATTTAACCGACAATCGCTGGGGTGGTGGTTATCAGAGAACAAAAATTAAACTACCTTATGGCATTTTAAAATATGAAATTAGTAAGTCGGTGGGGGATAGTAGTGAGGACGATCGTCGTTTATTTTATGTTGCTCTGACCCGTG
>Ga0247841_10002811_pt1 | contig 33615 bp, 37 predicted proteins | sample LaCruzMarch2015__2_FD_192410 | JGI IMG/M metagenome (GOLD analysis project Ga0247841, IMG submission 192410) | Freshwater microbial communities from meromictic Lake La Cruz, Castile-La Mancha, Spain - LaCruzMarch2015_18m | ecosystem: Environmental > Aquatic > Freshwater > Lake | place: Spain...
CCGGTATTGTCTCCGGGCCTGGGTCTGGCTGGGCTTGGTGCAATTCTGGATGTGCCGATGAGTTTGCGCCTTGCATAAATACCGGCTCAACCTAAATCATGAAGAGAACATAAGGATACCTATGAAAAAGAAAAAATGGCTTACTCCATTACTTACTGTTTTAATAAAAGGTAGGCCTGAAGAGATGGTGCTTTCAAAATGCAGGAATGCTGAAATGGCAGGTTTTATGGCTAGCAACACCACTTGTTATAAAGATCTCGAAAGTCCCAGCATTGGGTGCGATGTTTGCTGGCAATGGATCCCCAGTTAACCTTTAAGGACAATCAATGAATGACAGCTTAATAGCGATAGTGGACGATGATCCGGATATAGTTGAATCTATAAGTTCCGGTATCAGGTCAGAAGGGTATAGAGTCAGGGGATTTTCTTGCGCAGAAGATCTATTTAAGTTCTTGGATAAAGAAAAGCCGGACCTTATCCTTCTGGACGTAATGCTTCCAGGAATTAACGGATTTGACATATGCAAGAGCTTGAAAAAGAAGGATAAGTTTTCTTCCATACCCATAATCATGTTATCGGGAAAAGATACGGAAGAAGACAAGGTTTTTGGTTTAGATGCAGGGTCAGATGATTATATCTCCAAGCCATGTTCAATCAACGAAATAAAGGCCAGGATAAGAGCTGTGCTGAGAAGACGCTTAATAAAAAGCGAAGATAAAAAGATTCACATAGGAAATATGGTTATAATGGATTTGCAAAAATATGAGATTAGCGTAGAAGGGCAAAAAGCGCAGCTTACTCCTACAGAATTCAGAATCCTGGAATGCCTTTCTTCAAGAAAAAGCTTTGTATTCAGCAGAAAAAGGATACTTGAGTTTTTGTGGGGCGAAGAAAAAATTGTCATAGACAGGACAATAGACGTACATATAAGGCATTTAAGAGAGAAATTAGGCAAGGCAGAAAAGTTCATAAAAAATGTAAGAGGCGTAGGATACAAGATAGAAGAAGACATACCTTAAATACCCCCCCTGCAATTTACCCGTTTCCCATAGTTCCGAATTAACCGTAAGTTAACCGTAAGTTAACACTATATTAACCGAAGGGATGTATACTTTAGGTAGGTGAGAGATATGACTAAAGCGCTAGCTATATACAAAAGAATTGTGATTGTTGCTGCGGTTCTGATTGCCGCTGGGGTTTTTATGTGTGCAGATAATTGCGCCGCAGGTGATATTTCTATAAAAAGCGCAATGAAAGCGCACGTAATGGGAGGTTATGTTATTTTGATAAACTATGAGACATGCGACAAATGGACGGACGGGATTCTTTTTAAAGTGTACTGCAAATTTGAAGAAAAAGAGTTTATGTTCACCAGCAGTTCTATAAATAACGTTGAGCGCGGCTGGCATAAAACTCAGATAGCCATCGCTGATATTATAAAAAAAAGATACGGCTCTCTAAGGGAATACGAAGTAGAACTCTACAGGAACGGGGTGCTGGTGGACAGCAGGAAATATCTCTAAAAAAGGCGGCAGATCATGGTAAAGTTATTGATAATAGACGACGATTTAGCTACCTGCGATTTTTTGAGGTCTTTTTTTACTCAAAAAGGCTATAAAGTTTTTGTAGCCAATGACGGAGAACAGGGGCTGTCTATCGTAAAGGAAAAGAAGCCTGACATAATACTTCTGGATATAAAAATGCCGGGTTTCTCAGGGCTGGAGGTTTTACAGAAGATAAAAGAAATAGACAAAAACATAAGAGTTATTATGATGACAGCTGTTAATGAAGACTTTATAGTTGAAATGGCTATGAAATACGGCGCAATAGATTATATTACCAAGCCTTTTAGCCTGGAGTGGCTGGAAAAAGACGTCCTCTTGAAAACATTGGAAAAAATCCTTTAAATCCCTCTAAAATTCACAACATATTGAAAATAAAAGAAATATATGGTATACTTATATATTATGATAAACTTTAAAAAAGTATTTAGTTTAGAGGTTTTTTCGCTAACCCTATGTATTTTATTATTATGCCAAACTATTGTCTTTGCCGCACCTATTTCTTGCAGCATTAGAGTACCGATAGGAGAAAAAGCTACCTACGCTAGGGTAAAAGAAGGATTAGCCTCAAATCAAGCTATTAAGGCGATTCCAAGTGCCAGAGGGCTGGGTTTATTGTTTTCAAAGATAGAGGAATTAAAAAAACACAGGATACCTTTACTTGTATGCATCAGCGGAGAGGCAGGTGCTGGAAAGAGCGCATTTGCAAAACTGATAGCCAGTAGAATTGATAAAAGCCTGGTAATAAAGATAGATGATTTTTATACGCAAGTTGATGGAGCATTCTGGGTTTTAAATGAAAAAAAAGCAGCAGAGGCTATTAACCGGAATATAAAAAGCGGGAAATATGACCTAATTATCGTTGAAGGGTTTGAGGCGTTTTCTGTCGCTAGGTGGCTTAAAGCTATGAACAGAAAGAGTTTTACGGGAAAAAGAAAAGCCTTTGATATTCACGTAAGGCTTATCGCCGATGACAGCACCAGGTACAATAATATTAAGCAAAAACAAGATTTTTCGCCTCCGGATAAAAGCGAGTACATGCATGATGCTGAAATATGGTCTTATATTCAGGAATTACGCGAAGGAGAGGACTCGAAAGAAAAACCTGACTATATCTTTGATAATAGCGCTGACAAAAGGCCGGTCCTGGCATCTAACGAGGGAGTCCGGGCAATCGGAGGTTTTGCCCCTCAGGTAATTACGGATAAATCCGGAAATATCTATTACATAGAAAAGGCTGATCCGGCTGATTATCCAAGGCTTGCCAAGGAATTTCTAAAGATATACCGGGAAGAAATGAGTTCGTTTCGAGACAGTACGGATATAAACGGGGCTTTTGGCATAGATATCTTCAATGGGTTATATGTCAGTTTAATAGAAAAGCCGGAATATAAAAATATACTGGCTCTTTTTGTCATTAGAGATAAAAACAATCAAATAATAGGCGCCAGGCTATTCTTTAAGCCTAGCACTATGCCTAGCGGTGAATCAGAACTTGTAACAGGAATGGACGCTATCAGGTATAAATATCAGAATATGGGATTAGGCACGCAGGAAAGGGTTATTATTTTTAGATGGCTAAGAGAACAGGGCTATGACCGGCTTGCAGTAAGAATCTACAGCAATAACGAAAGAAGTCTGGCAAGCCTGAGAAAGGTCAGCTTAGAATTAAATGCCGCAATATCCGCTACAATTGACCCGGAACTCTATATATTGGAATTACCTGATTATGCGCCGGAAGCTATAAATTCATCCTTATAACCTTCTATTTGAACTTATTTTATATTATAATAACCGTATGCCGGTTAATAGACATAAGCATCTTTTTTATAAAGCGGTTCTTGTTATTTTAGGTATTGCTGCGGGTTTGATAATAGCAGAGTCAGTTTTAAGAATATATAGCGTAATCTTTTTGAGATCGCAAAGCCTGCAATACGATAAAATTTCCGGTAATTATAATACTGATCATAAAAACCGCGATATTTTTAAGATACTTTGTGTCGGAGATTCATCTACGTTAGGCATGGGGGTCAGGCCGGAATATAGCTATCCGTGTCAGTTGTTGAATTTACTTGAGCAGAAAGAAAAGGCTCGGTTTGAAATAACGGTAAGAAGCAGCGGGGGGGCAAATTCATCCGATCTTGTAAATAGGTGCGAAGATTATCTAAAAACCGGGGATTTTGATCTCGTTATTTTTCAAGGCGGCATAAACGATGTGCACTGCTTCAGCAATTCTCGCATACCTCTTTACAGCAACAGCTTTGTCAAATACTTAAACCGCTTTAAATTATTTTATTTGTGTAAAATATTTCTCGGACAAAAAAATCCTCTGCCGGAATGGATAGATTTTACAAAAAGTGAAGATTACGGCGTAGGGAAGAGCCTGTTTCTGGATCGGGACGCGTTAAGAAAAATAGTTGAATATAACTTCGGAAGACTCGCAGCTATATCAAATGAACATAAAGCGCTTTTATGGGTGCAAAATTACCATAAAAGCGGCTGGATGAACCCGGAAGAAGTTTTAAATAAGGTCCTCAGCGGGATGAATATAGAAGTCGTAGATCAGGAATCTGTATTTAATTATGCCGAGGGCATAAATGTAAGGTCAAAGGATAAATGGCATCCTAATAATTACGGATATTATTTAATCGCGCGCATAATATACAACAAGATGATTGAAAAAAACATCATAAGCGGCGATAAGTATGATTTGTATTCAGAGATCGATGCCGTTAGGCAACGCAATATAGGCATTAATGTCTATCCTTTGAATAAAGGCGCTACAAATATTACAATGAAAGGACTACTTGAAAAATAGAGCGATTGATGCCTTATTTTTAGGCGGAACCTCAATAGACCTTATTCAAGATGCAGGGAAGGGGAGAGGCATGCTTAACTTCTCTGTCTCTATCGGCGGTTCAATAACGAATTCTAGCATTGTATCTGCCAAATTAGGCCTTAAAACAGCGCTTTTAAGCAAGGTTGGCAAGGATCCCTTGGGCGATTTTGCCGTAGTTTTCCTGGATTCCTGCAAAATAAACACTAAAGGCATTATCCGGGATTCTGATATCAGAACTCCGCTTGCCATAGCTAAAATTGACAAATCCGGGGTTGCAAAATATACTTTTTATAAAAACTCCCCAAAAGACTCGGTAGTTCCTATAAATAACACTCCAAAAACTTTACTGGATACCTGTAAAGTTTTTCATATCGGATCAAGTTACTCATACCAGAAAGAAACTTTTGAAGAAACTTTAAAATTTATCAAATACCTTAAAAAAAGAAATGTATTTATTTCTTATGACCCAAACATAAGGCCAAATAGCATAATTAACGAAACAGGCGCAAAAAACAGGATTTTAAAGCTCTTAAAACTGGCTGATTTATCCAAATTAAGTGAAATAGACTTGGAATATCTGACCAATCAGAAAAGCCATTTTAAAGGCTTAAAGATGCTTAAGAAACAAGTTAATTGTAAGCTGATTTTAACGCTTGGCGCAAAGGGTTCAACTTACTTAGATCATAATGACCTATTAATCAAAATCCCGGCTTTTAAAGTCAAAATAGCTGATACAATAGGCGCAGGAGATGCATTTACAGCAGGGCTTATTTATAAGCTTATAAAGCAAGGGAAAGCAACGTTCTTTAGTGACATGAAATCTAATATGATATTCGCCTCAGCAGTCTCAGCCATAATCTGCACCAAAAAGGGCAGCCACGAAGCGCTCAAAAACCTCAAACAAGTAGATTTATTCCTGGCAGGGAAGAATCAAAGATAATAGTTATCAACAGCATTTACACAAATTGACGTAACTCATTGAGCCATATATACTTATGGCTATTTTTCATATATAGCCAAGTTAACATAAGATACATTATAGGCGCTTTGCCTTTGCCTCAAATAGCCTTGTTTATATGGCTATGGCTTTCTCTCTTATATCTGCTTTATTTTTGATATCGCCGGATTCTCCGGCATGCGGGGTTTTCTAGGATGGGCTGTCTGCTGAACAGTTCGAAGGTTGGCATATTTCCTCCCATTCATGGCCAGGTCCTGATTGGCACATAGATTCACTATTATCCGGACCGCCTATTCCTCCGCCTAATAACTTGCAGATGTTTAATGCAAGTTCTTCCGGTCTGCCTCTTACAAGTATTATTAATTTTGGTTGTTTCCATTTTAATTTTCGCATTTTTACATTCCCTCCCAAGCATCTTAATTCTTCTTAAAACATAATACCACTTTTGAATACTATAGGCAACTTGAAAAAACTACATTGTTGAATTTCTACAGGTTGGTAGCTGTCGCGGATTCTTTTGCTAACTCACTCAGGCCTTCCGGCCCGTACAATATTCTCTGGTAACCTTTTATATATTTACTTATCATTACGCTGATAAAAAAATAGCCTTTTTATTTGGTTTATCAAGGCTATCTTTGATATACCGTATATGCCTGTTATTTTTTTATTTTCCCTATTTTTTCCTGCAATAAACCCATAGGGCATATCATACACCATGCCCTATGCTTAGTGGCAATACCTAGGACAATCGCTATTACAGTAGATACAGCGCACATTATTACAAAAACAAGGCCTACTTCTCTTGCCCTCCCTCCTGTCCGTATAATCTGAAGGGTAAAAGAGCTCATTATGAGTATAAAAACTGACCATCTAAACCATGGTTTTGTAAAAACTCCGGGCATAGCTTTATTGCGGCTTATTTTTGAAAGCCCAAGGTCTAAAAAAGAGCCTCTTGGGCAAAAATTCCAGCACCAGAACCTGGCTTTAAAAATAGATAAAATCAGCATAAAAAGTATGGCTCCGAGAACTAAATATCCTAGTATTGGATAAAAAAATCCGCCTATTACTACGAGCGGGAGAAACCATACCATTACAATCTGGGCTTTTTTCATAAAAACATGATACTATTTTTAAGCAATATAATCAAGAGAAAATCTAGTTCATTTAAATTCAACATTATCGTTTTTCCGGTTGCTGCGGTTAACTAAAGGGATTGTCCGGCGTTTCTGCTTGACTGGGGCAGGATATTCCTTTTTAGCGCAATGCTCACGCCTTTCTCTAAAAAATACCTAAAGCTTCCGGATTCTATGTGTGAAATATTGATAAAATCCGTGTCCATAGATGCATCTTCTTTTCTTTCTTTAAAATCAACGGCTTCTGCCTCTGTCCTGATTTTAGCATATTCATAGCTGCCGGAGCCTTGCGTGATCCTATCCTGTCTTGTATGCAGACTTCCGGTTAATCGAATAAATAAATCCGCCTTATTTGCATCCTGCGGAAAATAAATCACTGATTCTGCGATTATAACGTCCCTATCGCCGTATTTTTTATTTAATCCGGAAAAATAATTTTCCTCGCGCCCTATGAAGTCAGTTTGCACTATTTCAACGCTCAGGCCGTATTCGCTTAAAATTTCTTTTAATGTTTCAGCAAGAGTTGTTTTTAAAAAACCTGTCGGGCCGGTTAATAAAATATTCAAAGGCCTTCCAAGGTCTTGATTTCTAATAACTGCATTGCTGACTTCCCGCCCGATGTTTATTAAATCAGCGGCGGTTTTTATGGTAGATAAATCAATGTCAAGTTCTTCGAATATCTGTCCGAAAGGCTTGCTTGCCAGGTCAGCGTGATCCACCCTGTGCTTTATCAATAAATCTCCGGTATTTCCGGTTAAAAAGTTAAACAATAACTCATATTTTAAGCAGGAAAGATCCCAGCCGTATTTTTCAGAATCAGCCAAAACCTTTCTGACCTTGGTATCCCAGCCTACCTTGTCTTCTCCGTCAAAATCTTCTATCGCGCGAAACATGGCATCGCGCAATAATATATAGGCATCTCCTTGGGCGAAGTCTACTGTATATCCATTTCCGTTTTCTCCTTCTGAAAAATCTATTATGTCATCTTTTAAGCCGCCTACTTTATTTACAAGGTTTACGACTCCGAAACGGGCTGCCTGCATCTGGACTATGCCTTTCGGCTCAAACAGAGAAGGCATTATATTTATATCCGCTCCTGCAAATAATCTCTTTGCCGTTGTCTCGTCTACCCACCCTAAATATGCAACGCTGTCAGGATATGTCTTTTCCAGTTCCTTGACCTTTCCCATGTAGTGAATATTCCCTGTTCCTGCAAAAACTATCTTCATCCTGCTTCCTGCAAGAAGTCCCTTCATCTTATTGTCATATTCCAATATATCTAATAGGATTTTCAGGCCTTTTTGATCATCAAACCTCCCCAAAAAACAAAAAACAGGCGTATCTTCGTCGCAGGTAAATTTCGGCAAATCTGTCTTTTGCCTCCGGACCCCATTGATCATCACTGTCATGGATTTCTTGTTTTCCCTTTTGCCTTCTCTTGTATCCAAAACACCCAATCTTCTGTCTTTTTCAGAAGGATTATTTGTGAATCTATGACCTATCGAAGAGCTGGTGGCTGAATTCCATTCCCTTAAAGCGATTCCGTTAGGGATACCTATAACATTGGCAGCGGCATTTATGCCTTCAAAGCCTGAGCCAAAAGCCTGCGTCTTCAGCTCAGAAGCGTAATTTACGCTTACCGTACTAACCTTATCCGTGTAGGCAATGCCTCCTTTTTGTAAAGACGCCATGTCATAAAATTCTATGCCGTTCTGATCAGCTGGTTGATAGGCATCATCCGTAATGCTCATGAAATCCCACATCTTTTTAGCATCGCTATTGCTATCCGCATAAGGAGACGCCATTATAAGCCCCTTAGGACCTATGTTGTGTATTGTGTGCAGGGTTTTTGTATCTTTAAAAAATCTGTACGCCTCTGGATTTCTTGATTTTTTTAACAATGTAGCTACATGCGCTGTCTGCCAATCAGCTGTACTGATAATATCCGGCTTTAATTTCATTACCTTCATTGCCTCTAAAACAGCCTTTGAGAAAAATACAGCTGTCATTATGTTTTCAGGATGTGTAAGGTGCGAGGTTCTATCAAGCTCCTGCCTATAGATATCGCCTTTATCTATGTTTGAAAAGTACCTGTCGCATTTTATTAAATATATAGGCACCCCATCTATAGGTTCATATTTTCCCGTAAGCCTGTTAAGCATAACAATGGAATACAATTGGACCTTTTCTCCTTCTAGCTCAAAAGAGCCTCCATCAACCTCTTCTATCTTAACGCCTCCGTTATTTTTTTTCACAGCTTCGTCTATAATCTCATCCCAATAAGGGATAAAAACACTGGCTTCATGCCCGCGTTTATTATGAAAAGTCCTGGGAAGCTCTTTTGCCACATCCTTAACCCCGCCTCTTGCGACAAAAGGAGAAAGCTCATAAAAAACATACGCTGTTTTTAATCTTTTTCCTCCGTCAATGGTCTTTCCGGACAACATATTTATGGCAACCCGTATTTCGTCTAAAACCCGGGCAGATTTCTCTTTTTTTAATAACCATTCGAGGTTTGGTTTTATCCGGGATATGCTTTCTCTGTGCCTGGCAAGCCTTTTGAATATTAAATACCTTGTTTCTATATCATTTTCATCTTCCTTTGAAGCTTCGTCATAAAGCGCCAAAAGATCGTCAACGCTTCCGTCAAGTTCAACAGGCAATGAATTTTCATAATAATACGTTACCCAGGCATCTTTTTTGGACTTTAATTCTTTCTGAAATACATACCTGCCTGTTCTTTCATCAATATAAAAATTTCTGATGTCGCTGAAACCGGCACCCATCGCTTCTTTGAAGCGTTTCTCTGTCAGGGTCTGCGGAGCCTGTTCTGATCGCAAGGTCTCCTCTATGCGCAGATAATCGCCTATAGGAACCCTTAGCTGTAGATTTTCCGCATAGATGGTATTGCAGAAAAGAAATGCAAATATTAAGAAATAATTGATTACTTTTTTATACATGATTATTTCACCCTTGATTTTAATAACTAAACTCCTTTAAAAAGTATTATTTATCAGTAGACAGAAAAAGGCCATTTCTCCCATGGCCTTATATTGGATATATCTAAATACTATAGTAATATAGTATACCAGACCGTCAGCTGTAAGTCAAGGTAAAAATATGAGTTAGGTTAAAAACTGGGCTCTATGCAGAGTATTTTATGCTTCGTGAAGCCTTTTAAGCCGCCTTGGATAAAACTAAGGTTAGTAAGGTATTTCATTTTGCACCATGTAAAAAATTCTTTTTTAGGCTCCATGCCGATATTCCATTTAATATATTGATAGGCAAAGTATACTGTCAGGATAAGCGCTATCAGGCTTGCCAGACCTAAGCCCAAGATAAGGCTTAATATAAAAACAAAGCCAAGCACATGCATAAGATGAAAATTTCCAAGGTAAATAAAACCTTTTATAGGAAATGGCAAACTTATCGAAGGGTTATTTTTCAGAAATTGAAATATTATTTCTAATTTTTTCTTTTTAAGGTGCTTGTTGAGCAAATTAGAGTGCGCTTGGCCGTATGTCACCCATACCCTTCTAAGGGCTTTTAAATCCGCCCTGTGCATGTGATCAACCTTTGCGTCCGGAGCAAAATAAAATTTCCAGCCTTTTGAGCGGTGCTGAAAACTTAAATCCATATCCTCGCCTGTAGGCAAATCCCAGAATTTAGCCCCGATATTCTCCATCGCAGCTTTCCTGTACGCCACATTGCAGGTCCCGAAAAAATACGCCTTGTGTCCGCCTATATCGCTGGGCAAAGGATCGCTGGGAAATTCCGGGAAATAGCCTTCTTTTATAAAACCATACCTGGGGCTGACCATATTAAACCTGAAATGCTGGCACCACGCCTCTACGAGATTATCTGGATCCACCTTTAGGGTGTAAACCTCTCCGCCTACTGCGGCAATTTTAGGATCGGCCTTAAAATGGCCTAGCATAATCTTTATCCAATCCTTGCACGGCGCGCAATCAGCGTCTGTAAAAAATATGAAATCGCCTTTTACGGACTGAATGGCTTTATTCCTGGCGTATCCGGGAGAAGGACAATTGAGTATTTCCACAAGTTTAATGAAAGGGTGTTTTTTCTGCCACTCTTTTATTATTTCCACAGTCTTATCGGTAGATCCGCCGTCTGCTATTATTATTTCCCACCTATCATGAGGATAATCCACATTAAACAAGTATCGGAAGGATGTTTCTATGGTTCTCTCAAAATTTTTTATAGGTATTATGACGGAAATAAACGGATAGTTTTCCATAGCTACCTCTTTTGGTTATTTTTTATTCATACTTATATTTGCAGGTCTTACTTCCACATTCTTCTTCGGCTTATAATAATCTTCCCCGTCTTTTGTGAGAAAGCCGCGGTTGCCCAAAGCTGTTTCCCATTTTTCTATCTCTTTCTGCTGCCTGACATATTCCTGTCGCCGGCTTATCCTGTCGCCTCTCAAATCTATCTTTACCTGGCGTATTGCCTTCTTAAGCTCGCTTAAAGAGTGGAGCCTTGCTTCGATTGATCTTTTTTCTTCCTGCAGCAAGGCTACTTTATATTCAAGCCCTTGTTTTTCGCTGGCTAGCTTATGGTTTCCATACCTGAGTCCGGATATCTTCCTGTTTACAAAATCTAACTTGCTGTTAGCAGCCCTTAGATCCCTGTCTGCTCTTGTAAGCCCTGCCCTGGCAGTGTTCAATTCATCTTTGAGCCATGCCTTTTCCTTTTTCTCCTGAGCTATTTCGTCCCTGGTATTTTTAAGCTTTACCCTGGTCTCGACAATATCTCTTCCCATTATAAAAAATACTACCACTATTCCTACTGCAAGAAGCGTGAATTTTAAGTTACCTTTCATTTAAATCAATTCCTCCTTTTATGTCGATAATCATTTTAACATCCTGCTCGGCATATGTCAAAAAGATTAGCACCTACATAGGCACTTTATATTAATTTATAGTTATTTTGCCTGTGGCGCCTGCCACAGAAATGATCCTGGAATCGCCCTGCTTGTCAGTTAAAGTAACGGAACCGCTGACTCCGCCGGCTGATCCTGATGCGTTAAACGTTATCCTGTCATTTTCAAATGTAACAGGATCTGCCTGGTCATCGCCTTTGACTTTAAACTCCACAGAACCCGGCAGGAAATATTTTTTCTCATAAAGACTGCCTGCATCATCTTCTATCCAATACTGATTCTTCTTAACGTCAAATACTGCCGAGTAATTTTTTCTGAATGTTACAGCGTTGCTCTTTGCCACATTTATTATCCCGCTGACAGCCCGAGTGGCTGTCTTTATTCTAAGGCCTTTTCCAAAACCTGAGGTAAATGGCACTGAAACAGCCATAATTATTCCTATTATCGCCAGCACAACTAACATTTCCACAAGCGTAAAAGCCCGCTTATTACCAATTCCTGATATCATCTTTATCATTCCCATCGCCCGTAGCGTTCGGCCCTTTAGAATAAAGGTCGTAAAAAGAAGTATTATTTTTGCCGGGATTCACATATACAAATGCATTGCCCCATGCATCAGAATATTCTCCGTTTGCATCTAATTCATCTCTCTTAATATTCATATAAGGCCCGCTCCAATCAGGATCTTCGGATTCTGTTATCAGAGCCCCTACAAGAGTCTTATTGTCAGCACCCGGATAACTGCCCATATCTGTTTCGTACATGCTTATAGCTGTTTCCAGGCTGGCCATTTGAGCTTTTACCTTGGTAACTGCGCCCCGCTTTCTTGCCTGCTGAGCCCCGCTAAGCACCATACCTCCGAGTATTGATATAATAGCGATGACGACTAAAAGTTCAATTAAAGTAAATCCTCTTCTTTTCATAATCATTCCTCCTCTATATATATTCTTTGGTTTCCCTCGAAACCTCTTCTATTGTCGTAACCCCGTCCATAACTTTTTTCAGGCCGTTTTCCCGCAAGGTTTTCATGCCGGCCCTGCATGCCGCATCTCTTATGGCAGACAAGCTTTCGTGCCTGATTACCAAATCCCTGATTTTGTCGTCTACTAAAAGCAGCTCATATAGGCCTGTTCTGCCCTTATAACCTGAGTTATTGCACTCCGGACACCCTTGGCCCTTATAAAATTTCATTCCTTTTATCTTTTCTTTTGATATGCTGAATTCAGACAATTCGCTTTCCGAAGGCTTGTATTCCTTTCTGCATTTAACGCAGATTTTTCTGACAAGCCTCTGAGCCAGGATTGCCCTGACAGTGGATGTTATTAAAAATGGCTCTACGCCCATATCCAGCAGCCGCGTGACCGCGCCAGGAGAATCATTAGTATGTAACGTGCTGAATACAAGATGGCCTGTGAGCGCTGCCTGGATAGCTATCTCTGCTGTTTCAGCGTCTCTTATTTCCCCCACCATTATAATATCCGGATCCTGCCTGAGGATATGCCTTAACGTCTTCGCAAAAGAAAGGTCTATCTTTGTATTAATAGCAACCTGGATAATGCCTTCTATGTCATACTCCACGGGGTCTTCCGTGGTGATTATCTTGTAATCTATTTTATTTATCTCTCGCAGGCAGGAATACAGCGTAGTGGTTTTGCCGCTTCCCGTAGGCCCGGTGGTAAGGAATATGCCGTTAGGTCTTTTTATTATCTCTCTGATTTGCAATTTGATATCCTCGTCCATGCCTATCTGATCCAGCGACAAGCTTACAACGCTTTTATCCAAAACCCTCATGACAATACTTTCTCCATAAAGCGTAGGAAGCGTAGAAACCCTCAAGTCCACTGCTTTGCCTTCTATATCCATCATAATCCTTCCGTCTTGCGGGAGCCTGTTTTCCGCTACATCCAGGTTTGCCATGACTTTAATCCTTGAGCTTATGGCAAGGCTTAGGTCTCTGGGCGGATGCGCAGCATCGTAACATATACCGTCTATCCTATAGCGTATCTTATAGTCTTTTTCAAAAGGTTCAAAATGTACATCAGAGGCCTTTTCTCTTACTGCCCTAAGAAGGATCATGTTTAAAAGCTTTACCACAGGTGCACACGAGGCTATCTCTTTTAATTTATCGGCATCACTTTCTACCTTACCTGCCCCGGGCACCTTGCATGTTGACTTTTCAGCCTCATCTATAACTTCTCCGAGAGACTCCTCTTCTTTTCCGTAATATTTCTCTATAGCCTTTTTAATATCGTCCTCTTTTGCAGCCACCATCCTGATGCTCAGCCCTGACGCAAAGCGCAAGTCATCTAAAAGCTTCATGTTGGAAGGGTCATGAGCAGCTACTACGACAGAATCTCTCTCTATTTTAATAGGCATTACATTATAAAATCTTGCCGTAGAAGCCGAGATCTTATTTATAGCGTCTTTTTCTATTGCTATCCTTGATAAATCCAATGTTTCTGTATTGTCAGGCATCCTGGGTAACCCTCAAAACTTCTTCAATGGTTGTATATCCGCGCTTTATTTTTTCCACACCGTCTTCTTTCAATGTCCTCATTCCGAACTCCCTCGCCTTTTTACACAAAACAGTGCTAGGCGTGTTTTCCAGCACCAACTCTCTGAGCTTGTCATTCATAACCATAAGCTCATATATGCCCATCCTTCCCTTAAATCCTGTATTGCTGCAGGCAGAACAGCCTTTGCCGCTATACAGCTCAAGATCTTTTGATTGGCCTGCATCCAGAGACAGCACGGCAATCTCTTCTTCTGACGGCTTATGCGCCTCTCTGCAGGACGGGCATATTGTCCTGACCAGCCTCTGAGCCATTACGCATTGGACTGTGGAAGCCACAAGGTAAGGCTTTATTCCCATATCCACTAATCTTGTCACAGCGCCCGCTGCATCATTCGTATGAAGGGTGCTGAAAATAAGGTGGCCCGTAAGCGCCGATTGCACTGCTATCTCAGCTGTTTCCAGATCTCTTATTTCCCCCACCATTATAATATCGGGCGCCTGCCTTAACATTGAACGCAGTCCGCTCGCAAAAGTAAGGTTGATCTGAGACTTTACCTGAACCTGGTTTATTCCGTCCAGCTGATATTCCACGGGATCTTCAATAGTTATAACCTTCCGTTCTTTTTGATTTATATGACTGAGCGTTGCATACAGGGTTGTGGTTTTTCCGCTTCCGGTAGGGCCTGTGACCAGGATCATTCCGTTCGGAAGGTTTATTAGCCTTTCAAAATCTTTCTTGTTTTCAGGTAGCAACCCCATGTCTTCCAGGCCTACCATAAAGCCGCTTTTATCAAGAATCCTCATTACAACGCTTTCGCCGTGTATCGCTGGCAAAGTAGATACCCTGAGGTCCAGTTCTTTTTTTTCCAGCCTAAGCTTTATCCTGCCGTCCTGAGGCAGCCGTTTTTCCGCTATATCCATCCCCGCCATTATCTTTAATCTGCTTATGATTGAGCCCTGCAGCCTTTTGGGAGGGCCCGGTATCTCATGTAATACCCCGTCAATCCTGTACCTGATGCGGAATTTATTCTCCAGGGGTTCCACGTGTATATCGCTCGCCCTTCTGTTCAAGGCCTCTTCTATCAGCATGTTCACTAATTTTATAACAGGCGCGTCATCATCGCCTTTTACATCTTTAATATCTTCCGCTAATTTGCTTAAATCACTATAGGTCTTTTCTTTATGCTTGGCCAAATAAAGTTCAGCCAAAGCCTTATCTGTATCAGCCTGATTGGCGAGCGTTATATTTACGCTCATGCCTGTTATTCTTTCAAAAAAACCGTCTGAAAGAAAATTCAGAGGATCGTCTGTTGCCAGAAAAACTGTTTTAGCCTGAATCTTGAAAGGTATTATCCTGTGGTTAACGGCAATCTGTGGAGAAATAACATTAATTGCGTTCAAATCTATACCTTCTATTTTAAGTGGCGCCGGAAACATCCCCAACTGAGGTATCAGGGCATTCCCGACATTTTCGCTTGATATGTAACCAAATCTTACAAGTATTTTTGCCAGCCGCTCCTTGGTATCCAGCTGTTCATCAAGCGCTTTCTGGATTTTCTGATCATCCAGAAGCCCTATGTTTTTTACAATCTCTTTTACGATTTCGCTTTGCTTTATCATATGATATTCTTAAGCGGAACTTTTTTCTTAGCAGCTATTTTACGGCAATCGCTATATTCAGGGGAAACCCTTACGAGTTCTTTCCCGATGTAGCCCTTATTCATTTTTATTCCGCAGCACAGATCTCTCTCTGCTGTTTTTTCTCTTATCAGCTTCAATCTTTTGGCCTCATGGTACCTAATCCCGAAACTTGTTGTTTCCCTGAAAATTACTTCTGCTATTTTTGCCAATTTATTTTTTGGAGTTAGCACCGTCAAAAGAATTCCGGGTCTTATCTTTTTCATCTGGACAGGAGTAAGAAATACTTCCAATGCACCGGAGCCGTATAATTTTTCAAAAACCGTCTCGTATATCATTGGATTCATATCATCAATATTTGCCTCTACTATATATATTGTGTCTTTTAAGAATTTTTTTTTCATAACTATACTTTTCAACAGCGTCGTTTTTCAAGTTGTTACTTGTTTATTAAGCTTGCGAAATAGCCTGCGCCAAATCCATTATCTATATTCACTACGCTGACCCCCGGCGAACAGGAATTCATCATTGTAAGTAAAGGCGCTATGCCTTTGAAGCTGGAACCATAGCCAACGCTTGTAGGCACTGCAATAACAGGCTTGTCAGTAAGGCCTCCTATCACGCTTCCAAGCGCGCCTTCCATGCCTGCCACCACTATAATAACATTGGCCTTTGAGATTTCAGGAAGTTTGTCCAGCAGGCGGTGTATACCTGCAACGCCCACGTCGTAAACAGTCTTTACTTTATTACCCATCACTTCCAGTGTAATCCTGGCTTCTTCAGCCACAGGTATATCGCTGGTGCCTGCTGTCAATATCAAGACTGTTTTGTTGTTTTTCAACCTGCCTTTTTTTAAGTATATAACTCTCCCGGGCTCATTATATTTTAATACAGGGAAGTATTTTTTCAAATAATCATAGAGAGCTTTAGCGGCGCGTGTAAGCAGAATAGGATTCTTGTGCTTCAAAAGAACTTCTGTTATTTTTTTTACCTGTTCGGGTGTTTTGTTTTCGCAATAGATAACCTCTCCAAAACCTTTGCGTACAGCTCTGTGATGATCCAGTCTGACAAATTCCATATTTTGATAGGGAAGATTTTTAAGCGCCTTGAAAGCGCAGGATGCGGACATCTTTTTAGAATGAGTCTTGGCCAATATTTCTTTTAAATATTTTGCGGAATGCATTTTTATGGCTTTTTGAATATAAAGTAAAGTATTACAATTATCGCTACGCTGGAATATATATAAAAGTCATTAAAATAGAAAAAATCCCTGATGCTGTCAAAAATATTTTTATTATGCTTTTTACTGCCTTTTGTTATACCATTTTTGCGGTATGCCTCAAGGTCGTCCACCTTGAATCTGGTATATATCCCGCCTATCTTATATGCGGTAATCTGGCCGGCACCTGCTAAATTATTCAGCTCATCCTCGGAAATGCCCAAGTAACCGGCTGCTTCCTCTGACGTCAAAAATCTCTTCATCATCATTGTTGAATTGTATAGTTGTTTAAGCCTATTTAGTTTTTTCTTTTACTATCCATTCTTCTATTTTTGGCCGTTCGAATTTCCAGTCATTGCCTTCTTTGAAAGCCGGTATTTTTCCTGAATTAGCCCAGTCAAGGATATTAGCAACCTCCACCTCCAGATATCTTGCAAGCTCTTCTATATTAAAAACATTTCCTTTGCCTGTAAGCATCTGGCACTTGCCGTGAATAACAGCGCCTTCGTCTACACTGAGGCTCGGCGTGATTATATCCCCTACAATATGGGCCGTGGAAAGGACCTTTAAGCTGTTTGAAGCAGTGATATTGCCCGTAAGTTTTCCGCCTATTACTATTTCATCCCCGCGTATATCTGCGTGAACAGAGGCGTTTTCGCCTATCGTAAGACTGCCTTTGGTATCAAGTTTTCCATCGAAACTTCCGTTTATGCGCAAATTCACAGGATCCTTGAACGCGAGAGTTCCCTGCATGCTAGCATCAACATCTAAAATCTTTTTTTCATGCTTATCGCGTTTCAGCATACATATCCCCCTTTCTATTGCCTGTCCTCTATTGGGATTTTTCTCAATAGATACAAGGTTGCAAGCGCAATGATACTGGCGGTACAGCCTGCTATATAAAAACCGCATCCTACTGCCAATCCTATGCCTGAAACAGTCCATAGGCTTGCCGCTGTGGTAAGCCCCTGCACATTTTCACCTGAGCGGATAATAGTGCCTGCTCCTAAAAATCCTATACCCGTCACTACTCCTGCGGCTATTCTTGCAGGGTCCACTGGCGCTTTTCCCGCATAAGCTTCAAATATATATATCGAGACAAGCATTATAAGGCTAGAGCCTACGGTTACAAGTATGTGAGTCCTTAAGCCCGCTATTCTTTTATTATGCTTTTGTCTTTCAAAACCTATGACCCCTCCCAATACAGCAGCAAGAAATAATCGCAATACAACCTGACTATCCGTAATCATGCTTAACCTCCTTATACCCTAGCCGTAATATCTAGAGCTGTTTTTGCGCCTAATTTAAACAGCCTGTACCCAAGGCCCGCCACCATGCTGGCATTGTCGGAACATAACTCGAGAGGCGGAAAATATAATTCAAAATCCCTGTACCTGGCCTCTCTCTTCATCATTTCTCTGAGCCTGGAATTTGCGCTTACTCCGCCGCCTACAACAAAAGATTTTATTTTATATCTTTCCAAAGCCTTTATTGAATTTTCTACGATAACTCTTAATGCGGCTTCCTGAAAACTCGCCGCAACATCCGGAATTCTATTCTTCACTTTCGACCCTTGATCCTTAACCCAATACAATACAGCTGTTTTTATCCCGCTGAAACTAAAATCCAATGTACCGTTAACAGCCTTGCATGTAAATTTAACTGCATTAGAATTTCCTTTTTTTGCAAGAGCGTCTATGACAGGCCCTCCCGGATAACCAAGCCCTAAAATCTTAGCGACCTTGTCGTATGCCTCTCCTATGGCATCATCAACCGTATCCCCGAGCAATTCAAACTCATTAAAGCCCTTTACAAGATATAATCTTGTATGGCCTCCCGAGATAACCAGGCCTATAAAAGGGAACCTGGGCGCATTTTTTATCATTATGGCAGAATACAAATGAGCCTTCAAATGGTCCACAGCAATAAGCGGCTTATTAAGGCTATAGCTGATAGCCTTAGCGCACGAAATACCTGTTAATAGCGCGCCTACCAAGCCCGGCCCATCTGTCACAGCCACGGCATCTATTTCTTTTATGCCAATGCCTGCTTTATGCAAAGAACTGCTCACTACCTTGTCTATGTTCTCTACGTGATGCCTGGTGGCTATCTCAGGCACTACGCCGCCAAACTTCTTATGGTGCCTGAGGCTTGACGAAATTACATTTGATAAAATATTTACGCCGTCTTTTACAACGCTCGCAGCTGTCTCATCGCAAGAAGTCTCTATCCCTAGTATCAACATACTTTATTTTCCGTTGTATATCACAATGCCCTTAAGGACATCTATGGCTCTTAAAAGCTGATTATCCAGCTCTTTTTTCATCTTTTCATTCGCTTTTTCCTGCTCTGTCTTTTCCTTGCCATCTATTAATTTTTCAAGCAAAGCTGCTTCTTTTTCTATTTCCTTATCCTTTACGGGGCGCTCTTCGTATTCAACTATAATATCAGGTACTATGCCTAATCCGTGAATAGAGCGGCCGTTTGGTGTATAATATTTGCTTGTAGTAAGCCTTATCGCAGAACCGTCTGACATAGGTACAACAGTCTGCACAGAACCTTTGCCGAAACTTTTGGTGCCTAAAAGAATCGCCCTCTTGTAATCCTGCAAAGCCCCTGCTACAATTTCAGAAGCAGATGCGCTGCCTCCGTTTATCATCACGACCATAGGATAATTCAAATGATTATTTTTATTCCTGGATTTAAATTCAATATTTTGCGCTTCAATTCTTCCTTTTGTGCTGACGACCACTTTGCCTTCCTCCAGAAATTTCCCTCCCACGTCAACAGACACGTCTAAAAGCCCGCCGGGATTATTCCTGAGGTCCAGCACAAGCCCTTTCAGGCCTTCTGCTTCTAATTTTTTCAGGGCCTCTGATAAATCTTTGGGGGTATTTTCCTGAAATTCAGAAAGCCTGATATAGCCTATGCCGGGCTCCACCATTTCCGCCTTTTTAATGCTGGCTATTTTAATTATGGCTCTTGTTATCTTGAACTCCAGCAGTTTTTTCTCAGACTCTCTTAGTATTATAATATTCACATCCGTGCCAGGCTTACCTCTTAATTTTTTAACAGCCTCTACCAAAGTAAGGTCTTTTGTGACGTCGCCTTCTATCTTTACAATCTTATCCCCTGCCTTAAGCCCTGCCTTATACGCAGGCGTATCATCAATAGGAGATATGATTGTCAAAAGATCATCTTTCATGGTGATCTCTATGCCTATGCCCCCGAATTCCCCCTCTGTCTCAACTTTCATTTCATTGTAAGTGTCAGGGTCCATAAACTGGCTGTAAGGATCCAGGGAGGACAACATGCCTTTCATGGCGCCGTATATAAGATCCTTTGATTTTTTTTCCTCTACATAATCTGCGCGGATGACGCTTACAGCGTCTGAAAAAAGCTCCAGTTGTTTATAAAGATCGTCCGCCTTTTGCTTTTGCTGCACTTCACCTTGTTTTTCAGCAAAGCTTATATTGTGCGCCGCAATGCCTATTGCAAAGCTCGCTATAATCAGTAATATTGCTATTCTCTTTTTCATTCTGCTCCTTTCAGTTTTTCCCTTAGCATCCCATTTACCTTGCTGGGGTCAGCCCTTCCCTTTGTCTTCTGCATCACTTTTCCCACAAGAAACATTAGGGCATTTTCCTTGCCATTCTTAAAATCTTCCGCTGATTTTGGGTTTTCACTAATAACCTGGCTTGTCGTAGCTTCCAATAAGCTAACATCGGAAATCTGCTCAAGCCCTTTTTCCTTAACTAACTTGCGGGGATCAATGCCTGTCTTGATAACTTCTATTAAAAGCGTTTTGGCTATCTTTCCGGTAATTACCCCGCTATCGATCATTTTAAGCATATCCGCAAGATGCTCCGGCTTCAAGTTTAAATCTTTTATCAATACATTATTCTCTTTAATATACGCGGAAATATCGCCCATAAGCCAATTAGCTACTGCTTTCGGGTTATCGTATAAGCCAACGCATTTCTCAAAATAATTTGCAGTATTTTTATCAGATACAATCACCGCGGCATCGTAATTTGAAAGCAGGTAATCTTTTATAAATCTATTCTTTTTGGGCTCCGGGAGCTCAGGTATGTCTTTATGGATTCTCTCCAAAAGGCTTTCTTCAAAATCAAAAGGCACGAGGTCCGGCTCAGGAAAATATCTGTAATCGTGAGCTTCTTCTTTGGACCTCATCGGCTCTGTGACGCATTTTTCCGCGTTATATAGCCTGGTTTCCTGGACAATCCTTTTCCCGCCTTCCAATGAATCCATCTGGCGCTTTGATTCATATTCCAGCGCAGCCTTAACGCCTTTAAATGAATTCATATTTTTTATCTCTGTTTTTGTGCCCAGGACGCTATCGCCTTTTTTTCTTATGGATATATTCGCATCGCATCTGAGACTGCCTTCTTCCATATTGCAATCAGAGACGTCAATGTATTCCAATATTGATTTTAAAGCCGTGAGGTATAAGTATGCCTCTTCCGGAGAATTCATATCCGGCTCGCTCACTATTTCCAGCAGCGGCATGCCTGACCTGTTAAAATCAATCAGGCTGTGATCTTTTTGATGGAAAAGTTTTCCAGTATCTTCTTCCAGATGGACCCTTCTTATCCTTATCTTTTTTTCTGATTCTCCGGTAACAATATTCAATATCCCGTGCTGGGCTAACGGCTGGTCAAATTGGGAAATCTGATAATCCTTCGGCAGATCCGGATAAAAATAATTTTTTCTGTCAAACCGTATCTCTTTTGCTATCTGACAACTCAAGGCAATCGCAACCCTTGCCCCGAGTTCCAGTGCCTGCCTATTTAAAACAGGCAGACTTCCCGGAAAACCAAGGCACACAGGGCAAGTCTGGGTATTCGGCGCAGATCCGAAATCCGTACTGCATCCGCAAAACACCTTGCTCTTCGTGTTAAGCTGCAGATGAACTTCTAAGCCAATCACTATTTCGTATGACATATTATAATTTTGGCTTTCGCTTATGCCAATCTGTGTTCTGTTCGTAATTATATGCTACTTTTAAAATAGTCTCTTCGTCAAAAGGTTTTCCCAGTATCTGAAGTCCTATCGGCAGATTATTCTTTGTAAATCCGCATGGTATGGATATACCCGGGATGCCGGCCAGATTTGCAGAAATAGTGAATATATCCGAAAGATACATGGTCAGGGGGTCGCTTATTTTCTCCCCTATTTTAAAAGCTGCTGTTGGAGAAGTAGGCGTTACTATGGCATCAAATTTTTGAAACGCCTTATCAAAGTCCGTCCTTATCAATGTCCTGACTTTCAGCGCCTTTGAATAATAAGCATCGTAGTATCCGCTTGAAAGGGCAAATGTCCCTAGGATAATCCTGCGTTTTGCCTCGTCTCCGAATCCTTCCTTGCGCGTTTTCTTGTACATATCCATCATTGATTTTATGTTATCCGCCCTTAAGCCGTATTGAACCCCGTCAAACCTCGCAAGATTCGAACTTGCTTCAGCTGTTGCAACCAGATAATACACGCTCACTGCGTATTCAGTATGCGGCAAACTCATGTCTTCGCAGACAGCGCCTAATTTTTCAAGCTTCTCTATGGCGGCTTTGATGGAATCCTTGACTTCTTTATCCAGACCATCGATAAAATATTCTTTCGGAACTCCGATCTTAAGTCCTTTTATGCTTTTTTTCATGCCGGAAAGATAATCCGGTACAGGCATATCAGCAGAGGTTGAATCCATTTCATCATGCCCTGAAATAGCTTTTAATAAAATAGCTGCGTCTTCCACATCTTTTGTAATCGGGCCTATCTGATCCAAAGAAGATGCAAACGCTATAAGCCCGTATCTGGACACCCTTCCATATGTCGGCTTCAGGCCAACTACCCCGCAAACGCCTGCAGGCTGCCTTATGGATCCGCCTGTATCTGACCCAAGCGCGAATATCGCCTCATCTCCTGCCACAGCTGCTGCAGACCCTCCTGATGAACCCCCGGGAATTCTTTCCAGGTCCCACGGATTCCTGGTAGGGCCATAACACGACGTTTCAGTTGACGAACCAAAAGCAAACTCATCCATATTTGTTTTGCCCATAAGAATTGCGTCAAGGCTTGTAAGCTTATCTATTACAGTAGCGTTATAGGGAGGTTTAAAACCTTTAAGAATTTTCGAGGAACACGTAGTGAGTTCGTCTTTGACGCAGATATTGTCTTTTATAAAAATCGGAATTCCCCAAAGGCCGCCTTTTTCAGCAGTTTTCCTGAGATTCCCGCACCTCTCCAAAGCCTTTTCTTTATCAAAATGCGCAAGCGCGGCCAGGCTTTTTTCTGTCTTTTCTATTCTATTAATAATATTATTGCATATATCTAGAGGCGAGATATCGCCTTTTTTTAAAAGCTCTATCAGATTATGCGCAGTGAGGGTATTTAATTCCATCATGCCTCTATGTCTATGATCTTCGGTACTTTGAATAAATTATTTTCACAAAGAGGGGCGTTTTGTATAACCTCTGAAGCAGGCAGGGAATGCTTAACAGCGTCTTCCCTGTAGACATTCTTCATCTTAAGGACATGGCTTGTGGGTTTAAGGTCAGCAACGTTCAGAGTGCTTAACTTATCCACATAAGCTAAAATCCTGTCCAATTGGCCTGTAAAGTGATCTAGCTCCTCATCTGACAACTCTATTCTCGCAAGATTAGCCGTATATTTAACCGTATCTTTATTTATAGCCATAATTTAGACTAAAATAGCATATATATAGCTTATTGTCAACGCTAAACAACTGTTTGGCGGGATAAAAATATGAATTCCTGCAAGGAGATTGTTTCCGGGCGGCGATCGGGTGATATGCGGGCTTTTGATAAATAGTCAAATGTCTCTTCTTTTGATTTAAATATGCCGGAGGAAGCCAAAGAGTTCAAAATGGTCTTTCTGCGCTTTTCAAAGCTGGAACGAATCAGCTTAAAAAGCAATTTCTGGTCAATGGACTCGTCTAGCCTTTTCCCAAAATCTATCTTTAAAAAACATGAATCAACTTCCGGCACAGGAAAAAACGCGCCTCTTGGGATTTTAAATAAAATCTTCGCATCCCCATAGAACTGGGCATAGCAGGATAGTGATCCGTAATCTTTTGTGCCGGGAGCTGCGGCAAGTCTTTCCCCGAATTCCATCTGCACCGTAGCATAAAGAACCTTTACGTAGTCTCTGTTATCTATCAGTTTATTCAATATAGGGCTGGATATGGAATACGGAAGATTGCCTACAACGACTAATTTTCTGGAAATAGCTTTGAATTCATAGTTTAATATATCGCCATTTATAAGATTTAAACCTTTACCCCTTGAAAGGTAATCATGCAAACGTTTATCTTTTTCTACTGCAATGACTTCTTTTGATTTTTTAACCAAATCTTCCGTCAAGGCGCCCAGGCCAGGCCCTATTTCCAAAACAATATCTTCTTTATCCAGCGCAATAGAATGCATTATTTTATTTTTGATATTCTGGTATATGAGGAAATTCTGGCCGAGGCGCTTACTGGGGCGGATATCGTATTCGCGCAAAACAGATCTTAGTTCATTTAACTTTAACATATTTTGACGGCGAGCTTGATGGCTTCTTTCATGGAACTCGGGTTTGCTATACCCTTGCCTGCTATATCATAGGCTGTGCCGTGGTCGGGAGAGGTGCGGATAAAAGGAAGTCCTAATGTGACATTCACGCCTTTTTCGAAAGCCAGCATTTTTAGCGGGCCTAACCCCTGATCGTGATACATTGAAATAACAGCGTCTAATTTTCCCTGAATTGCCATATAAAAAATAATATCCCCTGAAATAGGGCCCAGGACTCCCGGTACAAAACGCCTGATTTTTTTAATAGCCGGGATTATTATGCTTTGCTCTTCACCGCCTATTTTACCGCCTTCTCCGCAATGCGGGTTCAGCGCACACACTCCTATTTTTGGTTTTTTAATACCGAAATATTTTTTTAAAGCAAAATCTGTCAATTTTACAGCGTCTATTATTTTTGCCTGCGTAAGTATCTCGGAGACTTTTTTTAGCGGCACGTGGCGGGTAACGGTAGTGACCTTGAGGCTGCCGCCGCAAAGCATCATTGCGAATTTTTTTGTATTTGAGATTTCTGCCAGATATTCAGTATGCCCCTGAAAAGGGATTCCGGATCTATTTATCGCTTCTTTATTTACCGGGGCTGTTACAAGGGCATGCGCTTTTTGCTTTTTTAAAATCTCCGCGGCTTTTTTGATTGCGTCAAAACCAGTCTTATCTTTTGGCTCTATTATAAAGAAATCTGCCAGGCGTTTTATTTTAGGGTCTTCCAGTGCCTTTTTAGTGACTTCAGGCCCTATACCTTTGGGGTCTCCGGTAGTAATCAATACGGTGGGCTTGATCATTTTATCGAGATATAAGCTTTTTTCTTAAGGTCTGACAGCCAATCCCCTACCTTTACTTTAAATTTATTCTGAAAAAGCATCATCTGAATATCTTTCTGGGCTTCTTCAAGGCCTGCCTGCCGCCCGTATTTTATATCCTCGACTTTAAAAATATGATATCCTATCTCGCTCTTGACGGGCTCAGAAAATTCTCCAGGTTTTAATTTAAATATAACGTTATCTAAGACCTCCAGCATCTGGCCTTTTTCTATATACCCCATATCCCCGCCTTTTTCCGCATTAGGACCCTTGGAATGCTGCATAGCCATGTCATCAAAGCTTGCGCCTTCTTTAAGCTTAGCATAAACATCATCTATCTCTACTTTTGCCAGTTCAAAACTAACCTCGTCTTTTGCCTTTATTAATATATTTTTTACCCTGTACTTATCCGCTTCCCTGAGCTGGTTTTTATGCTTTTCATAATAATCGCTTACCTCTGACGGCAAAACAGAAATCCTTGATTTAACCTCGTAATCCACAAGCTTTTTCATCATTATCTGATCCCTGTACCTGTCTTTTAAATTAGATATAGTAACGCCCTGGGTTTCAAGGGTTTTGTAAAATTCATCCTCTGAAGGAAATCCATTTTTAATATAATCCAGCCTCTCGCTTATTTCCGATTCAGTAACCTTTATGTCTAATTCTTTTGCCCTGCTCAAGACAAGCTTGTCCTCTATTATCTGATTCAATATATCTTTTTTAACCCCTTCCATTTTTTGTAATAATTCATCGCCTTTAAATTCCTGGCTATATTGGGCGTACAGCACTGACAGCAGTTGGTCAACGTCCTGCTGGGTTATGACCTCGTCATTTACAACCGCCACGACTTTATTAATAGTAGCTGCCTGCGCGTAAGCGCCAAGCGATATAATGGCGATTGAAATAATTATAATTTTAATTTTTCTGATATTTATTAAGTCCATCTGCGGTCTCTCTTAAAATCCTGCAATATAAATCAAAACCGATTGCGGATATGTAACCGTGCTGTTCTTTACCGAGCAGATTTCCTGCTCCTCTTATTTCCAGGTCTTCCATTGCTATTTTAAAACCCGAGCCGAGATCCTTATATCTTTCCAGCGCATCAAGTCTTCTTTCCGACTCCTTGCTCAATACGCTACCCCTGGGAATAAGAAAATACGCATACGCCTTATTTTTAAATCTGCCCACCCTGCCTTTCAGCTGATATAAATCAGCAAGGCCAAACATGTCCGAGCGGTTAACTATAAGGGTATTGGCATTAGGTATATCAATGCCGGACTCTATTATAACCGTTGATACTAAAACGTCAATACTTCCTTTCATAAATTCTCTCATTATGCGTTCCAATTCTTTTGAATGCATCCTGCCGTGCGCAACAGCTACCTTTACCTCAGGCGCAAGGCCTGATATCCTCTGTGCTATTTTATCAATACCTTCAATTCTATTGTGTACAAAAAATATCTGGCCGTTTCTCTTTTTTTCAAAAAGTATCGCCTTCTTTATGATATTATCGTCATATTCCGAGACAATCACTTCTACTGAAAGCCTGTCCTGGGGAGGGGTTTCTATGATAGACATATCTTTTATCCCCATCAGAGACATGTAAAGGGTTCTCGGGATAGGCGTGGCAGTGAGCGTTAAGACATCTACCGTGAGCCTGATTTTTTTAAGTCTCTCCTTATCTTTTACTCCAAACCTCTGCTCTTCGTCTATTATCACCAGGCCCAAATCTTTGAACGCTGCATTTTTTCTCAGTATTGCATGAGTGCCGATAAGGATGTCGACAGAACCTTCTTCAGTCTGTTTTAATATCCTGTTCGACTCAGCCTTGGTTCTGAAACGGCTCATCATCTCCACTGTCACAGGAAAATCCTTCATCCTGTTTTTAAATGTTATAAAATGCTGTTCTGCCAGAAGCGTGGTCGGAACAAGTATTACGACTTGCTTGTTATCCATGACTGCTTTAAAAGCCGCGCGGAGAGCGACCTCAGTCTTGCCGTATCCTACATCTCCGCACAGAAGCCTATCCATTGGTTTTTTGGCTTCCATGTCTTTTTTTACTTCAGATGTGGACCGCAGCTGGTCAGGGGTTTCTTCGAAAGGAAAATTATTCTCAAACTGCGCTTGCCAGTCTGTGTCTTTTGAGAACTGGAAACCTTCCGCTTTTGAGCGCATCGCGTTTATTTCCAGTAGCTCAAAAGCCATTGAATAAATTCCCTTTTTAACCCTCTCCTTAACCGCCTTCCACATCTTGGAGCCCAACTTGTAAAGCTTGGGCGGCCTGCGCTCAAACGCAACGTACTTCTGCATCAGATGCATTTCTTCTATGGGGACATACAGCCTATCGTTATCAGCGTAATCTATGATAATATTTTCTTTTTCTTCTGCGCCGAATTTTATCTTCTTAAAACCTCTGAATATGCCTATGCCATGGTCCACGTGAACCACGTAATCATTTATCTGAATATCTACAAATGAACTTACCGGGATTTTTTCTCCCAGATCAGTTCTTTTTCTTTTTTTCGGGTAAATGCCAAGCTTTGGAAGGATTATTACCATTGCATGCTCTTCAAGGGTTTCTGAAGAAAGCAGGCTGTAACTCCTTATGGATTCCACAATATTGCCTGATAATTCAATCCTGACAGGGCCTTCAAATGCCGGAGGAAAAATATCTATTATGCCTCCGCGCATGCTGAAGTCTCCGGTCTCGGAAATCATCTCTCTGCGCTCGTAGCCATAATCCACCAGCTGGCTGCTAAGAGCCTTATAGTCCAATTCCTCGCCTTTATAGATTTTAATAGATTCGAACATTTTAATCGTACCTGAGCCAGGCTGGGGCCATTCGGCACTGAAATAGTTTCGCCGCGCGCTACGGTTTACGGCTCGTTTTTTATACTGAAGGTAGTCTTGACAGTATAAAAAACTTCGCCGTAATCCCTTGCGCGCTTAGCTGTAAAAAGCCATTATGCCGAAACTTTTCTAATGTGCCTCAGGCCCCACCTGGCTCAGCAAGATAAAAAATAGCCGGAGAAATGGCTACATCTTTTCAAGCGCGGTTACACCTAGCAAACTAAGTCCGCTGGCCAGAACTTTCTTAACTGTATGAATAAGTGTAATTCTTGCCTCGGTAAGAGGCTTATCATCGGTAACTACGCGATGAGCATTGTAATAGGTATGAAAAAATCCTGCCAGGTCCTGCAGATAAGAAAGAAGAATAAATGGTTCCAGGTTTATAGCCGCTGCCTCTATTATCTTGGGATAATGCATCAGGGCTTTTATTAAATCCAGCTCCTGCTCTTTGTCTAATAGAGCCAGATTATCAAGATTTGGTTTTGCGTTTTTAGAAAATTCTATAATGCTGGAAATCCTGGCATGGGCATATTGTATATAATATACAGGGTTGTCCAACGTCTGGGCCTTTGCGAGCGCCAGGTCAAAATCCAGATGGCTATCCGTCCGTCTCATAATAAAAAAGAATCTGGCTGCGTCTTTTCCTATTTCATCCATTACTTCACGCAGGGTTATAAACTCGCCTTCTCTCGTAGACATTCTTACGAGCTTCCCGTCTCTATAAAGCGTTACAAGCTGAGCTATCATTATATGCAGCTTACTCGCGTCGTACCCAAGAGCCTCGCAAGCTGCTTTTATCCTGTTTATGTAGCCGTGATGGTCAGGCCCGAGTATATCTATTATCTTATCATAACCCTTTTCAAATTTTTCTCTGTGATAAGCCATGTCCGGAGTAACGTACGTATACGAGCCATCGCTCTTTATTACCACCCTGTCTTTATCATCTTTGAACTGGGTTGATTTAAACCAAGTAGCGCCTTCCTGCTCGTATAAAAAACCTTTATCTTTAAGTATATTTAAGGTCTTCTCTACATTGCCGGATTTTGCAAGAGCTTTCTGGCTATACCAAACATCAAAATCAACACCAAAGTCCTTTAAATCTTTTTTTATGCTGCCCATTATATCTTTCGAAGATTTCTCCATATAAGATTCATCGGATAGTGTTTTTATTTCTTCGGGAGGAGTTGTGTTTTTTATCGTGTTCGCAGTGGTGCTTATATATAAACCTTTATATCCATTCTCCGGAAATTCTGATTTCTCTCCCAGCGATTCCATAAGTCTGGCTTTTACTGACTTGCCAAGCGCCTGTATCTGCACGCCCTCGTCATTTATATAATACTCCTTAGTGACCTCATACCCGCAGAACTTTAAAACTCTTGCCAAAGAATCTCCTATGGCTGCCTGTCTCCCGTGGGCTACTGTCAGGGGGCCTGTTGGATTTGCGCTTACGAATTCTATCTGCGCTTTTTTGCCTGCGCCTATGGAAGATTTACCAAAACTATCTGTTTCGCTGATAATATCTTTAAGGCTGTCTATCACCGCCTTATTAGAGGCATAAAAATTTATAAACCCGGGCTTTTCAACCTTAACGTCATTTATGAGATCAGATTTTTCAATATGTTTTATAATGCCAGCTGCTATATCCATAGGCGGTTTTCTGATCTTTTTGGATAGCTTCATAGCTATACTTACGGAGAAATCTCCGAATTTTTTCTCTTTCGGGATCTCCAGGCTAATGCCTAGGATATCATTATCGGATATCTCCGGAAATGCCTTATTCAAAGCTTCTTTTATTATTTTTACCAGGTAGGTTTCAAGCTTGATCATTTCTTCTTATCCAGAACCTTTATAAAAATCTTCACTATATCCGGGTCAAATTGAGTGCCCGCGCCTTCCAATAATTCCTGTCTTATTTTTTTAGAGGACAGGGCTTTTCTGTAAGGCCTGTCTGAAACCATTGATTCGTATGCATCCACAACAGAGAGTATTCTCGCGCCCAAGGGGATCTTGTCTCGCTTTAACTTTGAGGGGTATCCTTTTCCATCATATCTTTCGTGATGATGCAGTATAATAGGCGCCATGTCGTCCAAAAACCCTATCTGCTCCACTATCCCTGATCCAACCACCGGATGCATGGCCATGATCTTCCATTCGTCTTTGGTAAGCTTAGAAGGTTTCCTGAGTATGCCTACGTCTATGCCTATCTTGCCTATGTCATGCAAAAGTCCCGCATATTTCAAAACCTCTTTTTGGCTTTCAGAAAGCTTGAGGGCCTCAGCAATAGCCATGCAATGTTCCATGACGCGCTCAGAATGTCCGAACGTCTGGCTGTCTTTGGCATCTATAATATTTGAAAGCGTCCTTATGGTGTTCAAATAACCTGTCTGCGCCTGTTCAAAAAGCCTGGCATTTTCAATGGCTATTGCAGCCTGGCTGGAAAACATTGCCAAGAGTTTCGCATCATCAACGGTATACTTCCCTACTTTTATATTGTAAATACTCAAAGTGCCTATAATTTTGTCTTTTTGCACAAGAGGCACCGTTACCATTGACCTGAGGCCTATCTGTGTAACATAAGACGGGTATTTATATTTTTTTTCTTTTCGCAGGTCGTTTATAATGTAACATTTTCCGCTCTTAACAACCCTGCCGGCGATGCTCTCCCCTATCTTGAGGCTTCTTTTTATCTTCTGGAACCTTTTATTTGTAAAGCCGTATGAAGAACGCAGAAGAAGTTCGCAGCCTGATTTATCTAAAAGCCTCAGGGAACAGGCAGAAGCCTTCATTATGATTGCTGTTTTTTTAGTTATAAGCGACAGGACTTCATCGAGATGGAGGGTTGATGTTATAAATTTACCGACTTCGTAAAGCGCGGAGAATTCTTCTATTTTTTTCTTGAGGTCTTCTTTGAGCGAGTTTTTTTCTTTTTGTGGCATAACTTGATTCTAGGAGCATCGCCCCACAAGCCTTCCAGATTGTAAAACTTTCTAACGTCTCCGTAAAATACATGGGCTACAACATCGTAGGCATCTATCAGCACCCACAAGCCTTCGTTGTAGCCTTCTATTTTAGAGACAGACTCCTTTTTGTCAGATAGGCCTGTTTCTATTGTTTCTGCTATTGTCTGGCACCGCTTCGTAGAAGATGCGCTTGCTATGACAAAAAAATTCGTAATACTGGACACCTTCCTCATGTCCAGTATTACAACATCCTCTGCTAGCTTTGCCTTCGCAAGTTCTGCAACAAGCAGCGCTTTTTCTTTAGATCTCACAAATTGGTATGCTTTTACTTATTGCCCATGATACAAAACATATTTGTACCGCAGGTAGGGCATTTGCCCTTCATTGCTTTTCTTTTGTTCTTCATCGTTACTTCTTTTGCGTCTTTCATTTCCTTTTTCGCCTTGCACTTTTCACAATAACCTTGTGCCATTTGCATCCTCCTTGTTTAATAAATAATGCCTGTTACGTTAAACGAGATAAATCTAACACAATAAATCAAAATTGTCAAATATATAATTTATTTCTATAGATATACCGCTCCACTATAGTGGGCATTAAGCCTGACAGATGCCCCTCTGTTTTTATTTGCCTGCGTATTTCTGTGGCAGATATATCTTTTGCGTTTACCTTTAGATAGATGAGATTTTCGGGATGCTTCCCGGCCTCAAACCCTGGCCTTTCCACGACGACAAACTTACAGAGCTTCAGTATCTCTTCCAGGTTTTTCCATTTACCAAGCTCTCTCAGGGAATCAGAACCTGTTATAAAGAAAAATTCCGTTTTACGTCCATATCTTCTGCTTAATCGTCTCAGGGTTTCTACGGAATACGACCTGCCTTTTCTTTTTATCTCCATATCCGATAGCTTGAAAATTTTACTGCCGCATACCGCAAGCTTGAGCATATTGTACCTATGCCTTGCCTGGGTTACTTTGACGCCTTTTTTGTGAGGAGGAATGTACGTAGGGATAAATATCAGCTTATCAAGCGATAATTTCTTGCAAATCTTTTCCGCAAGATACATATGTCCATTATGCACAGGATCAAATGTCCCGCCTAATATACCGATTTTCATAGCGAGTGGATTGCCTTGTTATGAATAGATTCTGATACTTCGCAGATTATCTCTGACAATGTCGGATGAGCGTGGATTACGCTAGCGAGCTTCTCAGATGTTATCCCAAACTGGATACACGGAGAAATCTCTGCTATTAATTCTGTCGCATGCGGCCCTATTATCTGGCAGCCAACAATTTTATCGTTTTTAGCGTCGGTTACCAGCTTTATAAACCCGTCTGTCTCGCCCAAAACATGGGATTTGCCGATAGCGCCAAATAAAAATTTCCTGGCCTTCGCTTCTATGCCTTTATTTTTAGCTGCCTTTTCATTTAAACCGACACTTGCTATCTCAGGATTAGTAAAAATGCAGCTCGGGACCGCATTATAATCTATAGTTTCGCTATTACCTGCCATGTGCCCTACCGCCACAATTCCTTCTCTGGATGCTACATGAGCTAATAACATACCACCTTTTATGTCTCCTGCAGCGTAAATATTGCTAATATTAGTTTTGAAAGCTTCATCTACCTTTATCCAGCCCTTATTACATTCTATTCCTATATTATCAAGCCCAAGGCTTTTTGAATTAGGCGAGCGGCCTATGGCAATAAGCGCTTTATCACCTTTGTCTATTTTATCAATCTTTGTGTTGGTCAATACTTTTATACCCCTTCTTTTAAATATCTGCTCTAATTTTCTGGCTATTTCTTCGTCTTCATTCGGCAAAAGCTGAGACATTGCCTCAATTATTGTTATCTCTGAGCCAAAAGACCTGAATATAGACGCAAATTCGCATCCTATCACCCCGCCTCCGACTATTATGAGGCTTTTGGGTATAGTTTTTAATTCCAGGATATCGGTGCTGGATAAGATATTTGTGTGGTCAAAAGCCAGTCCCGGTAATTCAAAAGGGATTGAGCCTGTAGCTATGAGAATATTTTTGGCTTCTATTTCTGCGTTAGCGGTTTTTATGCTAGTCGGGCCCTTGATTTCTGCAGCTTCTCTTATTATTTCTATTTTTTTGGCTTTCAAGAGCATCTCTATGCCGCTTGAAAGTTTTTTTACAATAGATTCTTTTCTTTCATATACTTTGGAAAAATCCAGGTCAAATCCTTTGACGCTAATGCCAAATTCGCCAGCTCGTTCTATATTGTAAAGCGTAGCAGCAGAAGCTGAGAGCGCTTTCGTAGGTATGCATCCCCAGTTCAGGCACACCCCGCCTATCCTGTCTTTTTCAAAAATACAGGTTTTAAGCCCGAGCTGCGCTGCCCTGATAGCAGCAACATAACCACACGGCCCGGATCCTATTATAGCTAAATCATATTTAATCATAGTGTCGCAAACAACTAGAGGGTTTTGGCAATGCCTTCGCGAATTTGGCGGGCAGATTCTTTAAAAGCCTGTTTCTCTTCTTCGTTAAGCGCTGTTTCTATTATTTTTTCAATACCCTGTGAACCTAAAATAACAGGTACTCCTATGTAGATATCTTTTTCATTATACTGGCCTTGGAGATAATCGCTCTCGCTTTATT